>Ga0126373_10000466_pt1 | contig 26732 bp, 24 predicted proteins | sample PanSoiMetPlot_11_FD_92545 | JGI IMG/M metagenome (GOLD analysis project Ga0126373, IMG submission 92545) | Tropical forest soil microbial communities from Panama - MetaG Plot_11 | ecosystem: Environmental > Terrestrial > Soil > Tropical forest > Bulk soil | place: Panama | collected 2016-02-17 | reverse complement strand
TTCAATCGTTCAGAAACGGAAGGTATGGAATCTGGGCGCTTCCTAAAGAGGACCGCCTTCTTGGGCGGCATCGCGGACCCTCCCAACTCACAACTGGCCCGATGGATTATGTCGCACCCACAGTAAGCCTGGATGGGAAGCAGCTCTTTGCAGTAGGCATGCAATCCAGAAACGAATTGCTGCGTTTCGACCGCGAGAAGAACCAATTCGTTCCTTTTCTTCGTGAGCTCTCTGCCACGAGCGTGGCTTTCTCTAAAGACGGAGAATGGGTGGCCTACACTTCGGATGTAGATGGCCAACTCTGGCGTGCTAAGGCTGACGGGACCAATCGGCAGCAACTGACATTTCCGCCGTCAATTGCTGCCTTTCCGAGTTGGTCTCCTGATGGCGAGCGGATCGCCTTCGTCGCAGGCCTGCGCGGAAAACGGGACTGGAGGATATATGTCGTGCCGGCCGAAGGAGGTCCAGCCATAGATTTACTTCCGAAATCGCTCATGGAATTTGATCCGACCTGGTCGCCCGACGGGAAGAAGCTGGCGTTTGCGCCGCTGCCCGGCGGTTCTGGGAGCGTAGATTCGCAGCTCGCTATCTTTACTGTGGACTTGGAAACCCGGGAGATCTCTAAGATTCCAGGATCGGGCGGCCCTCTTTTCCCCACGTTGGTCTCCGGGAGGACACTTGGCCGCAGTGACTGGAGGCCCGAAACACCTTGTTATTTACGATGCCACAAAACAAACGTGGAGGGAACTGCTGGACACCAAAGTCGCCTTCCCACGGTGGTCCCACGATGACAAATACATCTATTTCGACACACTAAACGGCATTGTTTGTCGAGTAGACGTGCACAACAGGAAAATCGAGCGAATCGCGAGTTTAGAGAATCTCCGGATGGGCGGACCGTTGGGCGCCTGGAGCGGCCTGACTCCAGGTGATATTCCCCTGTTCACTCGCGATGCGGGGAGCCAAGAGATCTACACCTTCGACCTAGAATTGCCGTGACTCAGGGCGCTCTGAGCCCTTCCAAAGGCTTCGCCGAAGAGCGAGTGCTTGCAGTTCCACATTCGATGCTCTTGAGGTCAATTGGCGTAATATCTCTCGATTTCACTTCAAAATGGCCGGGCAGGGATTTTGAGAGCTTCCATCGCCTACTCACGACGGTCATCCACATCGCTGACGCGAGTTGCAGTCCAGTTTAGCGAGAGTGAGTTGCTGGTAGACCAGCTCCCCACACTGGGGTTGTGACGGCAACTCGTTCGAAGTTCGATACGAGAGCTTTGCCAAGCGGTATTGCATTCTTCACAGCAGGCAACGATAGAGAAGCGTCATGACTGGCCGTGCTGTCCCACACTTCCGTGACCCAAATGACATTCTCGTCGGCTGAGTCTTTTGCCACGACATAGCTGAAACACCCAGGCATCTTTGCTGCACTTTGCCTCAAGAGTCCGATCATTTCGTCGCGCCTGCCGGGAAGGATCGTTAGCTTGGCGATCAGGCCCCACATTGTGCCCCTCAAATTTTAGTGGCTACTTCCACGCGTACAGGCATTGTATCGCTCCAACTGTCGAGAAATCTCGATTGCACTCATTCACTCAGAGGCAGCGGTTTTGAGAAAAATCGCCTCGATATCACTCCTTGCGCTTCGCGCCTGAGAATGCAATGTCGAGAGCACACAGCGGCAGCATGCCATCGCTCTGGGCTGGCAAACGGAGCAGATCGTTGTCATCGATTCGGACTTGGGCCAATCGGGGGCTTGGGCGGCGGATCGCGAAGGCTTTCAGCGTTTGGTTACGGAGGTCAGCCTCGGACGTGCTGGTATCGTGCTCAGGCTGGAAGTATCGAGACTTGCACGAAACTCGATGGACTAGCACCGATTGCTAGAGATCTGCGCGTTATCCGATACCCTGATCCTGGATGAAGATGGGGTCTATGATCCAGCTCACTTCAATGACCGGCTATTGCTTGGTCTGAAAGGCACCATGAGCGAGGCCGAACTCCACGTCCTGCATGCACGACTGCAGGGCGGGATTCTGAACAGGCGCGGCGCGGAGAATTATTCATCCGGCCTCCCATAGGTTTTGCATATGATGCCGTCGGACGAATGATTCTGGATCCGGACCAGCAGATCCAACGTACGATCCGTCTGTTGTTCGACACTTTTCAAAGAACTGAGTCGGCCATGGCGACCGTCCGCGATTTCCGTAACAGCGGCGTACTGTTCCCTCGACGGATTCATTCTGGGGCCAACCAAAGGAGATGTAATCTAGGGCAAGCTTGAGCATAGTCAGGTCCTGCGCGTCCTGCATAATCCACGCTACGCTGGAGTTTTTGTATATGGCCTCACACGAACGCGCAAAGGTGTCGACGGTGATTGCCGAGTACAACGTTTACCCCGGGAAAAATGGCACATGTTCTTACCGGAATCTCACCCCGCATATATAAGTTGGCCGGAGTAGGAGGGGAACCTCAAGCGGCTACGAGAAAGTGCACAGGTGATTGGTCGCGAGCGCCGAAAGAGCCCGCCTCGCGAAGGCCGCGGCGTTGCTGCAGGGTTTGATTATCTGCGGCAAATGCGGGCGGCGGATGACCCTTCGCTACCACGTGCGTCAAGCGGGTCTGTGCCCTGAATATGTCTGTCAACGCAAAGGAATCGAGAACGCGGAACCACCTTGTCAGCGTATCCCCGGCGTTGAGGTGGATCGTGTGCTCAGCGACATGCTGTTGGACTAGTAAATCCGCTCGCACTCGATGTCGCTTTGACGGTACAGGAGGAAGTGCAGGCGCGGCTGGCGGGATCCCGCAACCGAAGATCGCGATCGCGAAAGCGGATGATGGAGGACGTCACGATGCTCCGCAGCGAACAGATCACAGTACATGTGCGCTTTCGTGGCGGTGCTATTGGGGATTGCTGCTGGGGTCAAAGCGGTCCAGTCAACGCCATTGGTGGGTCGCTCTGAAGCGTTTCTCGGCATGCTCCCTACCCACTGGGCATCGCCGCACTTGCCAAGCAGCTTTGATTTGGCACGGCTCGATACGTTCTTGCGTACCGTTGGTGATTGGTTAGAAGAACCCTGATGTCTTCTAAACAAATTCATCGTCAGCTCTCCCCCCAACAATTAAGTGTCGACACAGGCGATGGCTCTCAAATTGCGGATTCTCTCGGTTTAGTTCACATCTGATGCGTTTAAGACTGGGTTGGAAGATCAGAGTAATCGCGAGTTACGGCAATCAGCATGGCCTATTCAGAACGATGGTCAACGGGTACGATGGTGCCCGTGGACAGTGTTCACATCAGACCCGCTCGCCTGTCCGATCTCGGCCAATTGGCGTCTCTATGCGAGGCCTTATGGCCTAAGTCTAATGCGGAGGAGCACGCACAAGAACTTCGACTGATACTTGGGGGCAAGGCTGCTTCAGTGTTAACAATGCCCCTCATCATTTTCGTAGCGGAAGCAAACGATGGAACATTGGTCGGTTTCTCGGAAGTTGACTTACGTTCTCATGCTGACGGCTGCGACCCATCACGGCCCGTGGGATACATTGAGGGCTGGTACGTTACCGAAGATCACCGCCAGTGTGGTGTGGGCAGGAAACTGCTGGCCAAAGCGGAGGAGTGGGCTCGCAGTCACAGTTGTGTCGAGATGGCTTCCGATGCCCTGATCGAGAATGAGATATCCCAGCGTGCACACGAAGCCTTGGGCTACGAGGTTGTGGACCGCTGTGTACATTACCGGAAGAGACTCTGAGGAACGGTTGGGTCCCGCAATTTCGCCTGGGCAATGCTGTACGCGAAACCGCGTGAATCCAGTGCTAGAATTTTGTTCCCGTGGAGTTGTGTATGGCGTTCAGGAAGGTCATATCGCCGTCTGGGAAAACCTTTCATTGGAAGTGCGAGAGTCTCAACTGTCCTTACGAATCTGAAGAAATAAGAATCCGCAAATTAACACTCAGCAAGGGAGCCGCGAACGCACCGCCGCCAAGGTGCCCAAAGTGCGGCTGCAAGTAGTGGCTCCCGCTTTGGGTACCATCTTTCCCTCGGCTCGGGGTTGCGGCTGGGTGAAGGGGCGATGCGGTCCAGCACTACATCACACAGTGAGAGCGGAACGAGAATTCGCGTGCCAGCGGCGCACCGTGGAGACGCCAAGCGATCAGTTCCAGCAAGGCCGCCACGCTCAGCCCATCATCGAGCAACTCAATCATCTGCTCCACTGTGAACCCAGCTTGCTCACCTGCTGCGGCCAGCTTCGAGATCGCCGGCACCAACGACGGACTTTCCATAGCATCCCCCAAGGCTGCTGGGAGGATCACATTGGCGCGAAGCAATGGCTGTGATTGAGATCACGCGCCTAGTGATCGGAATCACAAGTCAAGGAACGTAATAGAGATGCTACAACAATTGATCGCGACTGCGGCTCAGTCCGGTCACCTGGAGTACAGCGTTGCCTCGCGGCACGCACCCCCTCAGCAGGTTGGGGGAAGAACCGGACTGAGCCGACTCAAAAATCGCACTAACGCAAGACAGTGTCGCTGCCAGCGAGCATCTGCGCCACTCCGGGCGTACTTTGGCGCTTTCTGTTGGCTCGCCCAGATCTGCCAGCTATTCATTCCGACTGACCTCGGATCACCGGTAAATGAGTGCTAACGCGATGTGTCAAATAGTGAAGTCACCCGGTCGAGTGACCTAGTACTGCGTTACTGTCTTCGGCTGCCCATCGTGCTGCCTATGTTGTATTAGTAAAGCCACACACCTAACTCTTGTAACAGTTTCGAGAACTTCTTAGGATCGGGTTTGTTCACGATTCGCTCACACATGTCCCTCATTTGCTTCCCTGCTCAGTCGTCATGAGCCCTTCTTGGTCTTGTGGGGTCTTGCCGGAGATTTGCTTTAGACAACATTCCTGGTGGACTGCACGGCCATCGTCATCAGTCTTGGCGGTTTCCAGCTTTACTGGCTTATTGCAGATCGGACAAAAGCACTGAGCATCACCAGTCTGTTGCCGCTCAGGTCCCAAAACCGTGTCAAAATAAAATCCTTGGTCGCCCTTCAACGGATGAGCGTTCCTGGAGATATGACGCTAAGGCGGACACCTCGCGTATCATGCTCCGAAGATCGCGCAATAGAGCCGTTTGTTCTTCCATAAGACGACGGTGCTCTTCAAGAGCTTTGGGCTGAACAGACTGTGGAGGTTTCTTCCGAACACGTCGCGGCCCGGCCATTTTTCTTTCTCCCAACAACATCTTCAGTGGGAGCACTGTAGGCAGAACACTAGCAACGTGACAAGCGCCAACGTGCGCCAAGATGCGCCACCAACGGGCATTAGTATCCCTTTTGTCATATCCTTCGAATTGCAGGTCGCCTCTTTTCACTGCTCGCCGGACGCTCCTTTTGAAAAAATGTCGGCCGAATTGAACGACTTAGTGTCACCCATCATAAGTGCACTCAGCAATAGCTTCAGCTGCCATAACTCAAGCGCAACTGTGATTGAGCAACGCTGTTTTAGTCACCATGGACTGAAGCGATTCCAACTGACGAAACCGGGCGTCTCAAAACCCCTGGGACATTCCAAAAACGTCGCGGCGCCGACTGCCCGAATGAGCCAGCCCTCCGTTAAGAATCCCCAAGCGAAAAATACAATCAGTGCTGCAATGACCGCGAACACTAGGCGTGGATCGTTCATGTTGTCTCTTCATCGGATTTACATCAATTGAGCGGCTCCGCTACGAAGTCTAGGCGAAGTAGCGGAGGAACAATCCCGCGTGGCTCGTTCTCTCACTTCAGATCTCACCGCCTGTCCAAAGACAGCGACCTCACGTCCAACATTACGAGGGTAGATCGAATCCAAAGCTACTCGGGTTATTCTTTGTCGAAAGGATCGCCTTCGAAAGTAAATGCTAATTCCACGTCTTGATGGTTCGTCTTCCAAGTCAGGATGCGGGAATAGGCGCTGTCGATCTGAGGGATAGTCATGATTTTCTTAAGTGACCGTAGTTCCTTGCGACTCGGCAAATCGCCCTGAACTGCAGCCAGTGTCAGCCATTTGTAGGCCTCGATGTAATCCGAACGTACTCCCAGACCGCGCTCGTACATAAATCCTAGATTTGACTGTGCTGCGACGTCGTCCTGCTCGGCGGCCTTAGAGAACAACGTGGCTGCACGACCATAATCGCGTTGAACGCCTCTACCAGACGCGTAACAGTAAGCGAGGCCGGATTGCCCGGCTGCCAAACCCTGCTCCGTCGCCCTACTAAACCACTTTACGGCTTCACTGTCGCTCTGCTCTACACCTTTACCCTCCATATAGAGCAACGCTAAATCGGTTTGTGCTACAGCCAGCCCACCTGCGGCTGCTTTAGCGAACATTTCCGCCGCTTTGGCATAGTCTTTGCGAACAGCATTTCCCGAGTAATTCAGCGAACCTACGCAATGGAAGGCAGCACTCACGCCCTGCTTTGCAGCTCGATCACACCACTCGAAAGCGAGGCGATAGTCTCGGGTTACCCCGGTACCTTCTTTGTAGGCGATGCCCAAGTTGGCTTCCGCTGGTGCGTAATGCTGCTCAGCAGCTTTACGGTACCAGAACACAGCTTGAGTTTTGTCCTGTGGCACACCTTGACCGTGGTCAAACATCTGGCCGAGGTTGTTTTCGGCGGCAGGCCAGCCTTGTTCTGCAGATCTGCGATACCATTTCACTGCTTCGACATAGTTCTTCTCTACGCTACGACCTTCCCTGTACAGCGTCGCCAACCAGCACTGCGATTCCTTATCTCCATTCTCAGCCTTCCTGACAAGGTCGATTTGTGATGGTGTTAACGACGAGATTGTTGCGTGGATGGTCCCTACATCGTCTTGAGAATTCTGCTTTTCGCGCGCCTCTGTGTCACGCGTCGTTTGTGCGATTTGTACCACTTCTGCGCTGACAACGTTTAACTTGAGGACGGCTGCCAACAGGCACGCCAAGCCGAGCGGCGGTTGCCACGGACGGCTCATAGGAACTCCTTCTGGGGGAAGAGAGACCTATCATGAGCACCAGGATTGAGGAATGCTAAGGCACGCTGGTGGGGAACAGGGTCTGAGCGTGCCGCGCCCCATGCTGCGGATTCTGCGCCCGCACCAATCAAAAGTCAACACGAAACTAGAGCCTGTTCTCAAGCGGTCTTGTGGTCTCGGTTTGGTGCTAGTGAAGCGCCCTGGGGAACGGTTGACGCATCAGACGATAACGCCCAAAACCACTCCGCCTTCCAAAACCAATCTCAGCAAAATCGTTGGTCGAGCAGTCAATTTACTGCCTTCAACCGAACCGATAACGCGAAGGTGGACGTTCGATGCTTTACATGCCTCAAGCGCAGCGTCGTTCAGAAGGAAAAACTGATAACTGTTTTCCAAACCTAGAACAAGGCATCTTGTAATCGCTTGTCTCCGAACGGTCTGCCACCCCAAGAACCGTACGGTGTGACCGCGGAAGGTGCTCTAATATCACCCACCATGGACTAGCCGAGTATTCCTTCTCACTCATGGCCCGCAACAGTCCACCTCATCGCAGTTCCTCATCATCCTTCTGGAAGGATTCTACGAATTGCGTGTAGAAGGGACAGTGACATCTAGCGAGGCCCAATTGGTCAAGGGCGTAACAAGCTGTAGTCCCAGCGTTTGGCCGAGGAAATCCATTGAGCGTTGCAGGTCAATGACACTTATGCGACTCTCAAACTGGATTGGTAGGCGAGGCAACTCTTCCGACTGCTGGCCCGTAATGAAAGATTCCCATTTGTCTCTAATCGCACTGCGGATGTTGGTTTCCTGTGCGGTAGTCGGCAGCAAGGCTTATGTTTTGGGAGCCTTTCCGCAACAACGAGGACATCTCGCTTTGAGTTTTCTAGATTGGAAGTGTTCCGGGATAGATCGCAGCCTACTTAGACGTGGCTATGTACAGATCGGACTGCAAGCGGAAGTACGAGTACACCAACGTGGTCCCGTTGGGCGTGGCAAACACTGATGAGATGTCAGGCATGACGCCGGCAGGATCAGGAGGGGCGAGTTCACGCAGCAACTCGCGCCTGCCAGTAACTCGGTCGACGCGATAGACTTTCAGGGGAAGGTAATCTGACCGTGCCACATACAAATCTCGCCCGTTTTCACTCCATCTGACTGGTAATTCCCCCTTCTCGGCACCCTTCAAGGGAGCTGGCCTGTCTCCCGCAATCGGATAGATCCAGATCACTCCATCTTCATCCACGGTACAGAGGAACTTGCCATCTGGTGTAAGACGCGTGCCGGCGATTCCTTCGGGAGTAATCGGCTGTGGCGCACCACCATTTAGGTCCTGAACCCAAGTTTGGACCGCGTGTTCCGGCTTACTTCCCACGAAGACGATATGGCTTGCATCCGGGAACCAGCCACCGCGGTAGTGCGCGATCTCATCCCGGGTGAGAATCTTCGTGGTCCCTTTTCCGACCGGCAACAAAACCAGTTGTGGAAAAGCGCCCGCTCCACTTCCGAATGGTGCAATCGCCAGTACCGACTGACCATCCGGGGAAATTGCGCTGCCATATCCTTCGCCAAGTTTGACCGGCGGCGAACCGTCGATGTTGCGCAGATATACTGCGTAGTTCTTACCGGCGGCCTCTCCCTCTACGGTCATCAGTACGCTTCGACCGTCGGCCGAGAGATCGTCCGCTCTTGAGAAATCAAGCCAAGAGAGGTCGCGGACGATTCCGGAAACGTTGGCCAGAATCTCATACCGTTCCACGTCCCGGCTTAGCAGGAGACCGCGTTCTCGTGATACGTCGTGCAGCGTCAGCTCACTGGATTCGCTTACCACTCGCTGCAGTCTTCCGGATAGAGCCAACCGGTACACTGCGCGGGGGCGCTCACGATCCCCTTGCACCTCACTTGCGGAAAACCATAAGGAATCGCCAGAAGGGTCCCAAACCGCTCCGCGGACGCTGGACCAGAACTGGGTCAAAACCTTTTTGTGTCCGTTCAGATCTACAAGTTCCACAAACCCCGCGTCATCGCCCTCCAGTGGGTGCTCCAGAAAAGCCAACGAATCTCCGCGGGGTGAAACTCTAACATCGCTAAGCCAATGGCCTCCGGTCACCCCGTAGATCACCGTTCCAATCGGGAACTCCAGGTTGCAGTGCCTTCCCGCCCAATGCACGATCGCTAGATTCTTGCCCTCACGGTCCCAGTCAGCGTCCTGCACATTCTCTAGAATCTCGCGAGGAGCCCTGCCAGCGATGGGCATCGTGGCCAGAGTTCCCCGACTTATCCACCCAACTCCCGCTCGCCGGTTGATCAATATGGCCAATTCTCCCTGAGGCGAGACAGAAAGAATGTCAGCATCAGGCAAAGGATATTGACGTGACTCAGGACTCTGGGCTTGAGCCCAGAACAGCTGCATCGGCTTGCCTTTCCAAGCCGCGCCGTAAAGAAAGCTGCGCCCGTCAGGGCCGAAGCGCGCGGAACGTATCGCACCTCTGCCATACGAGATCCGGTGCAAGGCGTAGGTAGTCTGCGCCGGGCCAAGGAGGAGAATCGCCGTTCCCGCCAGAGCGATAATCGCAAGGGCAATCGCCATGCCAAGCGCCGCTCGTTTGCTCAGACTAGATCGTCGACGCTCGGGAGAAAGCACGAGGTGCCGCAACTCATCCCCACTCACGACCCCAGGTGAGACTATTCCGTGTGCCGAGTACATGGGAGCGATGAAGCGATACCCTCTTCGCGGGACCGTCTCAATGAACCTGGGATTGTCCGCGGAGTCGCCTAAGGCGGTGCGTAGCTTGGTTACGGCCACGTTAACCGCCTGGTCGAAATCGCCATGACTCGCGCCAGGCCAAATTCGGTCATGCAATTGTTCCCTGGTGACTAGTTCACCCGGGTGTTCGAGCAAGGCCTGCAGAACCTTAAAGGGCTGCTGCTGTACTTTGACTTTTACGCCGGCTTTGCGGAGCTCTCCCTCATCAAGGTCGACTTCATAGATCCCGAACTGCGCGGATGTGTGCTTTAGGGGATCCATGGCCCCGGAGTCTACCACTTTTCTTCGTTCTCTGGAGGAAATATGTTCGGAGATCGTGCTCAGAATCAATGAGTTACACAGAAATGTCTGGTTAAGGCAAAAACCATTGAAGGAAAAGGAATCGTGAATTGACCTACCGCCTTAGACGAGAGAGATTGGGCGTGGAAATTGGAGAACAACCATGGAAGGAGAATTGTCCGTGACGATTAAAGGCTCAGCCGTGCTCGAAGCAGCTCGCGATACTTCAATTGCGAAGGTTCTCGCGAGTGCAGACACTTTCCAATCGACCGCCCAGTTTGGGATCCAGTTACCCGCTCACGAACCGATCACCAAAATCGAGTTGGATCATTTTCAGGTCGCACTTGTTCCTCCTCAGGGTCTAGAAAGTAGCGCGGCACGAACCCTTTCTCAAACTGGCGGCGTGAGGCGAGTGTTAGTTCTGCCCTTGACCTGGAAACAACTGATTGAGCAAGTCCGCAAGGAACTAGATCGCGCCAGGGCAACGGTGAAAGAAGGTCTTGTACGATTCGGTAATGTCACGATCGATCTTCTGTCGATGGAGGTCCGTCGATCCGACCGTCCCGTGAACTTGACCCAAATGGAGTTCAAGGTTCTCAAATTTTTCCTGTTGAATCCCAACCGGGTAATTTCGCGCGATGACTTTCTGGATCAAGTCTGGGGCTATGAGAACTACCCCCGCACGCGCACCGTCGACAATCACATCCTGAGATTGCGACAGAAGCTTGAGGCGGAACTCGCCAATCCCGTGCACTTTCGAACGGTACATGGCATGGGCTACAAATTCACTCCCTAGGCAGTTTCTATCACGTTCGCCCAATCTTAATCGGGCAGAAATGAGAAGCTTGTGTACCGAAACTCAATAGAGGTCGCGGTGGTCCCGGAGGCATCTGATGACCTAGCCTTAGTCCATGCCAGCAAGCGTGGAGATCTCGCCGCCTTTGAGAAACTTGTAAAGCGATACGACCGCAAACTATTTCGAATCGCTCAACACCTCACACACAACCGGGAAGACGCCGAGGAAGTAGTTCAGGAGGCCTTCCTGAAAGCATTTCTGCACCTGGGTCAATTCCGCGAGGATGCAAAATTCTCGACTTGGCTTACCCGCATTGCTATGAACCAGTCGCTGATGATGCTGCGAAAACGGCGCCCAACAAGAGAGGTGTCGATCGATAATGACTTTCATTCGGACGACGGAAATCTGCCGATCGACTTCGAGGACTGGGCCCCGAATCCTGAGCAGCTCTACCGGGCAACGCAGTTGTGCGAAATCTTGCGCGCGACATTACAGGAGTTGGGTCCGGGTTTGAGGGTGGTCTTCGTACTGCGAGACATAGAGGGATTCTCACTGCAGGAGACCGCAGAGGCGCTCGGGTTGAGCGTAATCGCGGTGAAGGCACGATCATTTCGAGCTCGGTTGCAGCTCCGCGAACGATTGAGCAAGTACTTCAACAAGGCAGAAAAATCAGCGAGCGCCGAATCTCACTCCGGCCTCGTAGAAACGCGGCCCTCCTTAGAATGCGATTTGCCTTCGGAGTAACGTGAAGGCAAAACTTGCCGCCGGGCAGCGAGTCGTGATCACCAGAATCGCGCAGCATGCTCAGCAAATGACGAGCATCAGCGAGAGGTAAGAGGGCGTGATCCTGCGTCAGCAAATGCGTGCTGTTTTGCCGTAAGCACATTCGCCATGAGTTAGGGCGCCGCCCAAATCGTCGGAGTTCCTATATCGCAACCATCGGCTGCAAGTTCTCTAACGCCTTAAAACGGCGGTGGCTTCCACGAAGCCAGAAACAATTGGAATGGACGCAAATCTTACTATTTAGTGGTTCGTTGTGCTTGACGGTTGAAGCGCAATCGGAAATGGTGATCAGCTTTCCACGCTTGCTGCATGACCTCTGCCGCAGCAAGGCTGAGCTCTCGCCGCAGCGATGCTGCCCTTTAACATGTTTGTCGGTTGACTGCAATCATTCTCTGAAAAAGAAGGGGGCGAGAATATGCGGGATGGAAGTTTAACTGGGGAAGCACGAAGCGTGGCGCGGATGTGTGGTGTTTAAGATTGCGCGAAGCTGGGTGGACGGACGAAGAATAAACCGCAAGATGGTCGTTGGAACCAGACGGGAAATCGACGCCAACGACGTTCGCCTGAGGCATCGATCGCAACAATGGATCGAGCCGCGATGGGGGCGTTATGCCCCCTTCGATGTTCGCAGCGAGTTCCCGACACGGTCCAGGTTTTTCAGCCAGAGTTCCGCTTGTATCGCTCGGGCTGAGACGCTGGATTTCGGCTGGGGTGTTGGCTCCCCTGCCCCCTTGCCACCGCCGGCAATTGCACCGATGATGCCTCCAATTGCAGCCCCACCGACGGTTCTTCTGGCCGTACTTGCTCCTTTAGACTTGCCAGTCAATTCGTATTCTCCGGTAACGAGTGGGACAGTCTGGCCATTTACGACGATTCCGGTAAGCTGGAGTCTAAGTTGCGACCTGCCAGCGAAAGTTCCCGTTTCTTTGGACTCTTCTAGTCTCCCGTAGACGTCTGCACCCTTGGCCGCTACCACATTACCATCCACGATCAGCGCCTCTGCGAGAGAAGCCTCGAAGCGATCTCCCACGTGATTCCTGGTGGAGTCAATGGCATCGATAGTGCGCACCATTATTCTGGTTCCTGCAGGAATGGTCACATAGGAAGATACCTTGGCAGCTTCTATGGCCGAGACTGACGCATACGCTATCCCGCCGACGGCAAACAGACAGCCGCTCCTTCTGGCTGGGAATCGAACCGTAGAGTACGGATATCGCCAACGTTGTAGGTCTGCAACGACGACCCGACCCTGGAAGTTGATGCTGTGCAGGTAGCCTCCAGTGAACTTGCCTCTAATCACACTTCCGTTTTTCAGTTCCAAAGAATCTGCCATTGCCGCCGACGCGACCAGACACATCACAGAAGCTAAGCCGAAGCAAGCCGAGCGTTGAAGCCGCGGCAAAGAAATCGCCGCGAACGGTGGCCGGGCGCACGCGGCTGCGATTGATACCCTCGAGGATACTGCTTTCAGCCATGCGGCCCGACAATGTGAACGGGATCTAAACCGTTCTGAACCCAACAGTCTTTTCTCGCCTTGACCCGTTTGAGCGTTGCATTCCTCGCGCCAATCCAAACGTGATCCAAAGTAGCAACTTGAGCCCAAGTGGTATCTCGTACGAGTGCCCAATGCTTAGCAAAGCAGGAATTCCGGTTTATGTTTTGTGAAAGCTTATATCGTAGAACGATATAATAGGCAGCGGTCCCATCTGGAGGGAAATCAGGAATGGGACATGCGTTCAGCTCAAAATTCATTGCCAGCAACCTAGGGAACGGCCAGAATTCCTTCTTTGCGCAAGGCCTCGACAGCTGGCCGGATGACAGAGGCGATTGCGAAGGAGCTGAACGAAATGCCTTTGCGTCATCGTCGTAAACGTCGGCACCTGCCTGCGCATGCGGGCGGCGGCTCCGCCGAATATCGAGGGAGCACGCGAGACTGCGCGTCGGACGATTCACACTAGTAACCGTGCAGGGGAAGCAGTCTCACGGCTGAGTGCTTTTCTTGCCGAGAAGAAGTGAACGTAAGGCGACAGCCAGCGAACGGTAGATACAACGGCGCATCAGGCGAACTCATAGATCCACAGTGCAATTTTCAGCGCTTCCCTATAAATCATTTAATTTAACGAAGAAAGAAAAGGACTATACCCGAGGAACTCCTCTGTATACCTATAGCAGGAGCCTTTTGTCCTAGGTGGTTGAAAAATCCTTGAAGCGGAACGCTGACACTGAGCTGCTACCTGCGATCAAGGCGGCTCAGGCCGCTGCGGCGTCTGAACGCGAATCAGACTTCAGCTCGCAACCTGATCGTCCGATAGTGTGAAGAGCGGGTATCCGCGATCAACACAAACGACAAGCTTGGGAAATGCCCACACCATGGGGCGATCTAAGCCTTCGAGCCCAGGAAAGTGAATGTTAAGTTCTGATGGATAGATACGGAGATTCAGGGATGTAAGATGCCGCGTCATGTATCCCAAAGAGTGAGCACGCGAAGACGGTTGCGCAAGCGAAAGCTGCGCTTCTTGAAAGAATGGAACGAACATCTTGTTCCGCTATTACGTTATCGCCCTGATCTCACAGTCGTTGTACCGGCGTCATCCCCGATGGTCAGCGCTCCGGACACCGGATTTACGGTGCCAGTGAGATTAGCTCCGCTGCCCTCTGCTGTGAAAGTGTACCTATTTGTGCCCGCCGGTGCGATATCGATTTCCAGTGACACTCCATCAATAGTGCCTTCAAATTTGTAGGAGCCACCGCGAGCACGTCTGAAAGAGCCGCTCGGCAATGACACCGAGAAAGTCCCTAATTGCAGCACGACAGCTTCGGTCAGCGGATTGATCCCGTTGGTGCTCGCGCCAAGCGTAAACCTGCCTTGGATCTCGAACTCGTTCCCTTCGATCTCCCCTCCGGCATTAAACGTCGAGAATTGTGTGACCGCCGCATCCACCTGGACTTCTGTCAGGCTGAAATGGTCATAAAAACCGCCGAAAAGCGAAGCCTTGAAATTCTTTAACACGATCTCGCTGGTGGGGAGCCCCTCAAGCGGCGTGCCGGTAAGAACGAGCTCGCCGTCGGGATATAGGCCGACGGAATTCGCAGAACCAACAGGCGTTACGGCCAGGTCGACGCTCGTTCCGTTAATCTCAACGGTAGCACCGGTCAACGCGCCAGGAGGAGCATATCCATCAAAATATCCTCCGAAAACCCTGACCTTGCTAATCGGAAACATACCATCGAGATGGAGGATGATCTCAGGAAGGATTGGTTGACCATCGTCGGCCACTTCAATGCTGAAAAGTTGGTCGTCAACGCAGCAGGTGCTGCTAAAGATATTGTCGTTTAGCGTGCCAGATCCACCCGAGTAGTCAACTATGTGTGTGCCGTCGGGAGTGCAGCTGCCTTGAAGATTCGCGGTTCGGCCGGTGCCAGTAATGGTGCCGAAATAAACGTGAAACCAGCATCCATAGCCGCTTCCCATGGCTGATTTGACATCATAGGTTTTGATTTTCACCGTTTGTCCGGCTGTACTAAATGCCAGACCGAGGACGCAGAATACCAGCAGGACAACACCTCTCGTATCGCGTTTCATATTGTCCCTCCATCAACTGGGATTGATGACGACATTGCCGAAAACTCAGAGTCGAGGTGCTAGTGTCAGGTATGCTGAGCGGGAAGTTATAAGTTAGGATGTGCATGGCCTCTCTTCTTAAACATCGAGATCAAGATCATGCGCTTGTGATAGTTCCGGACGAATTATCGAACCGGCGCAACCTGAAGTTTTTCGAGATGGGCCCACTAGAACAGTGATTGTTCGGGACAGATTCTACTAAGCCAATAGGATGGGTTCACTAAACGCCGTCATATTTTTGTCTCTCGGGGCAGGGCTGTCAAGGCAAGATTCTTGTACCCTGTGATGCCTCTAAGCTCCTGCATTCGATCTCCTCATTGACGAAATCAGATAGCGCTCATCGACACGACCGCTCCCTATGACTGTTTTCCGCCAAAACCGAGTGTATTCACCCTGCCAATTTCAGCCTAGAGTGTGTTTTGCTCACGTCTGCTCCTCGCCGCACTGAAAACCAACGCGTTTCAGCGTGGCAAACAGGCCTATAGCCTACTAACTGAAGTCCAACGCGAAGAGGTCTTTATGCATATCAGTGGACGCTACCTTCACTTCGACAACATCGACATATCGCTCCGACGCATTTTCGCCAATTGCAGTCTGTGCGGATGCGAATTCAGTGAACAACCTAGAGCAGGAGAGCACATCGACCAAGCGTTGCTGAGAATTCGCGCACAGTTCGATGCACACGACTGCTCCTCTTCGGCAAGTGTAATGCTCGTTCAGTGAGTGAAATCGAGGATGTTACGACAATATCGGTCTGCCTTCACTCTTGGCTCTACACGGTCAGTGACAATATGTACCTTCCGAATGATAGAAACGTGACGCAAGCACTCGCTGAGGGACGATTTACGCGCAGTACAGAAGCAGAATGGCCCAGTCTTGGCGGAGAACCTCACCGAGCCGCGAATCGAATAGGCGTCACAGTGGTCGTGATCGCGAAGCCTCTGTCACCGGACTGGATGGGACGCGCCCAGATCACTTGCGGCCTGCCGTTCCAATCCATCGAGAGCGGCTAGGTCCTGCTTGGCTAATGCGTATCCGCGCTGGATGGCTAATCGGTACCAACTCTTCGCGATACTGTAGTCCTGGGGCGCACCGGTGCCATTCTGGTAAGCGCGGCCTAGCTCGTCACACGCCGCCGCCGACCCTTGCGCAACCGCCTTGCGAAACCACTTCACGGCCGCAGCAAAGTCCTGCCGAACGCCGATTCCGTTCAAATAGACGCGGCCCAAATTGAGGTCTCCGGCAGCCGATCCCGATTCGGCTGCCCTGCGGTACCACTTTATCGCCTCGTCGTCGGTTAGGGATGGGCCTGAGGCATTTCCCCGCGCTCGGCCAGTTTCGTACATATATCCGACGTTGTTCTGCGCCGGGGGAAATCCTTCGGAGGCGGCTCTCAGATACCATTTCATCGCCTCAGCATCGCTCTGCTCGACCCCGAGCCCTCGCAGATACAAAGTGCCCAGGTTGTTCTGCGCCGCAGGATGTCCGTTCTCAGCAGCTTTTCGATACCAGTGAATAGCCTGCTCGAAGCTTTGCGGGACCCCGCAGCCGCTCTCATAGCTGAAGCCAGCTCGGAACTGCGCATCGCGATCTCCTTGCAGAGCACCGCGCAGGAGTCGGAGCAGTTCATCGTCCGCCAAAGCGGGTTGACGGATTGGCTGGCGCGGAGCGCAAGGCGGGGTGGCGGCGAATAGTGTACTAACGATACAAAGTATTCCCAGAAAGAGGAGGCGGATCATGGCCTACGGAACACTTAATAAACGTTATGTTAGGATACAGACCTTAGCCCCAGATCCGTTTGAAGTCTTTGCGCTAGGTCAAATTCGAGAGCAGGTTACGTATGGCAGAATCCGCCGAAAGCGGGCGATGGGGTTGAGAGAGGTTGGGTCGTGGACCTCATAGAGCCAGGCGACCAATCCGATCACCCGGCCTAACCATCACTGAGCCGCTGTGAGTGAATACCAAGGACGGCTTCGCCTAACGAACACGAACCCAAGCACCAATTCGCCAGTACTGGAACTCCATCAGGGTTTCGAGTACCTTTCCGCGCCAGCAACAGCCGCCAGTTTGCGACGTTCCATGCTGCCTTCGCACATGAACGAAGGCTCGGCCTCTGGCGTAAAACGTTTTCGAGGCCAGTTGTGCGTTCACTTTCGTTGCGGCCGATGACTCGCTCACCATCCGAGAGATGGCTTTGTCGGTAGGCTTTCAGGATGTGGTTTCCCTCCTCCCTACTATCCAAGCTACAGGGCTCTGGCTTCTACCCTGGTGAGTTTGTCCTCACTGAATGCACCAGCTTTCGCTGGACACACCTTCATAACGGTTTAGCCCGGCGCGCTGTAATGGCGATTTGACATCAATTGACCGGCAGCGCCTGGTTTCCGATTTGGTGACAAATTCAAAAGCTGACGGTTCGTAGCTAGCTTTTGTTACGCGATGGGAGAATACCGCGCTCTCACCCAGTTTATGGGATGCTGCGATCTGACGGGAGAAGGTTATTCGTGCCGTAACGCTACCATGGGATCGACCTTAGAGGCGCGCCGTGCGGGAACGTAACTGGCCGCTGCAGCCACAGCAGTCAACAGAGCCGCCGCCAGCCCGAGTGTGATTGGATCTGCAGGCTTCACCTCGAACAACAAAGAGCTGGCCGTCTTTCCCAGCGCGACGGCGAGTCCAAGTCCAACGCCAATACCGACAGCCAGGAGCAAGAGGGCATCGAGCAGGATCATACTCAAGATGCTTACACGTCCGGCGCCGAGGGCCATGCGGATGCCGATTTCGTTGGTTCGCCGTTGCACCATGTAAGAGATCACGCCGTATAAGCCAATTACAGCAAGCACCGCGGCAAGAAAGCCGAAGAAGCCGGAGAGCGTGGCCATCAAGCGTTCGCGCACGAGCGTGTCGCGGATGTCGGATTCGAAAACGTAGAAGGTGAGGCTGATTTCCGGGTTGGCCTCTGCCAATCGGCGTTTCACGGCCGAAATGGTTTCCCCTGGAGGAACCTGCGCGCGGATCATAATAGTGTCAAAATCGTCGGGGTTCGGGTCCTGCGCGATAGGCATGAAAGCAATGGCGACGTTTTCATCGCGGAGGTGCGTATACTTGGTGTCCTTCACCAATCCAACAATTTGAACGACGAATTCCGGATGATCGGGTCCTACAGGCAAGTGGAAGCTCATACCCACAGGATTAGCTCCTTGGGTCAGGACGCGCGCAAAGGATTGGTTGACGATGGCCACTTTGGGAGAAGTTGCCGTGTCGCGCTCGTCGAAATCGCGCCCAGCCAGGAACGGAGTTTCTAGGGTCCGGAAATAACCTGGACTCACCCAGCTATCATCCACTGTTTTCTTTTGGCTCGAATCCTGGCCGTCCATCCAAATATCGTTGTTGGACACATTGCCGCGCAGAGGAACAATTTCTGTCTCGGCGGCGTCGTCTACGCCCGGAATCGCACGCACTTGCTCGAGCAGATCGCGCTTGAATGGTTGACGGCGGTCGGGTGCGAGCTTTAGTACGGTAAGGTCCACATCCGTGATGAGGATGTCGTTGATGCGGAAGCCGGGGTCGACACTCACCAGCTTTCCCAAGCTGCGGGAAAACAAGAGGGCACCCACCAGCAGCACGAGGGAGAGCGCAACCTGAACGGTCACCAGCGCGCGTCGCAAACCGAAGCGTTCGCGGCCGGCCGTGTTGCCGCGTCCTCCGGCCTTCAGCACTTCCGCCGAGCCGTTGCGCGTGGCGCGCAGGGCTGGAGCGAGACCGAACAGAAAACAGGTCGAGACCGCGAGGCCCAACGTAAAGCCGAGCACGCGCCAATCGGGCGTGAGATCCACGAATACCCGGTTCTGCCCGGTGCTGATGAATGAAACCAGAAACTTGCCAACTGAATTGGAAAGCACAAGACCGATCGCGCCGCCGGTGGCCGCTAAGAGAAAGCTTTCCGCTATCAACTGCCGGATCAGGCGCCCTCGTGACGCTCCGAGCGACAGCCGGATGGCGATTTCGCGTGCACGGGAACTGGCTCGAGCCAGCATAAGGCTGGCCAAGTTGGTGCACGCAATCAACAGGACGAATCCGGCGATGGCCAGCAGCAGGTCCAATGACGTCTCGTAATCCCTGCGGATGTCGGAAACGCCTGCGCCTGCCGGGAGCACACCGAGATGATAGGTGAGATAGTGTTTCTCTTCCTCGGCGCCAAATTTCGTGATGGCGGTTGCTTCGAATATTTGCGGAGACACTGCAGCCAGCTGAGCCGAAGCTCTCTCGACGGTCCAGCCCGGCTTGAGGCGGCCCATGACAGAAAGCCACCATTCATGCGGTACATCCACGCGCGCTTCCTCGCCCCGGATTAACGGGTCCGCGCAAATCGGAACCGCCACATCAAATCGTCTGCCGACTTCCAGGCCATAAAAGCTGGCGGGAGTGACGCCGATGATTTCAAAGGGATGGTGCTCGATTGTAATCTTGCGCCCCATCGCCGAGGCCTCTCCGCCGTATTCCCGCTCCCAGAATGCTTCGCTGAGGACAACGCCGGGCGAGCCACACCCGCGCTGATCGTCCTGCTCTGTGAGGAGCCGCCCTAAAATGGGCTCCACGCCGAGCACGCGGAAGAAATCTCCACTCACATAAAGGCCGTCCACGTAGTGCGTCTCGCCACTCGGGGTGATGTTGAAACGATTCTCGCTCCAGGCAAACATGCCCGAAAACCCCTGCTGCTCAGCCCGAATCTGCTGCCATTGCGGGTAGGTCAAGTCGGGGTGCGCCGACGTAAAATTGCCGGTGCGGCCGTGCGGCTGAATGATACGCACCTCGGCCAGTTGGTCCGGTTTCTTGAGCGGAAGCGCGGTCAAGCGGATGGAATCGAGCAGCTGGAAAATAGCAGTGTTAGCGCCGATGCCGAGCGCCAGGGTGAGCACTGCAACCGCCGTCAAACCCGGGCTATTGCGCAGCACCCGCACGGCGTAGCGGACATCCTGAAGCAGGGCGGTCATAACGTCTTCCGATGGCGCTAAATCCAGCGCAGAGACTTTGCCAAATGGCGTTACAAAGTAGAGGATGCAATTCTCACGCCGGAGCGGTGCAACTCACAATCCATTGAAAAAGCGGGAAGTATGGGTTGATTCACGTCGGCAATGAGGATGGCGCTATGTCCGTATCCGAACTCCGCTGTTCATGAGCGAACAAACCACACATCACTTGTCCTTCCAGGTTGGCTCCTTCAAATCCCCGACCGGGCATCTTGAGTGTTATCGCGATTTGGACGAAGCCAGATATAAGGTTTTTCCTGCCTGTGGGAGTTCTGTCCAAAGTCTTTCGCGGTAAGTTTGTGGCTGGTTTGAAACGAGCTTTTCTACAGGGCCGACTGACCTTCGCAGGAACTCTGAAGCCGCTCCAACACGAGAAAGCCTTTGCCTCTTTTCTTCGAACCTTGTTTCGCCAGAACTGGGTGGTCTATGCCAAACCACCTTTCGGCGGACCGCAGCAGGTCATCGGTTACCTCGCCCGCTACACCCATCGCGTGGCCATCTCCAATCACCGCCTCGTGGCGTTCCACGATGATCAGGTCACTTTCTGCTGGAAGGATTATGCCCACGGCAGCAAGAAGAGAACGATGACGCTTTCCTCGCAAGAGTTCTTGCGACGCTTCCTTCTCCACGTTTTGCCCCGCGGCTTCGTCCGCATTCGCTTTTTCGGATTCTTGGCCAACCGCGGTCGAGCGACTCTGCTTCCTCAGTGCCGATTGCTGCTGCGAAATAACCCTGAGCCTCACATAACCGTAGTCACCAAGCCCTCTCCCGCAGAGCCGGTTACCTTCCGTTGTCCAGTCTGTGCGGGCCCCATGATCATCGTCGAGACATTCCCCCGCGACAACACTTCACCATTTACCCTCAGGAGACCAACCTTTGATTCTTCGTAAAACCACATTCCACTCGGACCACAGACTAAGGGTTTCGCCCCGTACAGGTTCAGTGTGTTTCCCCACCGCTGGCTGCACGAATCGACGCCTTCAGACCACCACCAACCCCAGCAACATGGACCTATTCCGCACAATTCATGCTGCCTCGCCGCCTTCGAAATCCTGCATCTGGCACACAATCATCCCCACCAATCGGCAAAGATCCAAGCAAACCCCATAGCTTGACCGCGTCCGCCGCAAGCAGCCAGCGGCTTCGTCCAAATCGCCCTATCGCCAATGCCCCGACGGGACACACTCGTGGCCTCACTCGGCTGCACCGCGCCGGCGCATTAGCGATAGGTCTCTAAGATTTTCATCAATCCACGGTGAAAAGCTATCGCGCCTTTGCGGATGCAAGCGCAACTGAGTTGATCGACGAAGACATTTCCTCCACCTGTCTGTTACTTGTTTGGCGGAAGTTCTGAATGTAATCCACCTGTTGCTTGTTGGCGGAAGTTTCGAATGACCAGGATGTTACAACAGTTGTGGTCACCAGACGACAAAGCGAAGCGCAGGATTTACATCAATCATGGTGGTAGGCCGGCCAAAATCACGAAGCCCTACGCCCCTGTTCGATCTTGCGCCCGGATTCACGCCAATCGGGCCATGGAGCGGCTAGCCCCATCGCTCTTGTATATCCGACGAGCTGTCCCATGTGCTCGTGCAAGTGGCTGAGTGCCCTGAGGTAAACTCTACGAACGGTAGTTCGTTCCCCGAAGAAAACATCCTGCCGCTCCAGTTCTGTATCCGGCGCCGTTGTGAATGTTGCCCGCAGAGCATCCAGCGACCTCCTCAGTAGGGCAATGACCGCTGGTTTGTCCGTTATGGTCTTCTCCAAGCCGTCGTTCTTTTCGATCATGCCCATCATGCGCGTAACGATTTCACCCTCCAGTTTTCCGTACAGATCTGGCGCTGCTTCCACTCCCACAATGCCAAGGAGAGTGAGATTACCCACCGCAATATGCACCAAAATCTCGCTTACTGATCGCGCTGTCTCGGCAGAGCGCCATCCGTAGCGCTCTGCCGGGAAGGCCTCCGCTAATGCCGTCAGTTGGCGATCGGCAATGTCAAACTCCCACAAATATTCACCTTTGAACCCTGGAAGACGAGTACTCATGTGAACGTTCTCTCGCTTTCGCGTTGCATTTTATCCCGGTTCGACCGAAGGGACGAGAGCAAACTACTGTCATCAGATTTCACTCAAGTCGCCACAGGCCGCTGACCTTCCCGCAATCTCCGAGCGATCTCCCGCAGGTATTCGCGCCCCTCAGAACTGCAAAAATGACCCTTCTCTGTTGGCGGAAAGTTGAAGCACGCGCTTGAACGGAGCACGCGGACATGGTCAAGATCGGCGTTCTTTATTCTGAGGGAGCACAGGTCATCCCAATCCCACTTGCCACAGGTTCCATCGAGGAAACTGTCGATGATTGTGGCTATCTCCTCCGGTGTTCGGCTGATAATTCGTGAGGTGCTCCCAATGACCTTGGCCTAGAGAATTTCCTGAGCTGCCCGGGTGGATTTTTTTAAGCGGATGAGATTTCCGCAGATATTCTACTCTGCTTTCGGGCGCGACCGCGACGGTCACTTCGTGGCGCTTACGTTTGGGTCGACGCGAAACGGCTGACTGGCAGCCAGACCAGGGCCGCACCCAAGACCCTAGAGGGCCAGAGTACTCGGCTTCTTCCAGCCTCAACATATTCTTGACAAAAAGATGACCCTGCCTTGACAAGTATCAACCTCACACTCTTTAGGATTTCTTCTCACCCGTCTAGCATTCGTCGTTTCCACCCGTGCAAATTGCGCGCTGATTTTGCCTACTACGACCCGTCCGATAGAAAAGGAGAACGCTGCATGCCTCGACGGAAATCTCAGACTCTCGCACTACTCACTGTTTTGTTGCTCTCCGGCATGCTCTATGCGCAGAGCTACCACCTCAATAAGCTTACGTCCAACGTGAAGGGACAGGCTCCTAGCACCGATGCCAAGCTCGTCAATGGATGGGGCATCGCCTACAGTCCCGGCAATCCCTTCTGGGTGAGCGATGCCGGCACTGGCCTTTCTACGCTTTACGACGGCAATGGTGTCAAACAAAGTCTTACTGTGACCATTCCGGCCGCGTCCGGCACCGGCAAAGGCTCACCCTCGGGCATTGTCTACAATGGCTCAAGCCAGTTCAAGATCGACACGTGGGTCTCGCAGTTCATCTTCGCAACGCTCGACGGCACCATCAGTGGCTGGTCGACCTTCTCGCACTCTGCCGCCCTCCTCGCCGTCAACAACTCGGGTTCCAGGACGAGCTATACCGGCCTTGCAATTACCAGCAAGACCTCCGGCAACCGGCTCTTTGCCGCCGACAACGCCAACAACAAAATCGACGTCTACGATGGCAGCTTCAACTTCGTAACGTCTTTTTCTGACAGCACCATTCCCGCTGGCTTCTCGGTCTTTGGAGTGCAGGACATCAAAGGCAAAGTTTACGTTTCGTACGCGGCCAAGAACGGGGGCGCTGGCGGCTATATCGACATCTTTACTGAAACTGGTGTGTTCGTGAAGCGGTTTACCTCTGGCGCTCCGCTGAACCAACCTTGGGGTTTCGCTCTCGCTCCGGCGACAGGATTCGGCCCACTCAGCGGCACTCTGATCATCGGCAACAACACAGCGGTCAGCACAATCAGCGGCTTTAATATGACGACTGGCAAGCTCGTTGGCACTATTACAGATGCTACCGGCAAGCCTATCAAGATTGACCGGCTATGGGGAATCGAGTTCGGCGGTGGCACCACCGCTAACGGCTCGAAGACCACGCTCTATTTCGCCGCCGGTCCGAAGAACTATACACAAGGTCTCTTTGGCTCGATCAATTTCAAGTAATTCCAATCCGAAATCGCCGAAAAGAGATTGGGCCTCATTCCGCATCAGGATGCGAGGCCTTTCTTGCTTCCAAACCCTAGCGGCGTCAAATCTCCTCAGGGTTGTTTTTTCGGTAGATATTGCCTAGTTTGTTTTTCGAGAGAGCGGTCAATTCAGAATAGACGTGCGAGCCATCCCCAGGGCAGGGCGAGGCAGGGCAGAAACGCAAAAGCAGATTCGCCAATCGGCGACAGGTCAGTGGATAGGGCTCATTGAGGGTTTTGTGTGGAGTCGAGAACAGGGCGCAGTAGCGGTAGTCTCCCGGGGCATCCGAACGCGATGCTTTCGCAGGGCGCGCCTCAGTCTGGTTTGGCATGGCTCTGGTTCCTGTTCCCGCTCATCGAACCAGACAGGCGACAAGGCCCAGCACCTGATGCAGGGGTGGTAATGGAAATCTGCTTGCTTGCCTGCCCTCGCAGTTTGTGCTTGGCACACAACCACTATCGCAGCTTCTGGCGAGCATGTCGTTCAACCGCTCGATAGGCTTTGCTGACGGGTCCAAGACAGAAATAGTTAGCCCACCACCCAATCATCATGCGGTGAGTGTCGTGATTACTGTTTCTTGGGCCAGGTGCTGCCGTGTCGGCTAAAGAACATCGACAACGCGACGCGTTGGTGCGCATAAAGAGCACGCCATTCTCGCAAACCCGCTACAACTAAAGTTGCACAATGCCGGCAAAACCCGCGTCCCTAAGGGATTTTGTTTGACAACGCCCGCTTCGCGAGCTACAAAGGAGCCCCCACAACGCAGCACGACGCAGGAGGTTTCCTATGTCATCCGCGTCACTTCGCAACCTTCCCCTCGATCTTCTCGTTTGTGCCCTGTTCACCACAGCCGCCTTCACCCAAACCGACAACTGGAAAGGCGGCGCGGGCAACTGGAGCGTCGCCGGGAATTGGAGTGCGGGCGTGCCAACGTCGACTTCCAACGTAGGCATTGACGCCGGCAACGCCAAAGCCTCCCCGGTCACTCTGGACGTCGGCGGCCAAGCCAGATCCTTGGCCATTGATAGCGACGATAGTTTGTCCTTCAACAACAACCAATCCCTCGTCATCAATGGCACCAGCATCAGCAACGCGGGAACGATTTCGCTGAACTCGGCTGGGAACCTGACTACTCTGTTCATTGCCAATGGCGCCACGCTCAGCGGCGCCGGCACCGTGACCATGGGCAACAACTCGCAGAACCAAGTGGACGGAAACAGCGGCGCCACCTTGACCAACCAGAGCACCATCCAAGGAGTGGGCCAGATCGGTCCACACTTCCTGATAGCGAACCAGGGTACGGTCAATGCCAATGTCACCGGCGCCACTCTGGTTGTATCCCAGCAATCTTCTGGGACGGACTCTAATTCGGCCACGATGGAAGCCACCAGTGGCGGGATTTTGCTGGTTTCGACCGGAGGCAGCAGCAGCCTCAACAATACGGGCGGGACGATCAAAGCGGTGGGAGCCAATTCTCAGGTGCAGTTCGCTAACGGAACCACGATCACGGGCGGAACCCTGACCACCAGCAGTGGTGGGATGCTCATACTGCTTGCAGGCGCCGGCTTAAACTTAAACGGGCCCGTAACCAATGCCGGCGCCTTTTCAGTCCAGAACAACGCAACCGCCGCCCTGAGTGGGACCATCACCAACACGGGTTCCTTTCAACTGAACTCCGGTGGTAATTTGACGGAACTGTTTGTGCCTTCCGCTGCAACCTTGACCGGCACCGGCAATGTAACCATGGGCAACAATTCGCAGAACGAGGTGGACGGCAACAGCGGAGCTACGCTGACCATCAAGCAAACAGTCCAGGGGGTCGGCAACATCGGCCCGCACTTTCTGATAGCGAACCAGGGGACAATCAATGCCAATGTGAAAGGTGCGATCCTGAACGTGTTGCAGGAAAGTAGTGGAACGGACACGAACACGGCCACTATGGAGGCGACGAACGGCGGAATTTTGCAGATTCAGTTCGGGGGCAGCAGCAACCTCAACAATGCGGGCGGAACGATCGAGGCCATCGGCACGGGTTCAATAGTGCAGTTCACGAACGGAACGACGATCGATGGCGGAACGCTCACCACCAGCAGCGGCGGAATGCTCACGGTACTCGCCGGCGCCGGCCTGAACGTAAATGGCGTGACCAACAACGGCGCCTTTACGGTCCAGAATAACGGCTCCATCAACCTGCAATCGAACCTCACCAACAATGGCGTCATCTCGCTCAACTCCGCCGGCAGCCTGACCTATTTGTTTCTTCCAACTGTTAGCGCTTCCCTGCTCGGCAAGGGCAGAGTGATCATGGACAACAATGTCAACAGCGCCATCGACGGCAACGGCGGGCTCACTTTTACAAATCACAGCAATATCCAGGGCGGCGGCACCATTGGCCCGCACTTTACTTTTACCAACTCGGGAACTCTCAGTGTGCCAAAAGGCAATACGCTGAACATCACCGCGCCGTTCACGAACTTCAACGGCAGCACGTTGACGGGTGGTACATATATCGTTTCCGGAACACTGGAATTTACAAACGCAAGCATCGTGACCAACTCCGCAAATATCACGCTAAGCGGAACATCTGCCCAGATCGTGAACCAGAGCAGCATGAACGCCCTCACCGGTCTGTACATGAATAACAAGGGCGCC
>Ga0126373_10000463_pt1 | contig 26807 bp, 19 predicted proteins | sample PanSoiMetPlot_11_FD_92545 | JGI IMG/M metagenome (GOLD analysis project Ga0126373, IMG submission 92545) | Tropical forest soil microbial communities from Panama - MetaG Plot_11 | ecosystem: Environmental > Terrestrial > Soil > Tropical forest > Bulk soil | place: Panama | collected 2016-02-17 | reverse complement strand
GGAAGCTGCGGCTCGTCGGGCCGATCGGTTTCCCAAGCCTTCGAGTTGAGTTTGCCGGTCTTGTAGTCGAGAATGATCTCACTCCCGCAAGGCAATGCGTCTACGCGGTCGGCGCGCGTCTTCACTTCGAGTCCGCCGATGGACACCAGACGATCTGTTTCCGCCGCGTGCACGGCGAACGGCGACCGCGATTTTTCAATTTCCAGCCACTCCGCTAGTAATCTCTCAAGCCTTCGTTGCTCGAGGACACGCCCGATGGAATGCGGAATCGAGCCGGCCGCGGCGGAAGCTGCGCGCGAAATCAGATCACGCAAATCGCCAGGAACGATCTCCAACAACCTCGCGTGCGACTGAAGTTCGGTCCAGATGATCTGCATCGCCCGGTGAACTGTGTTGCCGCGGTCTTTGTAACTCAGCCCGGGCATGGTCTCTTCGAGCGGACGTGCACTCAGGCGGTGACGCGCAAAGGCGCGGAAGGGGCACGCCGCCATGTCCCGAAAGATCGACGCCCCACCGCTCTGCTCGGAGGTTACTTCGATCTTAGGAGCGATGTCGCTGGTGACTTTCTCGAATGACGCGTCGGTTCGCATCCGCGCGACCCATGCTTCGGTGGGCGTCTCAACCTGCGGGCGCGCTTGCCATGCACCGATGATGAGCGGGCAGGGATTGAACATTCGATCACTCTCCGCCATCGGATAACTCAGCACGACATCAGGCGCGCTCGCGAGAAACCGTTCGATCAGCTTTCGAGCAAATCCGATCTCGACCTCGGCCGAGGAGTGCGGCAGGACGTAATCACGCTGCAGCGAGATAGGCAGGAACGGGTTCGGCGTCGCCGCCAATGGGAGCGCTTCGTCATGGAGGCCCATGATCCACAAATGTTCGAAGTTCAGCCCCGATGCCTCGAGCAAACCCAAGATCTGCACCGGCGCCCCTTCGTCTTCCACCTGGAACGATCTCGCCAAAGCGATTTCCCGAAGCCGCGAAAACGCGTGGTCGTAGCTGATCGATTGCATCGTGAGATCGAGCGCTGCGACATCGGAAAGGAGATCTCGCCAGGCCTCGACGAGTTGGCTTTCGCGGCTATTAAGGGCGCGATCGCCGGGCCAACCGAGCGCATCCAGAAGGCGCGCAAAGTCGCCGCACCAGTCGCTGGGTCTTTGCTCAGAAGGCAAGCGACGAAGCATTTTCTCGAAGTGGGCAAGACGACGCGCCAATTCGGGGCATGAGGAGCACTCGTCGCGAAGCCGCGCCACGTCGAAGTCCCACATTCCTTTCCGTCGCAACCGCGCGTCGAGAAGGCCGCGAAGCGTCCACTCGTCGTCGAATCCTCCCGTGAATGGCGAACGCAAAAGCATCCCCAGCGATGGCAGGGATAGTCCTTGAAAGCCGAACTGCAGAGTCAACAAGGCCGCATGGACGATAGGAGTTTCCGCCAGCGGGCTGCCGAGCGACACGTGGCAGGCATGTTCGCCGAGATCGCGGAAGGTTCGCTCAATCTTCGTGCGCCGCCTCTCTAGATCAGGAACAACGATCCCGATTCGCGCCTCGGGTTGCCGTTCCAGCAGACCAAGAACCCAGCAAGCGGCGGCGTCGATTTCGCAGCTCGCGTCTTCAAACTTGAAGAAGCTGGGCGTTGGCTCGTGCTTGAAAGGCTCAATCCGAATCGGCTCTCCCATCGCGCCGAAAAGATCGCTCTGTTGGGGAGCGATTTCATCAAATCCCGAAAGGTAGACCGGCTCAGGCCGCGTGATCATTCTATTGAGGAATCGATCCGCGACGAAGTCGCTAAGCCGCGCCTGGTCCAGCCAGGCGCTCGCGCGGCACCGTTTTTCAAATTCACGCGACCAGCCTGCGAACGCGGCCCAGTCATCGGCCGCCTCGAAGCGGCCATCGATCGGTAGACGATAGGCTTGCGCCAGTCCCCACGTTGCCGCCGCGCCGCGCGCAGTCTCTGGAATCCGCAGCAGCGTTTCGCCGGAGGGCGACGCGCGGATCAACTGCTCCCACACGATTTGCTCCTGGAGTGGCGAAAGCAGCGTGAGCGCGCGCGCTGCGCCGCGCCACACGCACTCGGTCCAGCAGCGATTCAGAAATGCATCCAGCGGCAGAACGTCTGCCGGCCGCCATACCGTGCGGCCTTGGTCCTTCAGCCAGGCATGAAACTCTCGCGCGAAGAATCTCGCCAGCCGCGCGTTGACGGTGATGAGCGTAGCGCCGCGCGTGAGGTCCCGGAAGATATCCTCGTGCATGTGCTTTCATGATAATTTGACCAAACGGATCACAATCGCCATCGACGGCCCGGCGGGCGCCGGCAAGAGCACGGTCGCGCGCCGGATCGCCGAGAAGTTGGGGTATCTGTACATCGATACGGGCGCGATGTATAGGGCCGTGGCACTGTGGGCTCTGCGACGCGGCGTGGCGCTTTCGGACATGCACCGTCTGGAGCAGCTCGCCAACGAGGCCGCGATCGAATTTGCTCCGGACGACGGAAAGGTCCTGCTCAACGGGGAGGACGTGAGCGATTTCATCCGAGCGCCTGAAGTGGGCGACGCCGCGAGCGAAGTTTCACGCATTCCCGCCGTGCGTCGGGCGTTGGTAGCGAAGCAGCGCGAGATCGGTGAACGCTCGTCCGTGGTGATGGAAGGCCGCGACATTGGGTCGGTGGTGTTTCCCGACGCGACTGTCAAGATTTTCCTCGACGCTCAGCCGGAAGTCCGAGCCGAGCGGAGAGCCGCTGAGTCGGATCTGCCGTCCGAACTTGTTGCCGAAAAAATCCGCGAGCGCGACCGGCGCGACCAGACCCGCGCTCATTCGCCGCTCATGCAGGCGCCGGACGCTGTTTACGTCGATACGACTGGCATGTCGATTCAGGATGTCGAGGCTGCTCTGCTGAAAATCGTCCGCGACCGCACTTCCAATGGCAAAGAGAGGACCGGATGACGGACGGTTTGCTGGTAATGAAATTCGGCGGAACCTCCCTGGGGTCGGCTGAGCGGATTTGCGTAGCCGCTGAAATTTGCCGTGAGCAGAGCAAAGTGCGTCCGGCGCTGGCGGTTGTGTCGGCGATGTCGGGCGTTACCGATCTTTTGTTGAATACGCTGCGGCAAGCCGAAGGCGGCGACGAAAAGCGCGTCGAGGCGAATGTCGAGCAGCTCTTGAACCGTCATCTGGAGGCGTGCGCATCGCTGAACATCAGCGAGGGCGCCGAGATCGGGGTACGCGAGTTGATAGGCGACTTTGAACGGCTCGCAAACGGAATGCTGATGCTGGGTGATCGGCCCGCACGCGCAGTGGACGAAGCTATCGCTATTGGCGAGCGCCTGACCGCGCTCATTCTGAGTGTGCACCTAGGTGCGAACGGAATTGCCGCCCACGCCATTAACGGCGCGGACGTGATTGTTACCGACGGTGTCTTCGGCAACGCAAACCCAATGATGGATGCCACGCGCAAGAAAGCCCAGGACCTCGTCCGGCCGCTGCTGGATGCCGGAGAGATTCCGATCGTGACGGGCTTCAACGGTGCGACGCTGGATGGCCGTCCGACGACGCTCGGCCGCGGAGGCTCGGATTTTTCCGCTTCCATCCTGGCCGCGGCTCTGGACGCGGCCGAACTTTGGATCTGGACGGACGTTGACGGCATCATGAGCGCGGATCCGCGACTGGTGAAGGATGCCCGCGTGCTGGAGGCGGTTACCTATAGCGAGGCTGCCGAGCTGGCTTACAACGGCGCGAAAGTCCTGCATCCGCGGACGCTCGCGCCATTGGCCGACCGGCAAATACCCGTGTGGAGCAAGAACAGTTTTAATCGTGCGCATCCAGGCACGCAAATCGTTTCGAAGGTGGAAGCAACGCCGGGCCCCCGCGCCGTGACATCTATGGCGAATGTTGCGCTGATTTCGCTCGAGCCCGCCAGTACGGCAATGAGTGGGGCGCGTCTGATGGCTCGCGCGCTCGAGGCGCTGGCGGATGCGAACGCCGAGGTCCTGGCGCTCACCAGCTCGAGCTACCGGCAGAGTTTTTGCTTCCTCGTACGGAAGGAAGAACTCGCCGCGGCGATGAAATCGCTCGAGGCCGATCTCGCGCTCGAACTGACCCACGGTTACTTGAAGCCGATCGAAGTGGACGAAAACGTGGGGTTGCTGGCCGTCGTCGGCGAGGGGATGCACGGGACGCCGGGATTGGCTGGGCGTGTTTTCAGCGCGATTTCTGCCGAGAGCGTGAATATCATCGCGATCGCGCAGGGCTCGAGCGAACTGACCATTAGCGTGGTCGTGCATCGCGACGGGCTGGAGCGGGCGATCCGCGCGGTGCATCGTGAGTGCCGGTAAAAATGAGGCTCGTCACGGTTGTGTAGTAGTTGCGTCTTAGAATCTGGGAGGAGAGATCTATGACCATTCAGGAAGTAGCCGACAAACTGGTGCAGTACTGCAAAAAGGGCGATTTTGAGGCCCCGGTAGCCGAGTTATACTCGCCCGACATTGTGAGCGTGGAAACAAGCGCGCCTCCAGGACAATCTCGCGAATCCAAAGGAATCGCTGCGGTGAAGGCCAAAGGCGAATGGTGGGTTGCTAACCATGAAGTGCACTCAAGTACCGTCTAGGGCCCACTGGTAGCTCACTCACACTTTGCAGTAAAGTTCGCCCTCGACGTCACGTTCAAGCCGCAGAAGCGGCGCTTCAAGATGGAGGAGATCGCGGTTTATAAAGTCGTGGACGGTAAGATCGTCTACGAAGAGTTCTTCTATTCCATGTAATTCGCTCGATGGAGCGCGTTCGAATCGATAAATGGCTGTGGGCGGCGCGTTTTTTCAAGACGCGCTCGACGGCGGCGCACGCCTGCGAACTGGGCCGCGTCTCGGCCAACGGTCAAAATGTCAAAGCAGCGCGTGAAGTACATACCTGCGACCGCTTGCGCGTGAAAAACGAGAGCGGTGAGTTTGAGATCGAGGTCCTCGCGCTCAGCGACATGCGCGGACCTGCGCGCGTCGCTCAGACTTTGTACCGTGAAACGGACGAGAGCCGCCAGCAAAGACTCAGGCTCGCCGAGGCTCGTAAAGCGATGCCGCGCCTCGAAATGGATCGGCAGGGTCGGCCTTCGAAGCGAGATCGGCGCAAAACCGATCGCCTGCGCGGCCGGTGAACTGCGAAAATCCTGCGACCTAAAAGCCCGATGCCTATCTAAATGGTCATGAGCGAAGTAGCCACCCCGGGACGCGTCTTTCGCAGGGATTTTCCATTGGCGCAGCTCATCGGGTTCCAGATTGTGAGCCAAGCCGATGGCAAAGCCGTAGCAGAGCTTCAGGCCGGGCCCCAACATGCGAACCCGATGGGGACGCTGCACGGTGGTGTCTTGTGCGACATCGCGGATTCCGCCATGGGCTTTGCATTCGGAAGCACGTTGCAACCCGATGAGAGCTTCACCACGCTCGAATTGAAGATCAACTTCCATCGCCCAGTCTGGGACGCCTTCCTGCGCGCCGAAGCCGAAGTGGTCACGCGCGGACGCACCGTGGGGATGGTGACGTGCAAGGTCGCCGACGAGAAAGGCCGGTTGATCGCGAGCGCAACATCCACCTGCCTGGTGTTGTCCGGCGAAGCGGCGAAGAACCGCTAACAGATAGAATAAGTCGCATGCTGACTAGGCGGCGGCTTCTCGAGAAGGCGGGCGCGCTGGGCAGCGCGACCCTGGTTTCAAGACGAATCGCGGCGGCCGGGGAAATCAGTCCGGCGATGTCGGCGCTAAGCGCCTACATGAGCGAGGCGCGGTCGCGTGCGCTACCGGCTGAGGTGGTTGAAAAGGCCAAGCACCACATTCTCGACACGCTGGCTGCGATGGTTTCCGGTTCGGACCTGGCGCCGGGGAAGTTCGCGATCCGGTTCGCCAAGGCGCATCCCTCCGAGAAAGTTGCCACCGTGGCAGCCTCCGATGTCATGTGCGGTCCTATCGAAGCGGCATTTGCCAACGCAATGCTCGCGCACGCCGACGAGACCGATGATTCGCACGCGCCCTCGCAGTCGCATCCTGGATGTTCCGTGGTTCCCTCCGCGCTGGCTGTGGGGGAACAGCATGGGATCGATGGAGCGCAGTTTCTCCGGGCCGTGACGCTAGGTTACGACGTCGGGACACGATTCACGATGACGGTCGGGATCGCCGGATTTCAGACCAGCAATCATTTGAGCACGCACGCGATTTCGGGTACGTTCGGATCGGCTGCGGCAGCGGCCTCGGCGGCGGGCCTTAATACAGAGCAGATGCGCTGGGTGATCGACTACGCGTCGCAGGAAGCGTCGGGAATCAAAACCTGGCAGCGCGACACCGATCATATCGAAAAAGCTTTTCTGTTTGCGGGAATGCCGGCGCGAAATGGTGTGATGGGGGCGGCGATCGTTGCGTCCGGCGGAACGGGCGTGGAGGATGTTCTTGCCGGACAGGACAATTTTCTGCTCGCGTATGCGCCTCAAGCGGACCCAATGAAGCTGGTCGAGAAGCTCGGCGAACGCTACGAGGTGGTTCGGACCAATATCAAGAAATGGAGCGTGGGTTCGCCAATCCAGGCGCCGCTCGATGCGCTAAAGAATCTGATCGAGAAGCATCCGTTCGCACCGGACCAGGTGAAATCGGTCGTTGTCCGCTTGCCTACTAGCGAGGCCGCACTGGTGAACAATCGTGAGATGCCCGATATTTGCCTCCAGTACATGGTCGCGGTGATGCTGCTGGATCGCACAGCTTCATTCCTCTCATCGCACGACAAAGATCGGATGCAGGACTCGGCAATCCTCCTCCAGCGATCGAAAGTCCAACTCATCGCCGACGAAGCGCTGGAACGGCGTTTGCCGAGGCGAGAGACCATTGTGGAAGTCACATTGACCGACGACACGAAGCTCACGGAACACGTGGACGCCGTGCGCGGTACGGCGGAAAATCCAATGGGCCGCGACGAATTGATCGTGAAGTGCCGCGAGTTGATGACGCCCGTGCTCGGCTCGGCCAAGACAATGAGCCTGATTGAGAAAATCTTCGGCCTGGAAAACGTGAAAGACGTTCGCGAACTTCGCCCGCTGCTTCAGCGCGCGTAATTTCCAATCGCGGCGGGCTGCGATTTGTCGGCTGCTGGTTTATGCGGCAACGGCATTTTACGGAGGCCCAACGCCATCAACGCTGTGATAAAAGCCAGGCCGGCGCACGCAAAAAATCCGTAGTTCCAGGAGCCCGTCTTTTCGTAGAGTGTCGCAGCCAGCCCGCCTCCGACGATAGAAGCAACACCCTTCGCCGCGTAGAGGAAGCCATAGTTGGAGCTGACATTTTTCGCTCCAAACCAGTCCGCGCAAATCGATGGAAATAGCGAGTAGACTTCACCCCAAGTGAAGAAGACCAGCGCCATTGTCACGATGAACCACGTCGTCGAAGCGCGACCCAGGGTCACAACGCCCATGAGCACCACCGCCTGGAGCAAGAACGCGATGAACATGGTGCGTTCGCGCCCGAGGTGGTCGGAAACCCAGCCCCAGAAGATTCGCGCTGCGCCGTTGGCTAGCGGATTCAACGTCAGCGACAGCGTCAGGGCAGCAGCGCCAATCTTCAAGGTGTCGGCCATGGGTGCGACTTGCGCGGTGGCCATCAAACCGCCGATCCCCATCATGAGCGCCATCATGAAGAGCACGTAGAAATGCGGCGTGCGCAGCATCTCGAAAGCGTTGAACTCTTCCTGATGGCGGCGGATCTGGACCTTCGCCGGTGCGGCAGCCACCGCGGCCATTGTGGTCGGGTTCTGCAGAAACTGGGCCGCCACGATGATGGTCAAGCCCTGGAGGATGCCGGTGTAGAGAAACGCCGTCCGATAATTATACGCGTGGATGAGATATGAGATCTGAGGAATAAAAAGCGCCGCGCCGGAGCCGAATCCAGCCGAAATCATTCCGGCGGCGAGTCCGCGCTTGTCGGGAAACCATTTCAGGGCGATACCGATCGAACCGCAGTACACCAGCGCCGCACCGAATCCGGCTAGTGCATACAACAGGTAAAGTTCGGGCAGCGTTTTGGCCCGGCCGAGTCCTGCCCAACCGATTCCGCACAGGATTCCAGCGGCGGTCATGAACGCGCGCGGCCCGAGCCACTCGATAAGCCACCCTGAAAGCGGCATCATCCAGGTCTCGAGCGCCACAAAAATCGAGAAGCCCCACTGCACGTCCGACAACTTCCAATGCGTGGCGCCGACAATCGGCTTGACGAACAGAGTCCAAGCGTACTGAAGGTTGGCGATCATCATCATCGCCACCACAGCCGCCGCGAGCCGAATCCAACGATTCACTTCCGGCCTCCTCTTGAGATCACGTCCAATAATTTTGTGCAGGCATAAACGGTGCGCGTGTGCGGCATCGCAACTCCCATCCGCTCGCCGAGCTCAATCGCCGCGCCAACGATCGCATCAAGCTCCATTGGCCGGCCTGCTTCGAGGTCCTGCAACATGGATGTCTTGTGCTCGCCCACTTTTTCCGCACCTGCGATGCGTTGGTCGATGGACACCGGAAGTTCGACTCCGAACTTGTTCGCGACCGCTTCGACCTCGATCATTATATTCCGAACCAGGGCGCAGACATCGGGGTCGCGCACCATCTGTACCAGCGTAGCGCGGGTGAGCGCGCTAATCGAGTTAAACGCGACGTTGCCGAGCAGTTTTACCCAGATTTCGTGTCCTAACCGTACTGTGACCGGGCACCTTAGACCAGCCTTCACCAGTCTTTCCGCGATGAGGAGCGAGCGTTCCGAGCGCGTGCCATCGGGCTCGCCTAGCGAGATGCGATTGCCTTCGTTGTGGCGGATCACGCCGGGCTCGACGATGTCGGTCCCAAAGTAAACGATGGATCCGAGCACATGACGCGGGTCGATGGACTTGGCGATCACTCCTCCTGGATCAACACTCTCGAGATGCGTGTACCACCACGGGATTCCATTCTGTGTGCTGACCACCGTGGTTGCCTGGCCGATCAACGGCGCGATCTGCGGTGCGAGCTGCGTGAGGCCGTGCGCTTTGATACCGAGGAAGATCACGTCCACCGCCCCAGCCTCATTCAAATCGCCGATCGAGCGCGGATGAACGGTGAAATCGCCCTCCGCGCTCCTGACCCTCAGCCCGCGAGATTGCATCGCGGCCAAGTGCGCTCCGCGAGCAAACAGTGTCACATCTTCGCCTGCCTGAGCGAGTTTCGCGCCGATATAACCACCGATCGCCCCCGCGCCGGCGATGAGAAACCTCAAGCTTCAGTTCCTTGGAGTGCCTTGGCGACCGCTTCGCGCTGGATTTTACCGGTCGCGGTGCGAGGAATCGCATCGACGATGAAGACTCTCTTGGGACATTTGAAATCGGCCAGGTGTTGTTTGCAAAAGGTCAGAATGGCGGACTCTTCCTTGGGCTCGCGCAAGACGACGGCAGCTGCGACTTCTTCGCCCCAGGTCTTGTGCGGAACGCCAAACGCGACAGCCTCGGCCACGGCGGGATGGGTGAGCAGGAGTTCGTCAATCTCCCGCGGGGCGATCTTCTCCCCGCCACGGTTAATGAGCTCTTTGATGCGCCCAGTTAGAGTGAGATAGCCCTCTGCATCGAGGAAACCCTGGTCGCCAGTGCGGAACCAGCCTTTGGTGAAAGATTTCGCGTTGGCTTCAGGATTGTTCTCGTAACCATCGACGACATTCGGCCCTTGGATCACCACCTCGCCCCGATCGCCCTGCCCGAGCAGATTGCCGAGGTCGTCCATGATGCCGATCTTGACGCCAGTGCCCGGGCCGACCGATCCGGGTTTGCGCGAGGCGGGCGGCTGCGGATTCGAAGCCATCTGGTGCGACGCTTCGGTCATCCCGTACGCTTCGAGAACTGGCGCGCCAAAGGCCTGCTCCATTTTCGCCATCATCTCGGGAGGCAGCGCGGCGCTGCAAGATCGGATGAAGCGCAGGCCCTCCGAACCCTGGGGCCGCTCGTTGCCGGCTCGCGCCAGCAGCAATCGGTGAATGGTCGGGACAGCGGAATACCAGGTGACGCGGCAGTCGCGGATGGTCCGCCAGAACGAAAGCAGATTGAATTTCGATGGAACCACGACTGTACCGCTGGACAAGAAGGTTGAGATCGTCGATGCCACAAGTCCGTGCACGTGGAACAGCGGCATCGCGCACAGGGCAACGTCAGTGGGCGCGAGCGCGTAGTGATTCACGATATTCGCCGCCGAGGCTGCCAGATTGCGATGACGGATCGGTACGCGCTTCGGACGGCCGGTACTGCCGCTCGTGTGGAGCACAAGGGCCACGTCATCGGGCGAGGGTGCGGCGGACTTTCGGCCGTTGGGCGCGTCCACGATGCGCACGAATCCATTGGCGTCCATCTCCAAAACATGCACCGGAACTTTGCCTTCTGCCGCTTTACAGGCGTCAACTGCTCCGACCGGCGGGCAGAGCAGCACCTTGGCCGAAGTGTCGTCGAGATAAAACGCAAATTCGTCCTGACGGTATCCGGGATTGAGCGGCGCTGCCGCGCCGGCGATGGAAGCAGCGAGAAAGCTGACGATGGCGGGCAATCCGTTCGTAAGCACAGTCGCAACGCGGTCGCCTCGCTGGATTCCGAGAGCGGCCAGCGCATCGGCCATGGTCAACACTTGGTCACGAAGCTGCGAGTACGTCAATTGGATACCCGCTTCAGGGAGGATCACCGCGGTCTGGTTGGCCGGGGCAGCCTGCAAAATTTCGGCAAGATTTGTCGGAGATGCCATGAACCATCTATTTTATCCCTCTCTCCGGCGCCGGCCTCGGTCCCAATTTGAGCGAGAGAACTTCCCCGACTCGGCCACTAGTCGGATATTCCAGAGAGGGTGCATAAGTGTTACGAATCAGACTGCTCCTGTTCGCCACCGCGCCAGCCGCTGCCGCTCAATCCACCGATCCCGCCTATCAGCCGTTGCAGCAGGCTTATGACGCGTTGTGAGAGAAGAATTATGACCTAGCTGTCGCCGGCTTTGAGAAGGCCATCGCGCTGGCGTCCGCTCGAGCGATGGCAGTGCTGAGCGCTCGGCCCGCGAAAATCGAGATCAACGGCGCGTCCGTGCAACAAGATTGTCCGCCCGCGGGATCGGGCTTTCTACTGACACCTCCCCGCGGCCAACACCTGGTGCAAGTCGAGGCTGCCGCCTCGCACGGTTAGAGGCGCGGTTAATGCGTGCCTGCCGGCGTCGAGGTGCGCTCTACCCGTCCAGACTGCGCCTCGCCGATCGAAACGTGATTCGTTTCAAGAATTGTGCCGAGCGTCTGATCGAGCGCCACGCGGGCATTGCTGTAGCTCACCTCGGCCGCAATCACAGACGACTGCGCTGCGCTCAGATCGCGCTGCTGCTGGATCACGTTGAACGGAATGGAAGCGCCCAAGCTCAGCTTCTTCTGCTCGGCGTCCAGCAATTGCTGATCGAGCTCCCGATTTTTCAGCGCGGCCTGGTACCGAATTCGTGCCTGCCGTAGTGCGGTAACCGAGTTGAGAACGTCCACACCCACTTGATTGGCGCTCTTCTGGTTTTCGATCTGCGTCTGCCGAAGCTGGAGCTGATCGATTCCAAAGTCAGCCTGCGCCTGCCGGTTATTGAGTGGCGCCGCGACGAACGCGCCAATTCGCTGGGTGGGGAAATTACGCCGGAAAATCTGACTAAGCGCTATTCCCGTTCCGCCGAAGAAGTAGGGATCCGGCGCCAGCGTGAACTCACCGAATTTCAAAGTGTGAGGCACTCCGGCCAATCCGGCGACACTCTCGGCGCCGAATGCTTGCGCGGTTGGGAGAATGCCGTTTGCCGTGCCGAGCGAGGAGATTTCCGAGGCTCTCTCATTCTCGCGCTGCGCGGCCAGATCGGTGCGCGTCGCGAGTGCCTTTTGCACGAGATCCTGCAGCGGCGGGAGATCGTCATGCGCCGGGATTTCGATTCGATCCGTCGGAACGATACGCGCGCGGGTAAGCTCCGCATCGGCCAGTCCTGTGCGGCTGATGAGATTCTTGAGCTGCAGCTCTTGCTGCGCGATATTGGCCTCGGAATCCACCAAGTCGCGCGAGGTCGAGGCTACCTGGGAGGCGGCTATTGTAACGTCGAGCGGCGTCATGGCGCCCAACTCGACCTGCCGCTGATTGTTCGAGTACAATGCCCGCGCCAGCTCGACGGCGCTTTGCTTCGCCTTAATGTCCTCGTAGCCGGCGACGAGCGCGTAGTAGGCATTCAATACCTGAGCGACGGTCCCGACCACCTGTGTGTGGAAATTCAAATCCGATATGCCTTCATTGATCTTCGCGACGTTAATGTTCCTGGCGTTCACGGCAATGCCGAAGCCGCGCAGCAAGTTGTGCTGGAAGGAAATCGACACGTTCGTCGCCACCGAAGGATTCAAGACATCTGTCGGCGCGTTCTCGTTGAGGTAGTGGTCCGAATAACTCGCCGTGACCGCGCCGCCCGTCAGGAAGCCTTGCTGATAAGTGAACGTGTACACGCGCGCGTTGGAGATCAGGACGGGGATCAGGCTTTGAACCACGTCGAACTGCGGTGTGGTCTTGTGGGTGAACGTGCTGCTCTGTTGAATCGATGGGTCTAAGGTTTGGGCGATCGGGCCGACCTGAGACACCGTTGCATTGCCGACGCCGCCAGTGGTGGATGATCCGCCGGATCCCACGACTCCCGCTGCGGCCTGGCTTCCCGCGACACCTTGGCCGGCTGCCACAGACCCTGCCTGCGATGCGCCGCTGGGGACGCCGGGCAACGCACCACCTGCCCGGGAGCGTTCAAGCTGCCATGCCGCCGCGAAGGGATTGTATCGGGCGATCTCAATGTCAATGTCGTTCTCCAAAGCCAGCGCGATTGCATCTGGCACGCTAAGGTACAAAATGCCAGCGCGGATCAGGTCACGGAGCCGAGACGAATTCCTCAACCGGACTGGGGGAACCGTTGCGGGAAGATACGGCCGAATGAAAATCGAAGCGGATGGGCGCACGGGCTGGATGTTCTCAGGTTGCTGTGCCCAGGCCGAGACGGCCACGCACAATCCGGTGGCGATGATTCTGTGCAACATTTCCCGCCTCATTGTCTGGCCTCCGCCGGAAGATTTGCCGGCAGCGAGGACGGCCGGGAGATTCTTCCCGCCATCGCCTCCTCGAGCGAAACATTGTTCGCTTCGAGCGTTGTGCCAAGCGCCTGATCGAGAGCGATCTTGGCGTGTGTGTAGTTTGCCATCGCTTGCGTCTGCGCGCTGACCGCGCTCGCCAGATCCCGCTGGTCCTGAATCACCTGAAATACCGTGCCTGCGCCCAATTGGTACTTGCGCTGGTCGGCGCTCAGCGTTTCCTGCTGCAGATCCCGAGCCTTAAGCGCGGCATCGTAACGCGCGCGGGCCTGCTGGATTCCGATCACCGCGTTCTGGACATCCACGCGCACCTGATTAATATTCTTTTGGAGATTCAGCTCGTTCTGGCGGATTTCGATGAGGCTCGTGACGTAGTCGGATTGCGCTGCCCGGTTTCGCAGCGGGATGTTCAGCGACAAACCCGCCGAATAGTTGGGAAAATTGCGCCGCGCGATTTGTGCCAGCAGGTTTCCGTAGCCGCCCGCTAAGTACGCCACACCAGGCTCCAGAGCTCCAGTTTGCGTGAGCGTTCCACTCAAACCGTTGTTCGTCAGCTCGGCGAAAGCTTGCAAAGTAGGCTTCAGCGAGTTCTTGATGCCTACTAGGTTCGTCTGGTTGCTCTGCAAATTGAGCTGCGCCTGCTCGATTTCGTTGCGTTTGGCGATCGCGTCCGATGTCAGCTCTTCCACCGGTTTGAGCTGATCGCTGGCCGGCACAATCAGCGTGTCCAGCGGTACCACGTGAACCTGCGCCAAAGTCGGGCTGGCAACGCCGTTGCGGCTGAGAGCGTTCTTGAGGATTGTCTCCTGCTGTGCCAGATTGGTCTGCGAAATCACGAGATCCTGCTGGCTCGAGTAAAGCTGAGCCTCCGCGCGCGTCACCTCGATTTCGGCCAGCGATCCCAATGCCACCTGCCGCTTGTTGTCTTCGAGCAGCTGCTGCGCGGCTGTCATTTCCTGCTGCCGCGCGCGAACATCGTCATGGAAGCTCACCAGGTCCCAATACAGATTGAGCACCGCCGCGACGGTGGTGATCACCTGCTGTTTAAATTGCAAATCAGTCACTTTGAGGTTGTTCTTTTGAACCAGAATGTTCCGGCCGTTTACCGCCGAGCCGAAGCCTTGCAGGAGATTCTGGGTCACTTGCAGATCCAAGTCGCCGGTCGTGTAGGGATTCAAGCTGTACGACAAGCTGTTCACGCGGTTGGACTGGCTCAGATAGGTCACTTGCGCACTCAATCCAAAGATCCAGTTCTGGATATATTGCGCTTCGTACGTGCGTGAGGACTGGATCAGCGCCGTGGTGTTGGTGAGAACGGTATTGCTCTGGGGAAAAGTCGCGTGCTGGAAACTCACCACGCCTACGATGGTTGGATCGAGCGATGGAATCCCGGGACCGAGCTGTGTCACGATGCCGCCGCCGGAGCTGACCCCGTTGCCCGCGCTGTTTACCGCAGCGCCGGTAGTGTTGAGCGTGACGCCTTGTAGACTGACGCTCTCCGGACCGGGCGCTACTCCCAACCCCACGCTGCGCAGCGCGCCGCCGCCTTGGGCACGCCGCAGTACCTCGCGAGCCAGGAGCGGGCCGTAACGCTGTACCTCGACGTCCAGATTGTTCTCAATCGCGAGCGCGACAACGTCCGGCGCGGTCAAGTACAAATTGCCGCCGCGTACCAGCAATTCCAGCCGGCGTGTGTTGCTCAAATTGATCGGCGGGACGCTGCGCGCTCGATAGGGATTCAACAGCCATCCGAGCGGCCCCCGTGCTGGGTCGATTCGGATCGCATTCTGCGCGCTTGCCGGCGGCGCTAGGAGCAGAGCCGCGCAAATCACGGAAACAATTGGACGGATGAATATCATTGAAATTCTATTAAGCATGGACGTAGCGATGGCTTTGGAATACTCTTGGCCCATCATAACGAGAACGAGACGCGCGGAGAGCAAGTTCCGTCGATTGTCACAGCATGCCACGCTATATTTGACGAATGCGTTTCCTGACGGAACAGCGCTGGCTCGCCTTATGGGCCGCCATGCTCGGCTACATGCTGGACGCCATGGACGTGTTGCTATACGTCTTCGCCATCCAGACCTTGCGGGCGGAGTTTCACTGGTCGGCGGCCACGGCGGGCGTGGTGAGTTCGGTCACACTCGTTGCTTCCTCGGTTGGCGGCATCGCCGCGGGCCTACTGGCTGACCGCATCGGCCGGTCGCGCGCCCTGATCTACACCATTCTTCTGTATTCGATCGGCTCTGGCGGATCGGCTTTGTCCACGGGATTGATATCGCTGTTCTTCTGGCGCGCCATAGTAGGCCTGGGCTTGGGCGGCGAATGGTCCGCCGGGTCCGTTCTCGTCTCGGAACATTGGCCCGCGGAGCATCGCGCCAAAGCGATCGGGTTGACGCAATCCGGCTGGGCGATCGGCTACATGCTCGCAGCGGTGGTCACTGCTCTGGTGTTACCGCGTTTCGGCTGGCGCGCGCTGTTTCTGGTGGGCGTTCTGCCGGCGCTGCTGACGATCTGGATCCAGAGTAAGGTCAAGGAGCCCGAAATCTGGAGACTTAAGCGGGCCGCGTCGGCGCCTCTGACGACGTTGTTTCGGCCGCCGCTCCGGCGCATCACGATTCTCGCAACGTCGCTTGCAACCTCCGTACTGTTTGCTTACTGGGGCGTGAACACGTGGCTGCCGGGATTTCTTTCCGCGCCCAAGTCACAAGGCGGCGCTGGGCTCGACATTGTGCAGACCAGCGCGTGGATCTTCGTGATGCAGATCGGTGCGTTCCTTGGATACGTCACTTTCGGTCTGATAGCCGATCGCTTCGGGCGGCGGCCTGCGTTTGCGTTTTACGTCATAGTTGCCGCGATCCTCACGCCCATTTACGGACTCATTCCGCGCTGGGCCGGCGCGTCGTCGGAAACCTGGCTGTTGATCATCGGCCCGGCCCTGGGTTTTTTTGGCACCGGGTTCTTTTCGCTTTTCGGTGCAATGCTGGCCGAGCTTTATCCCACCGCCGTGCGCGGCGCGGGCCAAGGTTTCGTCTACAACTTCGGACGAGCCGTGAGCGCACTCGCGCCCTTCGCGGTCGGAAGCATTGCCGACCGTCAAGGCATCGGCGCCGGCCTGGCCTTAAGCGCAGCGTTTTTTCTGATCGGAGCGGTGCTGATCTTCACGCTGCCTGAAACTAGGAATATGGAGTTGAAATAGAGTGAAATTCTAGTGCGCCAGCGGATCGGGCCGAAGCTGGAAGTGAACCACCTTCGGCAGAGTGCCTTTTCCTGTTTCGCTGTGGAACGGCGTGCGCGTCCCCCAAGTCGTCCACACGCCTTTTCCCTTCCAGCCAGTGTTGGGATCGTCGATGCGCCCGTCCATCCCTTTCGCGAAAAATCCGAGCGGATAGGGCACGCGCATCACGACGAATTTTCCGTTCACCAGCGCGATCAGCGAATCGGACGAATTGCCGGTGACGATCGGCGTATTCTTGCCGAGACCGAGCGTGTCGAACTGATCCACCCAGTCGTAGTAATGCGAATCGGCGCTACCAGAATCGGAGACGTTCTGGAAATTCGGGCCAGGCGTCGGATAAAGAGTCCATCCTTCGGGGCAATGTTGACCGGTCGCGGTCGGTCCGTTCAGTGAACCTTTGCACTTGCGCCGGTCGAAGCTCGCCAGATGCCCGCTTCCGAGCGCGACCCACGCCACGCCGTTGCGATCGATATCCATGCCGCGAGGTGAATAGCCCGAAACCGGCGCACTGGGGTTGTTCCAGGGCACTTCGTAGTATTCCGCCAGCGCGGTCTCCGGGGGATGCGAGCCGGGATTCAACCGCACAATCCCTCCTGGAAAACCGAGGACGCTGCCCCAGATCATTTCGTCCGCGCCGATCGCCAGCCCGTAGAACGCCGCATTCAATCGCGTGTCTTTGTTGGGATCTTTCGAGACGCTCACGATCGACGAGACACCCAGGCTTTCGCCGCTCGGGGCGGTGACAACATTCTGCTCGGATTCGGCGTAGGCGTCGCGCTTGCCGTTGCCGTTGGTGTCGAGCACCAGCGCCGTCCAGCCCTGCGATTTCTGCTCATCGTGCGTGGCGTCCCACATCTTGGTGTTTAGCCAGCCGACCACGCCTCCGCCGCCTCCGGTGCTGGTCCATAGCGTGTTGTTGGCGTCTTCGGCGAACAGCAGATGATGCGTGCCGAAGCACGTATCGATCATGTAGCTCTGCTTCGTGGCGGGGTCGTACATGCCTAGCTGGCGGCCCGATCGATCGGCTGCCGTCAGCTTCGCCGACGGCAGGCTCGATCCTGCTTTGCAATACGCGGGATTATCCGTCGGGCGAAGGCGTGCGGTGTACCACAACCGTCCCTTTTCATCGAACATCGGATTGTGAACCGTGGTGTGGCTGTCCCAGATCGCTTCCTCGCCCCAAAAGGTGGATGCCGCGAGAGGCTTCGGCTGGCCGGGCGTATTTGGATCACGATAAGGAACTTTGACCCGAGCCGTGGTGTTGTGTACCGGGTCGAGCACCGGCAAAAAATCGCTGCTCTCTTCGGGCGAGCCGTAGATTAGGCCGTTCGCATTCACGGAAGGATTGCGCTTATCGGTCGAGATCTCGTCGTGCAAGTAAGTTTTCGGATCGGCCCAATCCCATTGCGTGATGACAATATTGCGCTCGATCCCCTCGGGCCGAGGCGGCGCTTCTTTCGGCAATTCGCCCTTAGCGATCCGCGTGGTCCAGTCGGCGAATAGGGCCGTCGCGCGCTCGGGACCGAGCTGGTTTAACCCGCCGACCATTGCACCGCCCGCTTGGCCGGACTCGATGCGCCGTCTCCATACCTGAGCGGGTGAATCCAGATTGCTGAACACGGACGGAATCGTGCGCGTGTAGGCGTTGCCGAGCTGATGGCAGGACTCGCAGCTATCCGTCTTCACGAGATGAAGCCATTGCCCTTGAACCTTGATATTCGGCGAAATGCCGTTGCCTTTCGCGCCTGTTCCCGGGAATTCGTTCTTGTCTGGAACACGCATCATCGAATACCAGTAGTTGGCCGGATAGTATTGCGCCGCAGTCTTCGCATCCTGCGCCGGAAAGACAGTCAGGTTGACGATGTTCCCGGGCGTGGTTTGTCCCTTGCGCGAATCCACCAACCCGTAGCCGCGGGCCCAGATTGTATACTTGGCTTTCGGAAGGTCGGGGATCACGAAGCGCCCATGGTCGTCGGTGACCACGGTTTTGATGTAGCGCGTCGGCAAGTCATTAGTTTCAGCGATCACCCAAACGCCCGCTTCGGGACCCTTCGCGCTACGCACGATTCCTCCGATGTCGTCGCTGTCGATGGCCGGCGGCTGCGCGAAAAGCGGGCCGCACATCACGAGAAACAAACCGATCTTTCGGATCATACGGGCTCCTTTCTACTGAGGAACTTAAGCAAAACGGAGTGCGGCGCGAATTGTTCCTGATTCCGTCTCGGGGTACGCGCCGCACCCTTTGCGCTTCGGTCGGAGATCAGTATAGCCGCTCGGCATGCGAACATGAAGCCATGCCGGGCATTCAGCTATTGGACTCCGCGTTGTTTCAGTCGCTGATCGAGCGCGCGCGCCAATCGCCGCGGCTTCGCACCAATCATAATTTTCACGCCAGCATGCAAGACAACCCGCACCGCTTTCTGAACGTGATGATCCGGGGAACGTACATCGCACCGCACCGCCATCTGAATCCTCCAAAGTCGGAGTCGTTTCTGGTTTTGGATGGAGAAATCGCGTTTTTTACTTTCGACGACTCGGGGCTCATCGCAAGCACTTACGTCCTAGGCTGCGACGTGACCGGTATCGATGCCGCGCCGGGAATCTGGCATACCATGGCTCCTCTCACGCCTCACGCGATTTGCTACGAAGTGAAGCCCGGCCCCTACCAGGCGAGCGACGACAAGGACTTCGCTGCCTGGGCGCCGCGCGAAGGGGATCCCGCCGTGCCGGCCTATCTCGATTCATTGCTCTCTACGGTCCGGCGCTAGCGGAACGAACCGAGCGATCATACGTCTATAGCTTGATATGGAACAGCTGCTGCAGGATCTGAAATACGGGTTGCGCACCCTGGTGCGCAGCCCCGGATTTACCTTGATTGCCGTACTCTCGCTCGCTCTCGGCATCGGAGCCAACACCGCCATCTTCACACTGACGGACGCGGTCTTCCTGAACCCGCTCCCGGTACAAGACGCGTCGCGCGTGATCGAGCTTTTTACGGTGGATCATGCGACCGTCACCACAGCGGCGAACTTCACACGCACGCCGATGTCTTTCAAGAACTACCTGGATTTCCGCGATCAGAACGACTTATTTTCCGGTCTCGCGGGGTTTGCTCCGGCCGGGGTGGCGCTCACCGGCAACGGTCAACCGAAACCTCTCCCGGCAATGCTGGTGACTGCAAATTACTTCGACATTCTGGGCGTGAAGCCTGTGCTCGGCCGAGCGTTCCTCGCGGGTGAAGATCAGAAGCCTGGCGGCAACCCAGTAGCCGTCCTGAGCCATTCGCTCTGGACGCGGGAGTTCGGCGCGGACCGTAGAATTCTCGGCCGGACCATTTCGCTAAACCTGACGGCTTATACCGTCATTGGAGTGGCGCCGCCGAATTTCCGCGGCACGTTCACGGTCGGCAATCCCAATCTGGTTTGGCTTCCGATCAGCATGCACTCCCAGGTATTCGACGCGCAGACGGATCGGCTGTTCGATCAGCGCCGCTTCCGCGTGGTTTCCGTATTCGGCAGGCTGAAGCCCGGCGTGGCGCAGCAATCGGTTCTGGCGCCGCTGAAGACCATCGCCTCGCGTCTGGAGAACGAGTATCCGCGCGACAACAATGGACGCACAGTGGAAGTTTCCTCTTTGCAAGGGGCCGCGCTCGGATTTCTTCCGCGCGACCAGCTCGTGATCGCGGGCATTGCGTTGACGGCGGTGGTTGGCCTGGTGCTTTTGATCGCCTGCGTCAACCTCGCGAATCTGCTCATGGCGCGGTCTTCCAAGCGCGCCCGGGAGATGGGCGTACGCACCGCGCTTGGCGCAGGCCGGGGACGGCTCGTCCGGCAACTTATCACGGAGAGCCTGTTGCTTTCCCTGGGGGGCGGCGTAGGGGGATTGCTGATCGGGCTGCTCGGCTACGAACTGCTGTGGTCGTTTCGCCCCGCGTTTCTCGAGCAAAATAGTCTGGCGCTTGGCTTAGACGGGCGAGTATTCCTTTTCACCGCAATCGTCACTCTATTTACCGGTGTTCTCTTCGGACTTGTTCCGGCGATCAAGACCTCAACTCCCGATCTCAGCACGATACTCAAAACTGGCGGCCGCGCCGGGACTGAGCCGTGGACGCGCAGCCCGCTGCGTTCCGCGCTGGTAGTTTCCGAAGTTGCCCTGGCGCTGGTCGCGCTAGTCGGAGCGGGATTGTTCATTCGAAGCATGCAAGCGGTGCAGAAGACGGACCCGGGCTTTGAAAGCAAGAATCTTTTTACCTTCAACTTCAACCTGAGCCCCCAGCACTATTCGCAAGAACGCGCGCACCAATTCCTTCGCACGGTATTAGATCGGACGCTTGAGACTCCAGGCGTCAAGAGCGCTGCGGTGGCATCGAACCCTCCGCTCGGCGGGGGCGTACTGATGACGACGTTCGCCGAGGGGCAAGAAGCAAATCCCGACAACCGCGGTACGCTCACTCTGCTCGACAGCGTATCGCCGTCGTATTTCGACACGGTGCATGTTCCCTTGGTCAATGGGCGGGTGTTCTCGGATTTCGATCGCGCCGATTCGGCTCAGGTCGCAGTGGTCAATCAGGCCATGGAGCAGCACTTTTGGCCGGGGCAGAGCGCGATCGGAAAGCGCTTCCATTTCGTCAACGATCCGTTGCTGCACCAGGTTGTGGGAGTCGTGCGAAATTCGACAGTCCTGGTGATTGGCGAACAGCCGCAGCCCGTCATCTACCTGCCTCTGGAGCAACGCTTCTCGTCCCTAGTGACCCTGCACGTACGGACCGGCGGGAATCCTTCGGCGATTTTGCCGGCAGTGCTTGCCCGCGCGCAGGGGCTGGACAACAATCTGGTGCTCGCGAATCCGCTGACCATCCAGGAAAACCTGGCGCAGGGACTGTGGGCGCCCCGCATGGGAGCAGCGTTATTCGGGATCTTCGGACTGCTCGGGATGTTGCTCGCCTCCATCGGAATCTACGGCGTGATGGCGTACCTGGTGGCCCAACGCACCAATGAGATCGGCATTCGGATGGCTCTGGGCGCGCGTCCGGGTGATGTGTTGCGATTGGTCGTCGGACATGGCATGCGCCTGGTGGCGTTCGGTATCGTTGTGGGAGTGCTCTCGGCGCTCACATTGACTCGGCTAATGCGTACGTTACTCTTCGACGTTTCACCGGCCGATCCGCTGACGTTTATCGCCGTGAGCCTGGCGTTGGCCGCTGTTGCGTTTCTAGCGGGTTTCCTGCCGGCGCTGCGTGCAGCGCGAATCGATCCGGTACTAGCGTTGCGAGAATAACGCGAACTTCGGTTACGGCCGTTTGGCGCCCGTTTCTTTGGCCAGCCGGACCTTGGCGTCGTCCAGTTTCTTCTGGACCTTCGCCATTTCGGCGTGATCCATTTCACTCGGCGAGCTGGTCTGCCATTCTTTCACCGAGCTCTGGAACTGCTCCACTGCTTGTTTGATCTTGCCCTCGCGAAGATAAACTTCACCGAGGTGATCGTGCACAGTGGCGTCACGCGACATATACTCGATGGCTTGCCGCAAAGTCTCTTCGGCTTCCGGCAATTTGTTCATCCGGAAAAGAACCCAACCCAGACTATCCAGGTAAGCTGCTGTGTTCGGGGCGCGATCGAGAGCTTTCACGATGAGGTCGCGAGCTTCATCCAGATGAACGCCGCGATCGGCCATCATGTAGCCGAGATAGTTCAAAGTCGCCGCGTGATTGGGATTGGTTGCTAGAACCTTGCGAAACTCGGCCTCCGATTCCGTATATTTCTTCTGGCGCTCGAACATGGCCCCGCGCAAGAACATCACCTGGACTTTCTCGTCTTCCGTTTTGGCGAGATTCTCGGCCGCATCCAAGTTCTTCGCCATCTCGTTCCAGTTCTTGCCCTTTTGATACACATCCGCGAGATCGAGAAGGAACTTGAAATCTTCCTTGCCATCCATCAGTTTGCGGGTTTCCGCTACAGCCTGATCGATCTTGCCCATTTCGGCGAGCAAGCTGGCGCGAGTTGCGCGTACGGTGTTATCGTTGGGATATTTTTTGTACGCAGCCTCGGCTTCGGCCTCCGCCTTCGGGAAATCCTTCTCGGTCTGATAAGTCAAAATTATCTCCGCTGCCGCGCCTGGACCGTATTCCGTGCCAAGCTCGGCCTCTTGCCGGAACGTCTCGATCGCCGGCCCGAACTGTTCGGTCTGGCGATACGCACCGCCCAGCCGCTCGAGCAGCTCGGCTCGAAATTTCTTCTCTTCCGGGTTGAAGGTCTTTTTTGCGGTGGCGTCGAGCAGGCTCTTCAGAGATTTGATGGCCTCGGAATATTTTCCTTCCGCCTCCAGCAGCGATTCGTCGTGATACTGAATTTCGACGTTGGCAGGATCGATTTCCTTCGCCTTATCTAAGGACTCGCGAGCCTTCGCGAGATTTCCCTTTTGGCGGTAGATCTGAGCAAGCCGCAGCAACGAACGCGCATCCTTAGGATCTTCGTCCGCCAAGTCCTGATATAACTTCGCGGCCTCTTCAACCTGATCGGTCTGAATCAGATCTTCGGCCAGCATCTGTTTCAACTCCGCGTTCCCAGGCTGCTGTTGCAGTGCGCGGCGCAGCATCTCGGCAGCGAGCTGATAATCTTTGAGCTGCTCGTAGACGCCAGCCAGGTTGATCAGACTGTGAGGATTCGGATTCTTGTCGGCTACTTTTTGCAGCAGATCGGCCGCGGCTTTGGTGTCGCCGAGGTCGGTGTAAACCATCGCAAGGCCGGTCATCGCGTCTTCGTTGTCGGCGTCCAACTCGAGAGCTTTCTTGAAATCCTTCATCGCTTCGGTGGAATTTTGAGAGGCCTTGTTCAGCCGGCCGAGCATGAGCCAGCTTTCAATATCTTTCGGATCGCCTTCGGTGATTTTTTCGAACTGCTCGATGGCCTTCTTGACCATGTTCTGGTCAGTATTCTGCTGGTCGCCAATTAAGCGCGTGTAGATACGTGCCAGCAGCCGGCGGGCGTTCAGATCGTTGGGGTTCTGCTTGAGCTGATCTTCGGCTTCGAGTACGGCTTCGCGCAATCGTCCTGACTGGATATAAAGATCGGAAAGCTCCTCGGCGATGAAGGTCGCATTCGGATCGGCTTTCAGCGCCGCACGATAGCTCTCCACGGCCTTGTTGAAATAGTCGCCGCGATTTCCGTACGCCGCCGCCAATTCGGAATAAAGATGGCCGAGCGCGTAGTTGTAGTATGCCGCGGACTTCGTGTTCTCGGCCGACGCCGGAGACGCCGCGGGCTGATTCTGTGCAAAAAGAGACAAAGCTGCAAAAAAAAGACAGGGGAGGCTAGTGAGCCGAAGTCGATTCATCGGAAACGCTCTCTTTCTCTTGTCTGGATCGGGCCGATCGAGGACAGAGCTCTACACACACAGTATAACCCCGAAAAAAGAGGCAGGTCGCGATACGGGTACTGCGCGCTCCGAGGCAACGTTTCTCACGAGCAATCGCGTTGTAAGATCAGTACGGCGACGCTGAGGTTCAGTTCGTGCTCACCCGTCCGCTACCATGCTGGCAGCGCGTAGAGGACATCCGAATTGAGTCAGGACAGCTTGAAAACGCTCGCTGTTGTGCTCGGCCCCACGGGGTCGGGCAAGAGCGAGCTCGGTCTCCGGCTTGGCGAAGAGCTGGGCGGTGAGATCGTCAATTGCGATTCGGTCCAAATCTACAAACGTTTTCGCATCGGAACAGCGAAGCTATCGGAAGCCGATCGGCGCGGCATTCCTCATCACTTGATCGATGTCGCCGAGCCATCCGAAATCTTCACTGCCGGCGACTACGCGCGGGAGGCCGAAAGAGTCCTGCGAGAGATTGCAGCGCGTGGACGAATTCCAATCATCGTGGGCGGCACAGGCTTCTATCTCCGCGCGCTCTTGCTAGGGCTTTCTCCCGGACCGAAACGAGACGATCTGCTGCGCGACAGTCTTCTGCGCCGAGAGCATCGCCGCCCGGGGGCGCTGCATCGAATTCTTGGAAGGATAGACCCGTCTTCGGCGGCGCGAATCCACCCAAATGATCGAAACAAGACTCTCCGCGCTCTCGAAGTTCGATTGATAGGGGGCCGATCGATGTCCGCGATGTTCGCCGATAACCGCGAACCGCTTATCGGTTTCAGGCCCGTGAAAATCGGGCTTAATCCGAAGCGCGACTTGCTGTATAGAAAACTCGATTCGCGTACTAACGCTATTTTTGAACGTGGCCTAGTACAAGAGGTTCAAGACTTACTCGCGAGTGGAATTGCTTCCAAAGTGAAACCATTCGAATCGCTCGGTTATGCGCAAGCGCTTCGAGTTGTGCAAGGCATCATCACAGAGGAACAAGCCATCGAATCCACTAAGCTTGAAACACGCCGCTATGCGAAGCGCCAAATGACGTGGTTCCGGCGCGAGGCCGATGTTCATTGGCTCGAGGGCTTAGGCGACGAGGCGGCGGTGCAAGAGCAGGCGCTGACCATCATACGCGGGCGGCTCTGAAATTGCCGAATCAAAACCCTCACATGATGTTCTATAGCTTTTTGTAAGCCAGTTTTGTGAACACGCAGTAAATTCTTACTCGCCTCAATTTTTTCAGCGAATCATTACGGAACAGAATTCCATCTCAAACGTTATAGGGATATGGCAGTTGGATTCAGAAATAAGTTGAGGAGCAACAATCGTGGTTAAGAAAATTGTATTTGGTTTGGCTACCGTCGCACTCACCATTGCGAGCGCGGCTTCTGGTTACAACGTGAAGTTTTTCGATGCCGTAACCATCAATGGCACGAAGCTGCAACCCGGCGAATACCGCGTCGAAGTAAATGGCGACATGGCGACGATTAAGAGAGGAAAAACCGTCGCTGAGGCGCCAGTTAAAGTGGAAAACGCGGAAAATAAATATTCCACCAACACGCTTCGCATGGATGGCGACAGATTGTCCGAAATCGGAATTGCTGGGACGCACACGAAGCTGGTATTCGATAACAGCGGTGGCGTGTCGACGAAGTAATATCTCCGGCGAGCGCGGCGTTCGTGCCAATCAGTTTCGCAGCCGACGTCGATCGTCAGTCCCCCAAGAGACCGCACGGTAGAATGAACTGGTGCGGTCTCTTTTTTTAGCAGCGGCGCTTGCCGGCTTCGGCAGCCATTTCGCGCTAGGCGATACATACGCCGTTTTGCCTTTTTTCAACACTTCGAATAATTCGAATCTCGATTGGATAGGCGAGAGCTTGGCCGGAACGGTACAGGAAGCGCTCTCGTCAGAAGGGTTGATGACGCTGGAGCGAGACGATCGCGTCGAGGCCTATCGGCGCCTTTCGATTCGTCCGTATTCAGCGTTGACGAAGGCATCGGTATTGAAGATTGGCGAGGAACTGGATGCTGCGCACATCGTTTACGGCGAGTTCGACGTCACACCCGCTCCCGACCCCGGTTCAACGAGCAAGGGCTCGCTGCACATCACCGCGCGCGTGCTCGATCTGAAAGGCCTTCACGCGGGCCCCGAGTTTCGCGAGACGGGAGCGGTCGAAGATCTGGCGTCACTGCAAAGCCATCTGTCCTGGCAGACGCTGCGCGCGCTCAACCGGACTCTTCCACTGACAGAGGCACAGTTTCAAGAACGGCATCCGCCCGTTCGTCTGGATGCGATCGAGAACTATGTTCGCGGGCTGCTGGCATCCAATCTCGACGACAAACATCGCCTGTTTACTCAAGCGGCGCGGCTCGATCCGCATTATTCGCAACCCTGCTTTCAGTTGGGCCGTCTGCTATGGAAGCGCAAAGAGTATAAAACTGCGGGCGATTGGTTCCAGCGCGTAAGCCCGTCGGATGCTCATTACCGTCAGGCCAATTTCTTCCTGGGACTGTGCCGTTACTACAGTGGCGACTTTGCGGGTGCGCAGAGCGCATTCCAACTCGTAGCTCACACCGTGCCGTTGAGCGAAGTCTACAACGACCTGGGAGCAGCCGAGTCGCGGGCCAGCCTCCCAACGGCGCTCGATAACTTCCGGAAGGCGTTGGAGGGCGATCCGAGCGATCCGGTCTACCAATTCAATGTGGGATACGAGCTGTGGAAGAGGGGAGACTTCGCCGCCGCCGCTGACAATTTTCGCGCAGTACTGGCTCACGACTCGGGCGATGAAATCGCCAGCCGCATGCTCGTCAGATGCGAATCGCGCAGTGGTTCTCGCGCCGGCGATCCTCGTACGGAAGGATTGCAACGCCTGAAAAGTAACTACGAAGAAAGCGCATACTGGCAGTTGAAAGCTGTATTGCAACCTGACAAACCGTGATATCGTCCAGGCTACTTTGGACTGCTCGTCATCGCGACAAAGTAGCGCAAGTTCGATTCAGGGGAACGGTTATAATCCAGTAAGCTCATGGAAGGTTACGGACTCTCCGACCCCGGCTGCGTTCGTCCCAACAACGAGGATTCATTCCTTCT
>Ga0126373_10000462_pt1 | contig 26814 bp, 23 predicted proteins | sample PanSoiMetPlot_11_FD_92545 | JGI IMG/M metagenome (GOLD analysis project Ga0126373, IMG submission 92545) | Tropical forest soil microbial communities from Panama - MetaG Plot_11 | ecosystem: Environmental > Terrestrial > Soil > Tropical forest > Bulk soil | place: Panama | collected 2016-02-17 | reverse complement strand
CCCGGCTTGACCGCGCGCATCTGTCGACTGTGCAGTCTTCGGCCCGCAGAGTGTTTAGAATTCCGCAGGCGGTTGTTCAGCGCCTCTACGGGTCCAGCAGCCCGGCCCGCTCAGCAAGTGCCGCCGCCTGGACACGCCCGGAGACGCCGAGCTTGCGCAAGATATTGGTGACGTGCACACCGGCGGTGCGCTGGCTGATGAAAAGCTCCGCGCCGATCTGGGCATTAGTCTTGCCGGTGCCAACCAGCCGGAGTACCGCCAGCTCGCGTGGCGTGAGGCCGTACTGGGTATTCGCGTCAGCGGGCGGCGAAGTGCTGAGCGTGACGACATCCTGCGACTGCAAGGGGATCCTCGCTCGCTCCGCGAGTGCCCGGACCTGCGCCAGCAGTGGCTGGTGACCATCTGCGGCGCCCGCGGCCGCCCGGAGTGCTCCGGCCGCCGCCGTGCTGGGCTGCCCCTCCTCGAGCTGCGCCTGTGCCTGCCGCCACCACGCGTACCCGGCCCGGTGCGGATAGCCCAGGCCATCCCAGATCTTCGCCGCTCTGGCCCAGGTTTCGGGATCGTTGCTCCCCGCCAGCCTGGCCCGTTCTGCCTCCCAGGTAGCACGCTCGCCAGGGATAGCGGCCGCGAACGGATGGTCGGCGAACGGAGCGCCGCCCATCTGCTGCACCCAGTCGGCCAGTCCGTCGCCCGCCGCGACAGCATCTTCGGCGCCGTGCCGATCTCCGCGCGCTCTGGCCTGCTCGGCGAGGTCGGCACACGCCCGCATGCCCGCCGCCAGCAGGCGGCCGCAGAAGATCGTCCAGTCGGGGACCTCGAACAAGGAGAGAACCTGCCGGACTTCCGTGAGCGCGTCGCCCGGTGCCCCCACCCACAGCGCCAGTTCCGCTGCTTGCTGCGCAGACTCGCGGGCCAGCTCGACCTGCTGATTCGGGCCGACACACGCCCGAATCTGGTCACGCCGCAGAGTCGCTGCATCGATGTCGCCCTGCAGCAGGTCGATCTCGGCGCGGGCCCGGTGCACGACCCAGTGGTCGAGGTCTGGCGGGTCGGCGGTCAGCGGTCCAATGAGCGCGAAAGCCTCCCCGGTGCACCCCAGCGCGAGCAGCGCCTCGGCTGTATTCGCGGTCAGCATGCTGGCCTGCCAGGAATCCTCCAGCCCGGATTGCCGCGCGACCTCAAGTCCGCGGATCCCCTCGTCGGCGGCGCGGCGGAACCTGGCCAGCTTGACCTGCGCATCGCTGTCACCCACCGCGACGCGGAGAACCGCCATGCCGTCCTCTGATGCCCCGGCCAGCGCGTGTGCTCGGGCTAGCAGGGCCTGCCCTTCTTCGACACGCCCGCTCATGCAGTTCACATGGGCGAGGAGGGCCAGGATCCGGGGCACCAGCCCCGTGGCGCCAGCAGCCTCGGCCATGGCCAACGCCCGGTTGAGCAGCACAACCACCTGATCGCCGTCGTCCGCCGAGAGCAGGAAGGAAACGGCGTAGTCGAACCGGGCCGCGGCATGCTCGGCCGACGGAGGTGTCTGATCGAACAGAGCAAGCGCACGCTCCAGGAGCGCGCGCCCGGCGGCTGGCGCGTTGAGTGCGCGGAAGAACGCCGCGCGGTGGTGCGCGATCGCGGCAGTGGTCAAGTCCTCATGATCCGCGAACTCGCGGTAGGCGTGCTCCGCGAGTTCGCCGGCGTGCTCGCTGTCGCCGGAGTTGTGGAGCGCGTCCACCGCGCGCACGTAGACCCAACAGAGGGTTTTCCCCGCCACTTCCGCGGCGTTGGGCACATCTGGCCACAGGCGGATGGCGCGTTGCCAGTGGGCGGCCGCCTCGGCGTGACCGAATATCCGCTCGGCTGTCCTCGCAGCGGCGATCCGGGACTGCAGTTCGCTGGCGGGACGGCGAGCTGCCTGCCAGTGCTCGGCGGCCTCGGCCGCCACTGCGTCGGCCCCCATCGCGGTGAGTGCCTGCGCCGTGCGCTCATGCAGAAGCAGCCGCTGCGCAGGCAATAGCCCTCCTGACACGGCCTCGGCGAGCAGGGCATGCCGTGGTCGGTGTCCCTGACCGGGATCAACGTCGGCTAGCAGCCGCGCCCTGGAAAGCTCATCGAGCGCGCGCATCGTCGCCTCGATGCCCAGCCCGGTGACAGCTGCTAGCAGATCCTCGCCTGCTGGCCGACCCATGACGGCCATCGAATTGAGGAGCGCGCGGGCGTCTCCTTCGCTCTTCGCCGCCCGGGCCAGCAGCACGTCCGTCAGCCGATGCGGCAGCTCCGTCGGGACTCGTAGCTGATCATCAGGCGCGAAGCTGGTCAGCGCCGCGGTCACGAGCTGCTCCGTAAAGAACGGGTTCCCTTCCGCCCGAATGAATAGGTCATCCACGACGTCAGAGGTCACGGACCCGCCAGCCAGGGCAGCGGCCTGTCCAGCCACCTGCGCTCGGGACAGCCCTCCCAGCCGGACCTCCTTTGTCCCCGCTGCGCTGCGGACCTGCGCGAGCCAGCCTGCGACCTCGGGTGGCAGCGCCTCGTCAGCGCGGCACGTCACTACAATGCTCACCGCGTCCTGAAGCCCGGTCTTGTAGAGGAAGGTCAGGAAATCCAGCGTCTCGCTGTCCGCCCAGTGCACGTCCTCAATCAGGAGCCCGAGTCCGGCCTGGGCTTGTTTGGCGACTTCGCCCAGGAGGTCCGCAACGCCCGCGAACAGTCGCCCGCGCAGCCACTGATCACTCCACTCAGCGGAGCTGGAGCCGCCATCGTCGGTGGCTAGCTGCGGCAACAGCCGGCCTACTTCCTGCCGGGCGAACCCCGGTAGCGCCGTCAGCGCCGACTCCATGACCGCGCCGCCATCAAGTCTGGCCAGTTCGCGGAGGGCGGACGTGACCGGGAGCATCGGCAATGTCGCCGCCAGCGGCAGGCATTCGCCCCGGACCGTTAGCATCCCGGCCGCCGCAGCCAAAGACATGCCCTCCGCGGCAAAACGAGTCTTACCTATTCCCGCGTCGCCCACCACGAGCACAAGTCGGACGTCCTCGCTCAGCGCCCGTGCGAGCAGCGCCAACTCGGGCTCCCGGCCGACGAATACCCCCCGCCTTGCCATGCCCACAGCACACCAGCCGGATGGCAACCGGTCAATTTGATCGGCTGGCGCGCCAGCCAGCGGCTCTCGGCCAGCGGGTCTGGTGCTGGACACCCAGCGGCGCTGACCACCGCGCGGGGGAGTTCTAAACACCGGGCTGGCCAAGCACTGCATGACTGACAGATGCGCGCGGGTGTGCCGTGGCCGCATCCTCGGAGGACCCCATCTGAAGGGCTCCATCCAGACCGTGTCGCTGTCGCGGCGCGGACCACTGACAAGCAGCATGACCACGACGGCAGGAGGGAAAGCTCGATGAGTCTCCGGCTCGGCGCCGCAGCGCCTGATTTTGTAGCAGAGACGACGGACGGAAGGATCCGGTTCCATGAGTGGATCGGTGACTCGTGGGCGGTGTTGTTCTCGCACCCGAAGGACTTCACCCCGGTGTGCACCACCGAGCTCGGCTCCGTCGCGAAGCTGAGCCCCGAGTTCCAGCGCCGGAACGTGAAGCTCATCGGCCTGTCGGTGGATTCTGTCGCGGACCACTATGCGTGGCTTGATGACATCGAGAAGACCCAGGGCGCGCGGCCCGGATATCCCATCATCGCCGACACCGATCTGAGCGTGTCCAAGCTCTACGGGACGCTGGAAGCCGACGCCGAGGGCGACGCCTCGTCGCGATGCGCGATGGACAACCGGACCGTGCGTAGCGTCTTCGTGATAGACCCCGACAAAAGAGTCAGGCTTATCACCATGTATCCCATGCAGACCGGGCGCAACTTCGACGAGATGCTGCGAGCAGTCGACTCGATCCAGCTCACGAGCTGCCATCCGGTCGCGACGCCAGCAGGCTGGCAGCCGGGCGAGGACGTGATGATCAACCTCATGGTGTCAGACGAGAAGGCGAAGCTGCTTTACGGCGAGTTCACAGCACCCGCGCCCTACATCCGGATTATCCCCCAGCCTCAGTGAGTGAGGACGCCTGCATGCAGGCCGTGGCTAGTCGAGTTCTTGTCCGGTCAGCTCAGTGCGCCGGCCAATGCCCAGCTTGCGGTATGCATGCGCGAGATGTGTCTCCACGGTGTTCAGAGACAAGTACAGCTCCGAGCTGATCTGCCTGTTGGTTCGACCGGCCTTGGCGAGGCGAGCGACTGCCTTCTCCTGAGGACTGAGCTGCCCGGGGGGGATGCGGTCGGCGCGGCCGCCGGCCCGCCGAAGCTCGGTTTGGGCCTGGTCGGCGTGCCAGCCGGCGCCGCAGGCCTGTGCGTGCTGCAAGGCAGCCGTCAGGATCTTTCTGGCCTTGTCGCGCTGAGCCCGCCGGGCCAGGACAGCTCCGTACCCGGTGAGCGTCCGTGACTGGACCAGCGGCATCGGCACGTCTCGCAGCAGTCGAAGGGCATGGGCGAAGGCGGCTTCGGCGGTTTCGAGGTCGCCTTCGTGGGCGGCCAGGGCACCCCGCCCCGCGGCGGCCGTCGCCGCCGGCCACCGGCTTGGCAGTGGGCATGCCGCTAGCCGATCGACCATCCGCCTAGCTTCGGCCGGGCGGTCGGCCGCCAGGTAGGCGGCGATGGCGTCAGCTGCATGCGGGATGTGCGACGGGTCGGCAATACCCCACTCGTCGGTGTGATGTTGCAGTGAATCGAACATCGAGCACGCGGCGTCAATACGGCCCTGGCGGTAGGCAAGTGTGGCGCGCAGCCTCAGCTGATAACCGGTTGCCAGGTACCATTCCGGGCTGACAGCCTGATCGACATAGCCGGCGACGTCGGCTAGCTGTCCCATTTCCAGGAGCACCAGGCCCTTCGCACCTCGGGCCAGCGGCAGCCCGATCGGCAGTAGCTCTCCGACGTCGCAGGCGCGGTCGGCCATATTGAGCGCCTCGTCCAGCCGGCCGAGCCGAAGGAGCATGTCGGCACTGGACAGTGCCGCGTGGAATAGCAGGAACGGCTCAGAGCGGTCCTCGGCGACCCGGAGCGCGTCGCTGAGCAGTCGCTCGGCCAGCGGGAAACGCTCCGCCCAGACCGCGATGTCGGCTGGTACAGCGGCTGGGTCCAGGCCCCAATGCGCGGCGTCAGCAGCGGATGCCACCGGCACCGGCGTGCTCGCGGCCCTCTCGGCAGCGCTCAGGCCGGCGGAGTCGCCCGAAAGCCATGCGCACAGCGCCCAGGCCGCCTCGGCACAGGATTGCTGGTACCGTCGGACGCCGACAGCGACTTTGCGGGCCCGCATCGCTATAGGCAGGGCCGTCCTGGGACCTAGCCGGGCCCAGCTCTGCAGCGTGTGGTCGAGCAGCGCGTCAAGGGCAAGTTCGGGATCGCTGCTACCGGCCGCGGCGGCCACGATGTCGAAAAGCTCGCCGGCCCGCCCCACCGCCCCGGTGTGGAAGGCTATCTGGCCGAGCAGTAGCTGTGCGGATAGCCGGGTCGGCGAGGGCAGCCCAGGATGAGCGAGGACGCGGTCGAGCAGCTCTGCCGCGGATTCCCAGGCGCCGCCGGCCAGCAGCGCATGGGCCAGATCGATCTGCAAGGCAACCGGGGCAGTGTGACCAGCCAGCCTGACCCCGGCATCGAGGTACCGGCGAGCGGCCTGCACCGCGCCTGCGTGGAGGGCGGCCCGGCCGGCGCCGGTGAGCGCCTCGATCGCCTGCGCGTCGCCGAACAAGTCGGCGGCGATGGCGTGCTCGGCGGCCTCGCCGATCGGCACGCCGGTGATCAGGAGGGTCCGCAGCGCCCGTTCATGGAGGTAGGCCCGCGCCGGTGGGGCGAGGTCGTCGTAGATTGCCTGGCGGATCAAAGCGTGCCGGAAGCGGACCCACCCCGCCTCGTCACCGCGGAACAGTCCGGCGCCGAACAATGCCTCACTTGTGGCGGCGGCCCGCTCGGCCGGCAGATCAGCGATCTCTGCAGCGACCGTCGGCCGGAACCGGGTGCCTAGCACGCTCGCCGCGCGCAAGTACCGCTGCGCGGTGGCATCGGCAGCGGAAAATCGCGCCAGCAGCAGGCGGCGGGTTCCCTCGGCCCCAGCCAGGCCGCCCGCTTGACCTTGCTCGCCCGCGACGAAGTTTGGTCCCGCCAGCTCCAAGAGCAGCGGATTGCCATCACAGGCTGCCACTATTCGATCGGCTGCGTTGTCGTCGATGTCGCTGAAATGATCCCGTACCAGGTCCAGTGCCGCCGGGTCGGTGAGCGGAGCAAGCCGCTGGATTTCAGCTGTGCCGCGGGAGGCCAGCTGCTCCGCTGCGTGCAGCGCGGAGTCGGGCCACGGCCGCGCCGTGGCCACGATCGCCAGCGCTAGCGAGGGTGCCCGTCGGCACAGCAAGTGCACGCATGTCAGTGAGTCCGGGTCAGCCCAGTGCAGGTCATCGAGGGCAAGCAGCAGCGGCCGGTCAGCGGCAGCCCGGCAGACTTGGCGCAAGGCGTCGAACATCCGGCTGGCCGCGGGCAGGTCGCCAGCCACGTCTGCGGCGGCCAGTGCGTCCTGGCCGCCAAGCACCTGTCCGATCAGCCCGTAGGGCAGGGATGCCTCCACGGCATCACCGGTGCCCATCCGGACATCAAAACGGGTCTCGGCCTCGGCCACCGCCATCTGCAACACACTGGTCTTGCCCAGGCCCGCGGGTGCCGCCACGAAAACCGTGCCCCCGCGACCAGTGAGCGCGCCGTCGAGCAGCCGCCGCACTGCCGCGGCGACCGTCTCGCGCTCATAGAAGCGATTGTTCACCAGCTCCATTGTCGCGTTGCCCTTGCTCTCGCCTGCAGCCACCGCGGCCCCGTTCCACCGGCTGCTCTGGCTAAGGATCACCGGTCGCCGTGATGACAGCGGACCGTTCCCCTGTGCGTGACGTCGCATGATCACCACGCGCCGGGATGACCAGGGGGTGGTCGTACCGGCAGCGTTGAAGGCATGGAAAACATGAACACATTCGTTCTCGTGCATGGCTCCTGGCAGGGCGCCTGGAGCTGGGATGGTGTGCGGGACCACCTGCGCGCCCACGGCCACCGAGTCATCGCGCCTGCCCTGCCCGGGCGGGGGGACATCGGCGAGGACCGTTCCTGGATCGGTCACGAAGACAACGTGGCGGCCGTGCTCGCCACCCTCGACGCCGACTGCGCTGGCCCAGTCGTCCTTGTCGGCCACAGCCTTGGCGGAGCGGTCGTGAGCCAGGTCGCGGACAAGCGCCCGGACCGAGTAGCCCAGCTCGTCTACTGTGCGGCTTTCGTCCTGGAAGACGGGGAGTCGGCCGGCGATGTCATGCCTGAGCAGATGCGCACCGCCATCGCAGAGCTCGCACTGAGCCGCGCCGACCGCGCTATCCCTATGCCGTGGGAACTGTGGCGGGCCAACTTCATCCAGAATGCAAGCGAGCAACTGGCCAGGGACAGCTTCACTCGGCTGGTCCCCGAACCGTACCGGCCGGTGTTCGAGCCCATTCGGTTGCGCCGCCGGGTGCACCGCGAACTGTCCAGCACCTTCCTCGCGTTCACCCATGACCAGACGATGCCGCCCGGGTTCTGGCATCCGGGCATGGCCAGCCGGCTCAACGGCGCCGCAATCGCAGAGATCGACGGGGACCACGAAGTACTCCTCACAGCGCCGGACCGGCTCGCCGAGGAACTGCGCCGCGTCGCCATGGGTCCCAGCTAGCCGACCGCCTCCGGGCGGGCCGGGGTTCCTAGCCTCCTCAACGCCTGCTACCGCCATCGCCTGAGGCAAAGGAGAACCAGTGCAGGTCCACGCTGACAGCCCGAGCGACTATCGGACTCGCTTCGAGGCAGACGCCATCCCTTTCATGCGGCACATGTATCCCGCCGCGCTTCGACTGACAGGCAACGAGTACGACGCCGAGGATCTCATCCAGGAGACCTTCACCCGGGCCTATCAGAAGTTCGGGCAGTTCGCTCCGGGCACGAACTTGCGGGCCTGGCTCTACCGGATCATGTCGCGCGTTTTCTTCAGCATGTGCCGGACCCGCAGCCGCAGACCAGCGGAGGTGCTTGCCGCCAATGTGCACCAGGCTGTGCGCGACCATGCTGGGCTCGTTCCGGCATCACGCTCTGCAGAGGCGCGGGCCCTCGAAGGCGTCTGCGAGTCCACAGTCATGCGCGCGCTCCGCGAGCTGGCGCCCCAGTTCAAGACCGTCATATATCTGGCAGACGTCGAGGGTTATCCCTACGCCGACATTGCCGCGCTGACGGGCGCTCCGCTGGGATCCGTCATGTCCCGCGTCCACCGCGGGCGGCGGATGCTTCGCACGAAGCTCCGTGACAGGAGTACTCCGGGGGGACTACCGGTGCAACAGCTCAGCTGTGGGTGCTGAGCAGCTCAGTACTCCCGCGCCCGTTGTGTTCAGGTGGCAGCGGATCTTGCGTGGAGTTATCTCCGAGCAGCTCGACGATGAAGTGGCGGCTCTCCACCGAGTCGACGTTGGTGATCTGGTGCGCGCTGAGCCCGGCCTGACCGACGGCACGGTAGGCGACCATGCCCGCCTGCAAGTGCTGTGCGACCGGACGTCCATCGTCGAGCGTGGCGCGGATGATGCTAGGCGCTCCGTAGATCATCAGGTAATCGCTCGCGTGCCGGTGGGGCTGACATGTCTCGCCAGGGGAGAGCACCATCTCCCAGACCCGGACCCGGGCGTTCTCGAACAACAGCGTCGTGCCCACAGGCTCTGCGGTCATCGGACTCACCCTCTTCCTGAATTGACAGGTCCCTGCGATGTTAGCAGGACCCTGTCAATAATGCCAGGACCCTGCTAACATAGCTGGCCATGGCCTCGCTCTCACCGCCGGGCAGCTGGCCAACGATCGGCGAGCTCGGCACCTCTATCTGGCGAACTCAGCGCGCCATCGAGCGCGCTGTCGATGCCTGGCTCGCGCCATTGGGGTTGCCGACTCCGGTGTTCCGCATCCTCCGCCAGCTTGAACACGAGGCCGGCCAGTCAGCCGCTGATCTAGCCCGCAAGCTTGGACTGGCGCCGCAGAGCATCTCCCTCGCCATCGATCAGGCCGAGCGCCTAGGACTGGTCGAGCGGCGTCCGCATCCCGTGCACGGGCGCGTTCGGCAGCTCTTTCCGACCCAGGCGGGCCACGCGACTTACCAGCGCGCTGCATCTGTTATCCGCGCTCTCGAGAGCGAACTCGGCCGGAGCCTAGACGACGAATCGCGCGCACAGCTGTGGCATCAGCTCCGCGACCTGACCGACCAAGCTAACTCGCTGACCAGCCGAGAGACAGATTCATCAGGTGATCGAGACACTCGGCGCGAGCGGCGTGACATCAGCTGACGCCGCGCACGGCCAGCACGGTGATCATGGCTGCCACCGCGGTAGTAGCGGTGGGACGCGCGAGCAGCAGCCAGCTGTGCCGCCGTAGGCCGCCGAAAGCCGTGCGCAGGCTCATCCAGGCGGCCTGGACGAGAATCCCGGCCGCCACCGCGAGCACTATCGGCTCGGCCGCATCCGGGATGGCGAGAGCGTCAGCTGTGCCAGCGCCGATGACCGGGCTCACGCACATGAGGGTCAGCCACGCGACCACCCGGCGGCGTGGCTGAGCGCTGAGTAGCGCCCCGGTGGCGAGACCTTCCCCGAAGGCGTGCGCGGCCAGTGCGATCGCGACTGTTGCCGAGCCGGATAGCGAGATCGCGGCACCCTCAAGGAATCGGTGAGCTGCCAGGGCCACTGCGGCTACGGAGCCGATGGCTTGCTCCTTGTGCGCGCGGCAGCGGCAACCTACGCGTGCCGCCAGCCCCGCGGCCGCGAACGCCACGAACGCAACCATCGGTACCAGGGGCGGCCATACCGATGCGGTGCGAGCGCCCGCCCACGCATCCGGGAGCAGGTGCAGCCCCGCGATGATGAGCAGCGCGCCTGCGGCGGCGGCGAACCAGATCTGCCGCTGCCCAGGGCGGCGCCGGGCCAGCCACGTACCCGTGACGGTCGCCACAGCGACCAGGCTGGCGCCGAGCAGTTCGGTGCCTGGCAGCACGGCGTTAGCCGATCAGGGCTCGTCAGCCGTCACCGAGTGAAGCAGTAGGAGTCGCTTGAGGCGTCCCCTCCCTGCAACCGGGTCTGGTGCACCCGATTCCCCCGGAACTCGTCACCATGAGGGAAGAACCGCTCGTCGAGCGAGAGCCCCCCGTTCGTGGTATCCGCGTCTAGCTTCGCCAGCCAGGCACCCACGCCGTCCGGGTAGAAGACCTGGTCCCACGCCGCATACAGCGAGTTGGTCAGGTAGACCCGCTTGCCGTCACGGCTGATCTCCACCATCTGGGCGCCGCCGCCCAGTGGCTGGTCCGGCTCTGCCGGGTGCGGATGACGGCCGACGATGCCACCAAGCCGCACTGACGCGGTCTCCCGCGGGTTGGCCGGATCGCTCACGTCGTACTGCTTCAGGTCACCGGTGCCCCAGCAGGACACATACAGCCAGCGGTCATCGACTGACAGATCGATGTCAGTGACGAATGGCGGCACGGCGCCAAAAGGCTTGAGCGCGGGCGGCAGGTTATCCGGATCGGTCGGCTCCGCCGGGATCGTGATGACCTTGCGGATCGCCCAGCGGTCACCATCGCGGTACCACATCCATACCGACGCTGAGAGGTCCGCGACGCTTGTCACCACCCCAGTGAAACCGTACGCGCTGGCCGGGTCGTGTGCGGGCCGGAGTTCGAGCACCATCTGATGCTCATCGCCGAGGTCGATGCGCTGCGTCAGGTTACGCCGCGACATGCTCCAGAAGTTCAGATGATGGCCGAACTTACGGCCGAGCAGATCCTCGGGGTTGACGCCGTTCTCGATCATGGATGGCGTGGCCCACTCCGAGGTGACCACCGTGTCGTAGTTCAGGTGCCACCACACGTCGTAGGACAGGAACTGGTTGCCGCGGTCTGCCTCCCACGGGCCGACCACGTCGAAGGTCGTGTGGTCGAGCAGCGCAACGCCGCCCGGGCCGTCGTCGCCGTTGGCGCCGCCCAGCGCGGACATATAGATGGCATCCGGCCCGCAGTGCAGGGTGTGCGGCCGGGAGTAGCCGGCCTTGGCCGCCAGTTCTTCCGCCGCGATCTCCCTGATCACCTTCGGTGCGCGCGGATCCGGCTGGACGTCGAGGACATAGGTTCGCGACGAGCGAAGTCCCGGCACGATCAGATAGCGGCGCTCGAGGCTTCCGGCGTGGCCGTCGTGGCATAGCGCGCTTGAGCACGCATTCCACCCGAAGTGGTGCAGCTCATTGCCGCTCGTCGGTAGCTCCGCCCAGCCCACCAGCTTCCCGTATGTCGGAGACGTCGAATCGCAGTCCAGGACAGCAATCGCATCGTTCGCGATCCCGCGCGGATCGAAGGCCGCCACATATGCCAGCGATTCCGGCGCAGCCGTGACCGCATCGCCCGGCGTGCGGTAGAACGTCCGATCAGTTATCTCGGGCATGATTTGACCCCCCCGTCAATGTGCCCGTCGCTTGCCATGGCCGGGCCCTGCACGGCTGACACGCCGCCGTCCTGGGGCGGCAGCCACCGGCTCAAGGCTCGGTACGCCAAGCCGGCCACATGACTATGGAGGCGCTGTGCAGAACTCGGGTAGCGCGTGAGGAACCGCGTCGGGTCTGCGAGTACTGGCGCTTAGAAGGGGACGATGGTCGTCAGCAGGCCGGTGGCTGGGGCGCGGCCTGCGAGGGTCCGGCAGAATTCGATGGCGTCGAGCGACAGGTGCTGGGCGCCGGGCTGGCCGAGGCCGGTCGCGTAGGTGCCACCGGCTGCGCCGGTGAGCTGGAGGGTGAAAGGCCTGCGGTGGCGGCGGGCCCACTCGGCGACGATGTCGGCGACAATGCGGCCATCATGGCCGGAGCTCAGCTCGAGTGGTCGGCCCGTGGCCCGGCTCGCGTCGATGCGGTGCATCCACAAGTCGCGGAGGTAGATGGTGCCGATCAGGTAGCCGAGTTTCCAGGTCTCATGCACCGGGCCGTCGATCGGCATTCGGACGTTTTCGCGTATCAGCGCTGGCGTACGCGTGCGGCCCCGGACAGTTCGAGGTGCCACAGCGCTGAGGCGCCCGATGATCTGGGCTGGGCTGAGGTGGGCCCGCTCGCGTACCTGGACTGCGGACAGGGCTGCTTCGAGGGGGCCGCCGTTCCTTTTGCGGTACCCGAGCGCCCGGCGCATCTGGTGGATGTTCTCACGCAAGGACGCTCCCGACTCGCAGGCACCCAGCACGTGCTGGTACATCTCGCGGACATCCCAGGCGGGGCAGTCCGTCGCGGCCGCCCATGAGGAGGCGTCGAGCGATTGCAGCAACGCGAGCGCACGTCTCAGCTCGATCGCCTGGCAGCTCATCGCCTCACTATGCGTCAGCGGCTGAATGGTGGCGGTGTCGAGCGTCGTCGTGGTCACGTGGATCCTCTCGGCCGGGCCAGTCGGTGCAGTGCTCACTGGCGAGGAGAGTCTGGACGAGTTGCATGGCGATCGAGCCCTCTCCGACCGCGGAGGCAACCCGCTTGACCGACGAGTGCCGCACGTCTCCTGCTGCGAGAACGCCGGGAATGCTCGTCTCCAGTGAATACGGCCGGCGGTCTAGTGGCCAGGCGCATTCGTCAGCGAACTCCTCGCCAGTGAGCAGGAATCCTTGTGCGCTTCGTGCGGTCTCCGCGGGCAGCCAGTCGGTATGCGGATGGGCTCCTATCAGGACGAACAGCGCGTCGGCCGAGACCGATTCTTGCTTGCCTGAGCGGATCTCGCGGAGCACGAGCTGCTGCAGACGGCCTGCGCCTCCTCCGCCGGCCACTGCCGTGCCGGTGCGCACCTCCACGTTCTGGCTGGCCTTGATGCCGCGGATGAGGTAGTCAGACATCCCGGCCTCGAGTGACTCCCCGCGCACGAGGAGGACGACTCGCCTGGCGTACCGGGCGAGGTGCAGGGCCGCCTGGCCGGCGGAGTTTCCGCCACCGAGGACGTAGGCTTCCTTGCCGCTGACCGCGGGGGCCTCGGAGACCGGACCCCCGTAGTAGACGCCGGCGCCGTTCAATTTCTCGAGGGCGGGTACCCCCAGGCGCCGGTACGTCGCGCCGGTGGCGAGGACCACCGTTCTGGCGGTCACCTGCCGATGGCCGTCAAGCGAGACGCTCAGCAACGGCCCCGATCGGGTGAGCGCTGTCGCCCGATGCATGAACATGAAGCTGGCTCCGAACACGGAGGCCTGCTCGTAGGCTTGCTCGGCAAGTCGGGCGCCGCTCACGCCCTTGGGGAAACCCAGGTAATTGCGGATAAGCGAGCTAGACCGCACCTGTCCGCCGATTCCGGCTTCATCGACAACGAGGATCCGGAGTCCGTCGGAGCCGCCGTAGACGGCTGCCGATAGCCCCGCCGGGCCAGCGCCGACGACGATGGCATCGTAGGTGCCCTGCGCGAAGTCGCTCGGAGCCCCCGCAGCTTCCGCGATCTCGTCATTGGAGGGGTCGCTCAGGGCCCTGCCGTCGGGGAGAAGCATGACCGGGAGTTTCGCATCGGGGCCAGCCTGGGCAAGGAACCCGCGTCCCTCATCGGAGTCGGCGAGGCAGAAGGCGTGCGGGGCTGCACAGCGCTCAAAGACTTCCCTGAGTTCGTAGGCTCTGCCCGACCATGCCTCGCCGATGATGTGGACGGTGTGCGGCACGATGCGTCGCTCGGTCGCCCACTCCAGAAGAAAGCTCGAAACGGCCTCGTGAAAGACCTCGTCCGGCGGGCCGCCCGGCCTGACAACGTAGTAGTCGGCGCGCCCGAATGCGATGGCGGCGCGAATCGCGTCTGCGGTCGGCTTGTCTGCCCATGCATTGATCGGAACGAGCAGCGCCCGCTTCGCCTGCGGGTGGAGCTCACGAACACGCTCGAGCAGGCCATCACGGGCCGCAGTCGACTGCTGCAGGCCGCAGAGCACGAGCGCCACGTCCTCCCCGGCGCGCGCCAGCTCCGTCAGCTTCTGCGCAGCCACGGCTGGATCGCCCAGGCACATGACCCGATAGTCGTAGGCGTACCGCTGGGTCAGCTGCGACTCAAGAACGCCAAGGGCATCATGGCTTTGATCGACGGCGAGCAGTGCGGGCAGAGACATCGCACAACCTAACTTCTTGTGACTGGACCTGCGCGGCCGCAGCAGGGCGGCCCAGGAGGTCAGGCGGCCAGTCCGACACCGAGCGAAATGGCGCCGGCGAACCTGGGCGCACCCTTCAGGTAGAACGCATCGAGTTCGGTAACGACGAATCCGGCGTTCGTCAGCAATTCCACGATCGGCCGGCTGACGTGGCAGCCGGCCACCCTGACATGCACGCGATCGATCCGCTGCTGCATGCGCCGCACCGGCTCGTCCTCGGCGAGGCCGTGCTCCACGAAGTGGATGGGTGCGTCTGGGCGCAGCACTCTGTGCACCTCGCGCAGGGCAGCAGAGGCGTCAGGAATGGTGCAGAGAGTCCAGGTCGACACGGCTGCGTCGAAGCTGTTATCCGGGTATGGCAGCGACTGCGCATCTCGACCGGAGCGCTGCACAGTCGTGGTGGTTTGTGCCATCCGTCCGGCTGCCATATTCCAGCTGATGTCGGCTGGTTCAACCGCGGCGATCTGCTGTACCTCAGGCGGATAGAAGGGCAGGTTCAAGCCGCTGCCGAAGCCTATCTCGATGACCTCACCGCTGAGCCCCGCGCAGACCCGACCGCGCAGGGGGCGGGCTGATTTCGCAGAGCAAGCAACGTTGACGATCCGCGGGAGGACGTGTTCCCCGTACAGCCCCATGGTCCCGCTCCTTCCGCTGACCTAGGGCTGTCCGACATCGTCATGTGGACCCCCCCGGTGACCCGGCTCATCGCACGAGCGTTGCGTGGCCCTGTGCACCCGGAGTCGGCTCGCTGTGCAGACCACGTGGAGAAGATGATCCCTCGCTCACGGACTGCCTGCCCGGTACGTCCGGAAGTACTCAGGCACGCCCGCCTTTGTGAGCTGGAACCGGGTGCACGCTTTCTCGATGGTAGGCGCGTCGCATCGTGTGCTGTTGACCTGCCCTTGGGTTTGGTAGCGCCGAATAAGGGCGAAGGGCCCGCCATGCCGGAGACGACACGCGGCGCTTCAACGGAGGTCGACGTCACGCTGCGCGTTAACGGCAGTGTCCGGCCCATGCGGATTGACAGCCGCGTGACGTTGCTGGACGCGTTGCGAGATCAGCTCCACCTCACCGGCACCAAGAAGGGGTGCGACCAGGGGGCGTGCGGGGCGTGCACGGTCCTCGCCGATGGAAAGCGAGTGCTGTCGTGCCTGACACTCGCGGCGCAGTGCGACGGCCGCGCGGTGACGACGATCGAAGGCCTGTCAAGGGACGGCGGCCTGCACCCGCTGCAGCAGGCTTTCATTCGTCACGATGGATTCCAGTGCGGCTTTTGCACTCCGGGCCAGATCATGTCAGCGGTCGCGCTGCTGGCGGAGGGACGGGCCGGTTCCGATGAGGAAATCCGCGAGTTCATGAGCGGCAACATCTGCCGCTGCGGCGCCTATCCGAACATCGTCGCCGCCATCCGAGAGGCCGCGGAGATGTGATGCAGGCGTTTCAGTACATCCGCGCCAACGACGTCGCGTCCGCCGTGACTCTGGTGAGCGGCGATCCGGGTGCGCAGTATCTGGCTGGCGGGACAACCCAGGTCGACCTGATGCTCAAGGACGGCATACTCGAGCCTGACCGGCTAGTGGACATCACCCGCCTGCCCCTGCGCAGCATCAGCCGCGACGGCGACGTTCTGAGCGTCGGCGCGCTGGCCACCATGGAGGAACTGGCCGCCGACGTCACTGTCGGCGAGCGCCTGCCGTTCATCCGCGAGGCGCTGCTCGCGAGCGCCTCCACGCAGCTCCGCAACATGGCCACGATTGGCGGGAACCTTCTCCAGCGGACCCGATGCAGGTACTTCCGCGACCCGCTCGTGGCGGCGTGCAACAAGCGCGCCCCCGGGTCAGGGTGTGCCGCCATCAGCGGGGCGGCTCGGATGCATGCGATCCTCGGAGCGAGCGAGCACTGCATCGCGCTGCATGCCTCCGACCTGTGCGTGCCGCTGGTCGCGCTCGACGCCGTTGCGCACATCGAGGGCGCCGACGCGCAACGGAGCGTTCCGCTGACCCAGTTCTACACAGTGCCCGGAGATCGCCCGCACGTCGAGACCGTGCTCAAGCACGGAGAGCTGCTCACCGCGATTGACATCCCGTTGCTGCCGCTGGGGACCCGGTCGGGCTACCTGAAAGTCCGCGATCGTGCCTCCTACGAGTTCGCGCTGACCTCCGCCGCCGTCGCACTGACGATCGATGACGGCGTGATCGCCGACGCGCGGGTGGCGCTCGGCGGCGTGGGCACCATTCCCTGGCGCGCGCCGGAAGCCGAGGCGGTCCTGCGCGGCGCGGCGGTCGGTGCCCAGGTGTTCCTGGCGGCCGCCGACGCTGCCGTCCACGACCCGTTCACCGTCCCCGGCACGGCATTCAAGGTCGAGCTGGCCAAGCGCACATTGGTGCGGACTCTTGAGACCGTCATGGAGGGCAGCGCATGACGACGACGATGGCCGCGCCTCCGGCCGTGGCGGGATCTGGTGTTGACCGGGTCGACGGGCGACTGAAGGTCACGGGCGCCGCCCGCTACCCCTCTGACTTCAGCCTGCCGGAGATGGCCCACGCGGCGCTGGTGCGCAGCACGATCGCAGCCGGCACGATCGTCCGCCTCGATACTGACCGCGCCGCCGCCTCGCCCGGCGTGCTCGCGGTCATCACCCACGAGAACGCCGGCCGATTGCGTAAGGCCAGGCGCAACATGGTGTACCCGCTACCGACGCCGCCGCTTCAGAACGCGAAGATCAGTTACAACGGCCAGTACGTCGCCATGGTGGTCGCCGAGACCCGGCAGCAAGCGGCGGCGGCAGCGCGGCTGGTCGAGGTTACCTACGATCGCGACGAGCCGGCGCTCCATCCCAGGGACTCAGGCGCCAAGCCGAGGTCGAACCCGTACTTCATGGACATGAAGCGCGGCAACGTCATGGCGGCCATGGCGGCTGCAGAGGTGACAGTAGAGGCGACGTTCACAACATCGGCGCAGACACACAACCCGCTCGGCCCGTTCACCACGATGGCCCACTGGGCCGGTGACGCTCTCACCGTCTATGACTCGACCCAGAACCCGTTCCTGGTGCGCGCCATGCTGGCCGGCTCGTTCGGGCTCGCCGACGAAAAGGTGCGCGTCCTATCGCCGTTCGTTGGCGGTGGCTTCGGTGCCGGGCTACGGAGCTGGCCGCACTCGATCCTCGCCGCGCTGGCCGCCCGGACCGTCAATCGGCCAGTCCAGCTCAGCCTCACCCGGCCGGAGATGTTCACCGGAATCGGGCGACGGCCGACCACCGGCCAGCGCCTCAAGATCGCCGCCGCGCGCGATGGCACGCTCGTCGCGATCGACCACTACGGCGTCTCGACCGCCTCGATGAGCAGCGACTCGCTGTACCCGATCACCATTGGCACCACCGCGGCGTATGCCTGCCCGAACGTGACCGCCCGCGACAAGCGGGTGCGGCTCAATATCCCGCCGATCTCGCACATGAGGGCGCCTGGCATCGCCGAGGGCAACTTCGCGCTCGAGTCGCTGCTCGACGAGCTGTCCTACGAGCTGGGGATGGACCCGATCGAGCTGCGATTGCGCAACTATGCTGCGGTCGATCCCCAGACCGGCCTCCGGTGGTCGAGCAAGGCGCTGCGTGAGTGCTACGAGGCGGGCGCCGAGAGGTTCGGCTGGGCTGAGCGCGAACCGGCCGTGGGCGCGATGCACGACGGGCGCTGGCTGGTCGGCTACGGCATGGCTGGGGTGACCTTCATCCAGAACCACGCCAAGTGCCGGGCTCGGGCGACGATGCGCCACGATGGCACCGCACACGTCTGCAGCGGCGCCACCGACATCGGCACGGGCACCTACACCGTCATGACCCAGCTGGCCGCGGAGGTACTCGGGCTTGCGGTGGACCGCGTCGAGTTCGAGCTCGGCGATACCCGGCTTCCTCGGGCTCCTGAGGCCGGCGGGTCCGGTCTGACCGCGGCACTGGGGAGCGCGGTCCACAACTCGTGCGTTGCGCTGGTGCAGCGGTTCCTTGGGCTCGTCTCCAACGACCAAAAGTCGCCACTGCAGGGCTGCGCTGTCGGGGACGTCGTCGCCTCCGACGGCCGCCTGGCGCGCGCCGACGACGAATCACGCGGCGAGTCCTATGCCGAGATCCTCCAGCGTCACGGGCTGGATGAACTGACCGCTGACGGTGACCGGGCGCCGCCACGCGCCGCGAAGGGCGTGCTCGTAGGGGCACTCGCCGTCTCGTGGCTGGGCCGGTTCGGCCGCGAGCTCGTCGACGCCTCGCACGCCACGATTCCCGCAAGCGCCTTCGGTGCGCGCTTCGCCGAGGTCAGAGTCGATCCCGAGCTAGGGATCCTACGGATCTCGCGCATCGTCTCGGTCACCGATGGCGGTCGGATCGTCAACGAGAAGCTCGCCCGGAGCCAGCTCATCGGCGGGACCGTAGGCGGCATCGGCATGGCCACGTTGGAGGAAACCGCCACCGACCCTGGCAGCGGGCGGGTGGCGAACGCGACGCTCAGCGACTATCTCGTGGCCGTCAACGCCGACGTGCCCGACATCGACGTAGGGTTCGTGGGCGAGCCCGATCCCAGCAACCCTATCGGCGCCAAGGGCATCGGTGAGCTCGGCCTTGTCGGAGTCGCCGCCGCGATCGCCAACGGCGTCTACCACGCAACAGGGCGGCGGATCCGCTCGCTGCCGATCACCATCGACCAGCTTCTCTGACCTCCGCCCGGGAGCGTTGTCCGGTCAGCTGAGGTCATCGACGCGCTGTACATCGAGGTTGCGGTAGACAGGCCCGGTGTCAACGAGCCTGGACGCCCTGTCGGCGAACTGGCTGGTTTCCGGCAGAGCGCTGTTCTGCATTGCCTCCTCATAGGAGGGGAACTCGACGATCTGCAGGTACGTGTTTGGTCTGTCCTGGTCCGCGAGCAGCGTCGCCCGCTGCGGCGTGCGTCGTCCGCCGGTACTCGCCAGCCACTCATCCATCAGCGCCTGGAACTGGGTCACCCGGGTGGTGGTGAACTCGATGGTCTGAATGAACGTCATGTGCGATTCCTCCTGGGTTGAGTCCACGATGGCGCTGGCTACGCTGACACGGGGCTCAGGCCGAGCTGCTCGAGGAGCTGGAGCCTGTCGTACATCAGGTCGAAGGCGGCCTGCTTGCCGTCCCGGTGCCGGATGGTCTGCAAGTAGTCCACGCTGACCTTGCTTCCGGTGGGCGGAACGTCACCGGCCGGGCTCTGCAGGATGCCCGTGTGGGTTCCGGTGAAGGTTCCATCCTCGACCGCAACATCGCCGCATATGTACAGGTCGCGGACGGCAACCCGCGCGTCGGGGAAGGCGGTGAGCCAGCCCTCGAAGAACTGGAGGCAGGCTTGCTTTCCTGTGCCGCTCAGCCCGCCAGGCGCGCGGACGACCGCGTCATCGGCGATCAGGTCGGCGAACCCGGCCATGTCGTGCGCGTTGAACGCCGTCGTGCTCTTGTCGAATATCTCGCGAATAGTCATCGTCACGGGTCCTCCCATCCGTGGTCGTCTCATCGCGATACAGAGTTGCGCCGCCCGGTGTGGGCGGAGCCGGCTCGACGTGCAGACGCTGTGAAGAGAGGGTCGCCGCGCGGTGGGCTGGGCTCAGGTCGGCGCGCATAGTACGAGTTCAGGGACATAGCGCAACGGCAGGTCAGGCGGCACGTAGCCGCCTCGCGGCCGCCGCTTCGGCAGGGTCACCTCGCGCAGGGGTGAGCGACTTGTAGGGGACCTGGCTGAGGGGATGGCTGATGATGGTGAGCCGTCCGCGCTGGCTGAACTGATCCTTGCCGTGCTCGTCACCCAGCTCGATGGGTTCCGGCACATACTCGGGACCGCGCAACTCAACCTTCGGGAGTTCGGCTGGGCCCTGGTGCCCCCGATTGTCCTGCTGGCTCTCTGGGAGCTGGGCAAGCTCGTCGCGCGGCGGGCTGCGGCGCAGCGGGCCCGGCAGGCGCCTATCCGCGGATAAGGTTTTGCGGGCTCGGCGCCGCCGGACAAGAGCGCGTCCTAGCTCCAGGCCGCCCGTCACAGCGAACGCGATCGCCAGCGCGAGGAGGAGGCCGGCCCAGGGGGTGTGCTCAAACGCTTTGCCGCCGAAAAAGCCGAGCAGCGCAGCGTAGGACGCCCAGATGACGCCCGCGCAGGCGTCGAAGACCGCAAACCGCGGCCACGGGTAACGCGCCGCCCCGGCGCTGAGTGTCACGGCGATTCGGCCGCCCGGAATGAAGCGGGCGACGAGGATGAGTTCGCCGCCGCGTTCGGCCAGCTGGCGTTCAGTCCAGCGAATCGTCTTGCGCCCTTTCTCGCCGCGGAAAAAGCGGGCCTTGGCGTAGGGGCCGAATCGGTGGCCGACGAAGTACGCGGCGTTGTCGCCGGCGAACGCACCGCAAGCCGCGGCCACGATGAGGAGGGGGAGGTTGAGGTGCCCGGTGGCGGCGACCACGCCGCCCGTTATCACCACTGTTTCGCTGGGCACGACAGGCAGCAGTGCGTCCAGCAACGCGAAAACGAACGCGATGGCATAGGCCCACCCCGATGCCTCTGCGACGAGCTGCGTGAACTGGTTAAACATGTCGATAGCAGGTCAGGCGGTGGCGATTATCGAAGCTATCCCCGCGACATAAAGGCTCGCCCAGCAGCCTATAAGCGGCACTGGCCAGCCTCCAGGGCGCCGTAGGGTGATCAAGCTCAGCGCGGCGCCCGCGAGCGCGATGAGCATGGCGAGTAGGGAGGGAGCGGTCAGCCGCCAGTCCGTGAAGATCATCCCGAACGCCACGATCGGCATCGTCTGGAAGACCATTGCGCCGGTGATGTTGCCCACGGCGAGGGTGTCTTTGCCCTGGCGGACCCATAGGACGCTGTTGAGCTTTTCTGGCAGCTCGGTGGCCAGCGGCGCGATGATCAGGGTCAGCATGAGCTCATCGACCCCGAGGCCGTGCGCCAGATGCTCGACGCTGGTGACGAATAGCTGAGCGGCGCCGACGAGCAAGGCCAGGCTGAGGAGTGTCTGCGCGAGCACCTGGAACAGGCGCGGCTGGTCGTCCCTGGCCGTGCTGAAGTACAACCTGGCCGGCTCGGCTCCTGCGCCTTCTTGCCTGGCCCGGTGGATCGTCTTCCAGGTGACCACCCCATACGTGGCCAGCAGCAGTGCCGCGCCGACGAAGCGCAGCGCAGGCGCGCCAATGAGCCCCACCGCGATGCCAAACGACAGAGCGCAGACGACGACGAGCAGGTCCCGCGAGGTGGCCTGCCGGGCGGGCTGCAGGCGTGGGCTTGCGCGCCTGGTGGCATACGCCAGCGCGGCACCTCCGGACACCGCCATCGCGAGAGTGGCGAGCAGGAACGGGGCGCCGATGATGGCGCCGATCGCGATCTCGTCCCCTTGGCGGCCTCCGATGATCGCGACCACCGGGATCAGCGACTCCGGCATCGCCGTTGCGACGCCCGCCAGCACGCTGCCCACCGCAGCGTGGCCGAGATCGAGCCGCAAGCCGAGCCATTCGACGGCGTTGGTAAACACCAGCGCACCGGCCACCATGACGGCGAAGCTGGCGACCAAGAGCACCGCGGCAACCATGACCCCCCAATCCCGCACTATGCCAGGAGATCGCAGCGGCTGCGTGCCCGGTCCGGTAGCCAGTACCGATGTCGTCGGCGCACGGGCGCACGAGCCCGGGCGAGGTGGCGCCCGGCGCCGACGGCACGGCTAGCAAGTTAGCCGCCGGAGCGATCACGGTGCCGGCTCGATGTTCTGATTGCCGCGGAACACGTTGTCCGGGTCATAGGCGGCCTTGATGCTGGCGAGCCGTGCGTAGTTGGCGGGACCATAGGCCGCCCGTACCCGGTCCTGGCCCTCGTCGCCGATGAAGTTCAGGTAGATACCGCCCGTGGTGTGCTTGGCGATGTCGCGGCGGAACGCCCGAGCCCAGGCGATGTTGGCGTCGTCGCCTGCCGCGTCGTCCCAGACCGCGAACGGATGGGTAATCCACCGCACGGACCGGTTGGCCATGGGCGTGTCAGATTCGCCGCGGTCGGTGACGGCTCCGCCCCACGGCAGCAGGATCTGCTGCGTCAAGGGGGATCGGCGCTCAGACCCGTACCGGATGAAGACCTCCAGCGCATCATCATCGAACTCATCGTGGTAGTCGGCAGACCAGTAATTGCGCATGCCGGGCGGGTCGTCAATCATCTGCTGGAATGCGACGTAGGGCATTGGCGCGACAACGTTCACCGCCGGCTCAAGGTCGAGGAATGGCTTGATGGCGTCCTGTCCGTCTGCTGGGTCGCCGGCCCACAGCAGTGCCAGGCCGGCCACGGTTGTCCCCTGTAGGTAGCCCGGCACGAACTCCTCGGGCGGCCCCGTCAGGAAGACGAGGCCCGAGCCGAGTTCGCGGACAGCGTCCGCGGCCAGGTCTCGGTATGCCACCGCTACGTCGCGTCCCGCGCTTGCAGGCCACAGGAGCAGTCCGGCGAGTACGGTCGGTCCGAGCAAGTGCAGCTGGTACTCCAGCGCGGTGGCGACGCCGAAGTTCCCCCCTCCGCCGTGCAGGGCCCAGAACAGCTCCGGATGCTCAGTCTCGCTCGCCGTGATCTGCTCGCCGGCCGCAGTGACAAGATCGACTGAGATCAGGTTGTCGCAGGCGAGCCCGAACTTGCGCTCGGCCCAGCCGGACCCGCCGCCGAGCGTGAACCCGGCAATGCCAGTGCTGGACACGCGGCCGCCTGTGGTGGCCAGTCCGTGTTGCTGAGTGGCCGCGTCCAATTCGGCCCAGGTCACGCCTGCGCCAGCTGTCACGGTCCGCGCAACAGCGTCGACCGTGACCTGCTTCATCGGGCGGACGTCGATGACCATTCCGCCGTCGTTTACCGACATGCCGGCGACCGAATGTCCCCCGGCGCGAACCGCGACAGCCATGCCCTCCCTTCTGGCCATGTCGAGCGCACTGGCGACGTCGCCGGGTGTTGCACACCTCGCGATTACCGCGGGGTACCGGTCGATCATGGCATTGAACACCGCCCGGCTTTGGTCATAACGTGCGTCGTCGCGCGTGATCAGGTCCAAGGCTCCGTCCCCCTCCGATGCCCACTCATCCGTTCCCGCTCGCCCTCGGTGTCTAAGCCACCAGAGCCGTGTGCGGTGATCGTGCGCTTGTTGTGGAGATGCCGTGAAGCAAGGGACGTACCGCATCAATCCGGTCAATGGTCTGCCGTCTGCTGGCTGCAGCGGCCACAGGTCTCGTCGGCTACCGACCTGCCTGTTGCGACCGGTGCAGGCGGATATAACTTCGGTTGCTGGCCCGGAAGTGAGCTGCCCGGCGACCCGGCGACCCGGCGGGCCAATACGGGAGGCATTATGCAATTCGGGATCTTCTCGGTCAGCGACATCACCAGGGACCCGGTGTCCGGGGAGACGCCGAGCGAGGCAGAGCGCATCGACGCGGTCGTGCAGCTCGCGCAGAAGGCTGACGAAGTCGGGCTGGACGTCTTCGCCATCGGCGAGCACCACAACCCGCCGTTCTTCTCCTCAGCGCCGACCACTTTGCTGGCGTACGTCGCTGCGACAACCAAGCGGCTGATCGTGTCCACGGCGACGACGCTGATCACGACAAACGACCCGGTGCGCATCGCCGAGGAGTACGCGATGCTGCAGCACCTGTCGAAGGGCCGGATGGACCTGATGCTGGGTCGCGGCAACACCGCACCCGTGTATCCGTGGTTCGGGCAGGACATCCGGCAGAGCCTCCCGCTGGCGCTGGAGAACTACAACCTGCTGCACCGGCTCTGGCGGGAGGATGTCGTCGACTGGCAGGGGAAGCATCGCACCGCGCTGCAGGGGTTCACCTCGGTGCCGCGGCCGCTGGACGACGTGCCGCCGTTCGTCTGGCACGGCTCGATCCGCACGCCAGAGATCGCCGAGCAGGCCGCGTACTACGGGGACGGGTTCTTCGCCAACAACATCTTCTGGCCGAAGGAGCACTACGTCCGCCTCATCGGGTTCTACCGCCAGCGGTACGCCTACTACGGTCATGGCAGCGAGAAGCAGGCGATCGTCGGCCTCGGCGGCCAGGCGTACATAGCGCGGAACTCACAGGACGCCAAGCGGGAGTTCCGCCCCTACTTCGACGACGCGCCCGTGTACGGGCACGGCCCGTCGATGGAGGACTTCATGGACCTGACGCCGCTTTCGGTCGGCAGCCCGCAGGAAGTCATCGACAAGACCCTGACGTTCCGCGAGCACTTCGGGGACTACCAGCGCCAGTTGTTCCTGATGGACCATGCGGGGCTGCCGCTGCCGACGGTGCTCAACCAGCTTGACTTGCTCGGCGGAGAAGTGGTGCCGGTTCTGCGCAAGGAAACCGAGGCCAGGCAAGACCCAAAGACACCGCAGGCTCCGACGCATGCCAGCCTGGTGAAGGCGAAGTACGGGAACGAGCCGCCGCGCCAACCGCGGCCGAACGCCAACCGCGGCGACAACGTGACCGGTGGTTCCCCCTATCAGGACAGCGGTGCCGAGTCCCGGACTGAGTATCCGGAGCTGTGAGGCGTCCTTACCAACGAGGCATGCGCGCGCTCTCGTCACTCACCAGAGCCGCAGGAAGGACGCACGTGGACAATCCCGCTCAGCCGGCATTCGAGCTGGCGATCATCAGCGCCGGAACAAGCGATCCGTCCTCGACAAGACTGCTCGCCGATCGCATCGCTGACCGCTCCTGTGAGCTCGCGGCGTGCCACGGCGGGACGGTGACGTCCAGCGTCATCGAACTGCGCGAGGTCTCGGCCGACATCTCCACAGCCCTGGTATCGCAGCTGATCACGTCGAAACTGCAGGAGGTGATCGCGACACTCGGAGAGTCCGACGGAATCATCGCCAGCACGCCCGTCTACAAGGCTGCTCCAAGCGGCCTGTTGACGTCGTTCCTTGACATCCTTGACGACGATCTGATCATCGCCAAGCCCGTGGTGCTGGCCGCGACTGCCGGGACGGCGCGGCACGCGCTCGTCGTCGACGAGCAGATGCGGTCCATGTTCGCCTACCTGCGCGCGCTCACCGTTCCGACATCACTATTCGCCGCGGCCGAGGACTGGGGTGACCCAGCGCTGAACAAGCGCATCGACCGGGCTGCCGTCGAGCTGGTCTTGCTGATGGAAAGCGGGTTCGCCACGAAGATCAGGGATGCGTCGTGGGAGAACTACCAGCACGAATACGGCAGCGCGGGCGGCACCGAGGTTGGCATCGACCTGGACACCGACCTGATGCGCCTGGCCGCTGGCGGGTCTGTCGCCTGATCCCGTGGCGTCGGCCAGAGCGCAAGGCCGGCCGGTTCATCCGTTTCCGCCGGGCCCGTTTGCCGCCGGTCGGAACTCGCGGGCAAGGCGCGCGAGCAACGCGACGGCGACGAGTGCCCAGGCCGCCACTGCGACCCAGAGCATGACGTGCGCGATGGAATGCATGAAGCTCAGGCGCGCGGTCTTGCCGAACTCGAATGTCGCGACGCTGTACATGCCGAGCGGGAACACGACGCTCCACAACGTGGGCTCGTATGTGAGGGGCCAGTGGCGGCGGAGATGCCGCCACAGTCCGAGGATGACCAGCAGCGGGATCCACCAGGTGCCGAACGCCCACAGGGCAAAGGCGAATCCCTCGATAAAACTGCCGGTCGCGGCGATCACGGGGACGGTGCTCGGCAGGGCGACCACACGAGCGCCCGCGAACACGCTGATGGCGGTGGCACCCATCAGGATCCAGTACGGCGGGCCGAGCGTGGCGGGGGTCATGGGGACGCTGAGCCAGCGAAGGAGGATCAGCGCGACGACCATGAGGTAGAGCAGCAGACCGACGGACCACAAGGCGGTAGCCGCAGTCCCGAGCAGCTCGGCCTGCGACGGCCACGAGGAGACCAGGACCGCCGCGGCGATGGACAGTGACTGGGTGGCGACGACCCAGAGCAGCCAGCTGCCGTTGACGCTGCCGAGGACCGAGTCGCTGGAGCGGATGAGCAGCAGGCTGGCCGGCACGCCATAGGTCAGGACCAGCCATATCGCGGCGGCCACCACGGCCAGGATGGCGGTGATGAGCGGGTGCCCGGCGAGGGCGACCCTGGCCCCGAGCACATCAAGGCCCGCGGTGATGGTGAAGAACCCGAACACCCGGTCCGGCGCCCGAATGTCGGCGGCTACGCGCGAGCGGAATAGCACGAGCCTGGCGGTCAGCGCGACGGCGAGTACGACGAGTCCGGCCGACGCCACGGCCAGCAGCAGCCGGGACAACCAGGATGGTCCCAGCAGGTAGGTCCCGGTAGAGATGATGCCGGTGGCCATGACGAAGGCGAAGTACCCCGGGTGCAGGTCGCGAACGGCGGCGGCGACCCGGCTCGCCCTTCTTGGCTGCTCTTCGGATCCGATGGTCACGGTGGCGATTGTTGCCCGGCTCGGGCGACCGGCTAGTACGGCACGCCGATCCGGCGCCAGCGGCGGCCGCTGGTGCCGGGTTCGGCGGGCCGGGCAGCGCGGCGGCTGCGGTAGACGATGTAGGGCCGCCACAGGTACCACAGCGGAGCGCTCCAGGCGTGCACGAGCCGGCTGAATGGCCACACCGCCCAGATGAGCCACGCGGAGGCGGCGTGCACCTG
>Ga0126373_10000459_pt1 | contig 26870 bp, 18 predicted proteins | sample PanSoiMetPlot_11_FD_92545 | JGI IMG/M metagenome (GOLD analysis project Ga0126373, IMG submission 92545) | Tropical forest soil microbial communities from Panama - MetaG Plot_11 | ecosystem: Environmental > Terrestrial > Soil > Tropical forest > Bulk soil | place: Panama | collected 2016-02-17 | reverse complement strand
GTGGCATACATTCCGGCACACGTATTCCACTTTGCTTAAGGCAAACGGGGAAGACGTGAAGGTCGTGCAGGAATTGTTACGCCACGGCTCGTCGCGAATCACGCTTGACGTTTACACGCAGGCTCAGATGCCTGCAAAACGGGCAGCGCAACAGAGAATTGTTGCGATGGTGAGGCAGGATGCTGGGCGCCTTCCGAGAGGAACGGCAACACAGGCGCTGGGTACCCAGTAGGTACCCGGAAAATCCGGCCACGCGGCCGCCAAATGCTTGAAAAGACTTGGCGTCCCCGACGGGATTTGAACCCGTGTTACCGCCGTGAAAGGGCGATGTCCTAGGCCGGGCTAGACGACGGGGACTTGGGTGAGATCACTGCAGATGCGTTCAGCAAACATCGTAACAAGGGCTCATTCATGCTGTCAAAAGGTCGGAAAATCACATGCTGCAGGCCGCGCCGCTAAATCCGCTCGCCCCAAAATCGGCTCCAGCCTCGACTCAGAATTTGCACGACCGATACCGCTCGTTGCTGATCATTCGGTGCTCTTCGCCTGGTGTTTCTTGGATGTCGGATCTCCCCTCCGAGCGGGTACAATTCTCTATGCAGCCTCTGGCTGTAAGGAAGGGAAAAGAGTGCCTGACCCCCTACATCTCAGCCTGTGGTTCGCGAACTTCGGCGAGAAGGAGATGATGCTACGGACTCTCTCCGTTCTGCGTCAGTTCCCTTTTTCACAGCAGCGGCCCGGTGTCACGTACCTGGCGGTTCATCCTGTTTCCTGGAACGAGCCGACGGTTCTGGAACGCCGATTCATCCCAGCTGCCACGCCCGAGGAGGTGATTCACGTGGCCTCAGACCTCCTTCACGAGGATTACGCGTACGCCTTCGAGGTCGCTTGGGACCTGTGGACCCGGGAGGATCGCTCCGCCCAATGGGCGTTGGTCCCGCAGCGAGTTCGCATCATCGCGCAAGGCCATGAATTTGAAGAGGGCACCTGGGAAGGCACCGGCAACATCGACATCGATTTCGGACTGGATACGCCGTTCCTGTACGAGAATCTTCAACTCGAGCCTGATGATGAAGAGCGCGTTCGCGCCAACGTCGCCCGCCTGATCGACTTCACCAACAAGGTCGAGAAAAATGCCGGGTCAAGCGGCCGCTTACTCTGGTCGGACTCAGATCAGAACAACCTCGCTCAAAAGCTGATCGCTCGCCTCCAGAAAGTGCAGTAACCACAGCCACCATACGCCGACGAAAGGTTGCGACCCAACCGACGCACGGAGGCGTCCGTTCGCGTTCCATCCCTCTCCGCCGCTTTCCATCTCTTCCAACTGTCATCTTGAGCAAGTGAGGCGCGAGCCGAACGCGTCGAAAGACCCCTTGCCCGTTGATACTCCCGGGGACTCCAAGCGGAGTTCCCATCAGGTTTACGCGCGCCAGCCTCTCAGGCCACAGCCAAAGAAGAAAAGGCACGAGGCCCATATCCTTCGTGAGCCTTCGTGCCCATGGTGGTAAATCTCTGTTCTTACTTCGTTCGGCCGCCTTCGACTTTCAGTTGATCGGTCGCTGCCGCCTGCGCCGCCGCCAACCGCGCCGTGAGCACGCGGAACGGAGAGCACGACACATAGTTGAGTCCAACCTGGTGGCAGAACTCCACCGACGACGGCTCGCCGCCATGCTCGCCGCAAATGCCCACCTTAAGGTTCGACCGGGTCTTGCGGCCGCGCTCGGTGGCCATCTTTACCAACTGCCCCACGCCTTCGCGGTCCAGAACCGCAAACGGATCCTGCTTCAGGATGCCTTCTTCCAGGTAGGTGGGCAGGACCTTGTTCACATCATCGCGGGAAAACCCAAAGGTCGTCTGCGTCAGGTCATTGGTCCCGAACGAGAAGAATTGCGCTTCCTGCGCGATCTCACCGGCCACCAGCGCCGCCCGCGGCAGCTCGATCATCGTTCCCACCATGTACTCGACCTTGCGTTCTTTCTCCTTGAACACCTCGGCCGCCACGCGATGCACGATCGCCGCCTGGTTCGCCATCTCTTTCAGCGTAGCCGTAAGCGGAATCATGACCTCGGGAAGCACTTTTACCCCATCCTTCGCGCAGGCCACCGCCGCCTCGAAAATCGCTCGCGCCTGCATCTCCGTGATCTCCGGATAGGTAATCCCAAGCCGGCAGCCGCGGTGTCCCAGCATCGGGTTGAATTCGTGCAGTTGCTCCACCCGCTTCAGTAGTTCGGGCAGCGCTTTCTTCAGATCGCCCGCGGCCTTCACGCCGTAGTCGTGATACTTGCCAACTAGCTCCTTCTTCTGCTTGGCATCGGCTCGAGGTAGCCGGTCGATGTCCACCATCAACTCTTCCCGGCGCGGCAGAAACTCGTGGAGCGGCGGGTCCAGTGTGCGAATCGTCACCGGCAGTCCGTCCATCGCCCGGAAAACGCCATCGAAATCCTTCCGCTGCAACGGCAGCAGCTTTTTCAACGCGGCGCGACGACTTTTCTCATCGTCCGCCAGGATCATGGCCCGCATGTGCTCGATCTTGCCCGGCGCGAAGAACATATGCTCGGTCCGGCACAACCCGATCCCCTCCGCTCCAAATGCACGCGCCTGGATCGCATCCCGCGGAATGTCAGCGTTGGCCCGCACCCGCAGTTTGCGGAACGGCTCCGCCCAGCCCATGATCTTCTGCAGTTCCGGATCGTCCGGCGAGGCTTCCAGCGTGTTCAGCCTGCCCTTGATCACCCGGCCCGTGGTGCCATCCAGCGAAATCCAGTCGCCTGCGTGGAAGGTCTGCCCCTTCGCCTGCATCTCGCGCTTCTTCTCGTCCACATGAATGTCGCCCGCTCCGGCGACGCAGCATTTCCCCATACCGCGCGTGACCACTGCCGCGTGGCTGGTCATGCCGCCTCGTGACGTCAGGATGCCCGCCGCCACTTCCATGCCGTGAATATCTTCCGGCGTGGTTTCAGCGCGCACCAGGATGACGGGATTCTTCTTCGCGCCATGCCCGGCCTTCTCCACCGCCTCGTCCGCAGTGAACACGATCTGGCCCACAGCCGCTCCCGGAGACGCCGGAAGCCCGGTCGCCAGCACCTCGATCTTGGCGCTCTTCTCATCCAGCCGCGGAACCAGGAAGTCGTATAGCTGGTTCGGCTCGACCCGGAAAATCGCCTCCTCTTTCGTGATCAGCCCTTCGTCCACCATCTGGATCGCGACCCGCACGGCCGCCCGCCCGGTACGCTTCCCGTTGCGCGTCTGCAGCATGTACAGCTTCCCGTCCTGGATGGTGAACTCAAAATCCTGCATGTCCTTGTAGTGCGTTTCCAGGCGCGTCGTGATGTCGCGCAGCTGGTTGTACACATTGGGCATGATCTTCTCGAGTTCGAGAATATGCACCGGAGTCCGCACCCCGGAGACCACGTCCTCGCCCTGCGCATTGAGCAGGAACTCGCCATAGAACTCCTTCACGCCCGTCGCCGGGTTGCGCGTGAAGCCGACACCCGTGCCGCTGGTCTCGCCCAGGTTGCCGAAGACCATCGCCTGTACGTTGACCGCGGTCCCCAATTCGTCCGAGATGTTGTTGATGCGGCGATAGTGCTTGGCGCGATCGTTGTTCCACGAGCGGAACACCGCGTCGCGGGCCATCACCAGCTGTTCATGGGCGTCCTGCGGGAAGTCGCGCTTGGTGTGTTTCTTCACCACCTTCTTGTATTCCTCAATGACTTCCTTCAGCGCCTTCGCGTCAAGGTCGGTATCGAGCTTCGCCTTCCTTTGTTTCTTCTTGGCGTCGAACACCTCGTCGAATTGTGCCTTCTCGATTTCCAGCACAACGTTGCCGAACATCTGGATCAGGCGCCGGTACGAGTCATAGGCAAAGCGTGGATTGTTGCTGCGCTTGGCCAGCGCCTCGACGCTCTGATCGTTCAGCCCCAGGTTGAGAATCGTGTCCATCATGCCGGGCATGGAGAATTTCGCGCCCGACCGCACGCTCACCAGCAGCGGGTTCTCGCCCTGGCCAAGCTTTTGCCCCTGCAACTGCTCCAGGTGCTTCAGCGCCTCTTCCATCTGCCGGTCTACTTCCTTGGAGACCGCGTTGTGCCGCATGTACTCGCGGCAAGCCTCGGTTTGAATCGTGAAGCCGGGAGGTACCGGCAGCCCGGCATTCGTCATCTCGGCCAGGCCCGCGCCCTTGCCGCCGAGTACGTCCTTCATCTTCCCATTGCCATCGGCCTTGCCGCCGCCAAACGAGTAAACGTATTTCACTTCCTGCTTGCTGGGGGTGACTTGTACTTCGTGTTCGGGCAGTGTTGTCGTCGCCATAAATGAGTCCTTTACTGTTTCGGAGATTCTTTGCCTTCGGTTACGATTTCTGAGAAATCAGCAACCGTTGAGAACTCGCGCACGATGGTGCGCAATAGCGCGAGCCGGTTGGCCCGCAACTTTTCGTCCTCTACCATCACCATCACTTTGTCGAAAAACTGGTCCACCAGCGGGCGGAGCTTCGCGATCTCCTGCAGGGCCGGCTCATAATTACGAGCAGCGCGCAGCACCTCCACGCGCTCGGCAACCTGTGGGACCTGGGCGGCTAACTGCCGCTCCGCGTCTTCTTTAAGAGCAGATGCATCGAGCTTCTCCGCGGTTTTCTTCCCCGCCTGGTCAGCCTGACGCAGAATGTTCTTCATGCGCTTGAACGCCACCGAGATCGATTCGAAATTCGCCGAGGGGCGGACCCGTGCCACTGCTTCCGCCCGCGCCACCGCATCCACCACATCTTCCGCATCCGCCGCCAGCACCGCATTCACCACGTCATACGCGAATCCTCGCACCTCGCGTAGATAGAACTCCACCCGCTCGCGGAAGAATCCACTGGTGTTCTCGGCAAACTTTGCGTCAGCCGTGAACTTCTTCTCTGCGTCGGATCCCTGGTACAGGGTGCGAGCATCCGTCATCAGGTTGCCCAACCGGAAGGGGAGCTGGTGCTCGGCAATGGTCTTCACAATCCCATTCGCCTGGCGGCGCATGCCGAATGGATCCTTCGATCCGCTGGGAATCAGCCCGAGCGCGAACATCCCTGCAATGCTGTCTGCCTTGTCTGCAATCGAAAGCACCGCGCCCTCCACGGAACGCGGCACCGAGTCGTCCATCGACTCCGGCTTGTAGTGGTCGTAGATCGCCTTCGAGATCTCTGCCTTCACCTCCTCGGGAAGGCTCTCGTCGAGCGTTTGCGCCCGGGCGTAGAGGCCGCCGACCACACCCTGCAGCTCAGTGAACTCTTTCACCAGCTCGGTCGTGAGATCGGTCTTGGCCAGCAACGCGGACTTGTGGACGACTCCCGGGCGAATCTTGATTCCGCTTTGCCGCACCGCCTCCGAGAGCCAACTCGCCAACCGCTGCACGCGAACCGTCTTCTCGTAGTAACTGCCCAGATCTTTCTGGAAGGTGACGTGTTTCAGCAGTTCCACCCGGTCGCGCAGCGACTGCTTCTGATCGGTCTGCCAGAAGAAGCGTGCATCGTTGAAGCGCGCCCGCAGCACGCGCTCGTTGCCGTGCTGGATGATCCCCGCGCGGTCGCCATCGGTATTAAGCACGGCCAGAAAGTGCGGAGCCAGCTTCCCCGCCGTATCCTCGATCGCAAAATACTTCTGGTGATCGCGCATTACCGTCACCAGCACTTCTTCCGGCAATTCGAGAAACTGCGCATCGAAGTGGCCTAGAACGGCCGACGGAAACTCGGTCAGGTTCACCACCGTATCGAGCAGGCTCTGGTCCTCGCGCCACCGCGCCCCCGGGATCGTGCGCGTCGCCGCGTCCAGCGCCTTGCGGATCTGCCTCTCGCGCTCGGCCCGGCCCAGCACCCGCGCGTGAGCCAGAGCCTCGACATATTCGCTCCCGGCCTTCGAAACCTGCACCGGCCCATCCGCAAAAATCCGGTGTCCGCGCGAGGTATTCCCTGCTGCCACCCCATCGAACTCCAGCGGAATCACCTGCTCGTCGAGCATCGCAACGATCCACCGGACCGGCCGCACAAAGCGCTCCGGCGGCTTGCGCCAGTACATGTTCTTGGGCCAGTAGATCGAGCTGATTTCCTTGGGCAGCACTTCAGCGAGAATCTCGCTCGCGGCGCGCCCCCTCTTGGTCAGCCGGGCAGCCAGGTATTCGCCCTTGGGCGTGGTGGCCCGCTGCAATTGCGAAACCTCGACGCCGGCCTTCTTGGCGAAGGCGTGAGCTGCGGGAGTTGGCTGGCCATCTTTGAACGCCACACCCACCGCCGGTCCCGTGATCTGCTCGGTAACGTCGGGTTGCGCGGCTGGAATGCCCGAAGCCATCACCGCCAGCCGCCTCGGGGTGGCCAGCACGCCCAGCTCTGAGGACGGCGCGAGCCGTTCCCGTTCCAGTAACTTGGCAACCCGCTCCCGCAGCTCTTGCGATCCGGCATCCAGCATTCTGGCCGGTATTTCTTCGCAGCCGATCTCTAGTAGAAAGTCGGGCATTCGGTAAAAGCTCTATCTTCCCAGAAGCAACCGCCTATGCAATGTGAGGACCGTCACAATCCGTTGTCCCCGATCGCGCCCCGCAGGTCCGGCGCCATCACGACCTCGCATGTTAGGACACGGGCGCCAGTTTCTCTTTCTTCGCCTTCGCAGGCGCGGGCATCGGCTCGGGTTCAGGCTCCTCAGCCGGCTCCGGGGCCTGCTGATTCAGATACGCCCTCGCAATCCCCACGGCCAGCGCCCGCACCCGCGCGATGACCCCAACCCGCTCCGTTACTGAAATCGCACCGCGGGCATCGAGGATGTTGAACAGGTGCGAGCACTTCAGGCACAGATCGTAGGCACCCAGCACCGGAAACCGTTTCTTGTCCGCGGCAGCCTTGCCCGCTCCATCACTCTTCTTGCCTGAAAACGCAGCGTACTGCTCGATCAGTGCCTTTGCCTCAGCCTCATACAGCTCGAAGTGTTTCCAGGTTTTCGTTACGTCGGCGGTTTCGAAGTTGTACACCGAAAATTGCAACTCATCGGCCAGGCGCACGTCGCCGTACGTGGTTACCCCGCCATTCAGCGGGTCCCGCGCCCACACGATGTCGTAAATCGAATCGACATCCTGCAAAAACGCTGCAATGCGCTCCAACCCGTACGTGAGTTCTGCGGAAATCGGCAGCAGATCAATTCCGCCGCATTGCTGGAAATAAGTAAACTGCGTGATCTCCAGCCCATCGAGCATCACCTGCCACCCGATGCCCCACGCACCCAGCGTAGGCGACTCCCAGTTGTCTTCCTCGAACTTGATGTCGTGCTGCCGCAAATCGATGCCGATCGCGGTCAGCGACTCCAGGTACAACTCCTGCACGTTTTCCGGCGGAGGCTTCAGGATCACCTGCAGCTGCGTGTGCTTGAACAGCCGGTTGGGATTCTCGCCATAACGCCCATCGGCCGGCCGCCGCGAAGGCTGCACATATGCAACCTTGTACGGCTGCGCCCCGAGCACCCGCAAAAACGTCTCGGGAGCCATCGTGCCCGCACCCACTTCCACATCGTAGGGCTGCTGCAGCACACACCCCCGCGTCGCCCAGAAGCTTTGCAGCTTGAGCACCAGCTCCTGAAACGTCGGCGGATTGGGTTTCGCGTCGGTCAATTTAGCTTTTAGCTCTCAGCTCTCAGCCTTCAGCTCTCAGCCTTCAGCCTTCAGCTTTCAGCTTTCAGCTTTCAGCCAGCGATGTTGAATGGCACTCCTGCGTTCCTCGCGGCGGTTCTTCCTACCCTTTGTGTCAGCCGACTCTTCTTCGCGGCTCTTCTTCGCGTTCTTTGCGGCATTTCTTCGCGCTCTTTGCGGTTAAAATCTTTTTCCAGCCTCAGCCCACCCAAAACCCGCAGGGACTAACCGCTGAATGCTAAGCCAACCGCTCCAGCATCCCCGCCGTCACCAGCTTCTTCTCCAGATGCCGCTCCAGCGCCTGCACCAAAAACTTCCGCAAGTCCGCCGCTCGCGCCTTCGGAAACTCCGCTCCCTCGAATCGCTCCACCGGTGTCCGGAACATATGCGCCGCCAGCGCCCGCGAATCCCTCGATAACTCCGACGACGCCAGCCGCTTATCCTCCGCACACATCAGGCCGTCCGCCAGCACATGAAAAAACGCCCGATGCCCGTTCAGCGGCTTCCCGCATGCCATGCATTCCGACAAATCAGGCAAAAAACCAACCAGCCGGGTCAGCCACAGCTCGAAGTACGTCACCGGCATCCAGATGGCCGGCCCGCGCAAGCAACTCAACACCGACAGCGTCAGCCGGAAGACGGCATCGTTCGCCTCGCGCTCCGGCATCAATTCATCCAGCAACTCTGCGACATGCGCGAGTGCCGTCGCCCGCTCGTAGGTCACTTCCTCAGCCAGCGGCGACTCCAGGACCTCGCACGCGTCCAGCCGTGCCAGGTCCCGCCGCTCGCGGTCGTCGTAGAACGCCCGCACATACGTCATCGGCTCGAGCGCCCCGCCAAACCGCTTCTTGGACTTCTTCGCCGAGCGGGCGACGCCCTTCACCTTGCCTTCATTCCGCGTGAACAGGGTAACCAGCAGGTCCGCCTCGCGCAGCGGGTAGGTGCGCAGGACGATCGCTTCCGACTCCTTGAGCGCCATGAATGGCTTTCGCGCTGTCCGGCGCGCACTGGATTCGCTCTGTGCCGCTCGCCGCCGACAAGTTAATCTCTGATTGTAATGGACCGCTGCGAGGATGGAAAGTTGGTGCTCCCGCATCGCCGAAACTCAAACCCCGCTCGGGTTCCTCCGGAAATGAAAAGGGCGCGCCAGAACCGGCGCGCCCCTCAAACTCATTTTGCGCGGCTTACCGCCCGTAGTACTTGGCATTCCTTTCGGTGAACGCCTTCCACTTCTCCGGCAGATCATCCAGCGCAAAGATCGCCGACACTGGGCACACCGGAACGCACGCTCCACAGTCGATGCATTCGACTGGATCGATGTACAGCAACTCTTCCGTCGCGTGCTGAGGCTCGTCCTTCTTGGGGTGGATGCAATCCACCGGGCATGCGTCCACGCATGCGGTATCCTTGGTCCCGATGCAGGGTTCTGCAATCACGTAGGTCATGGTGTGGTCTCCTGAATCCTTTGCGGGCGGTCCAAAATGAACCAGTAATATTAGCAGAATCTGGCCGACCCGCACGCTTTCCCGGCGAATCCCCCAGATTCGCGGTTAAACCTGTTTTCTGCCCGTGATGGCGCGAACGCTCCTGTCCGCGCAAAGCCGGCCAGCTTGAAGAATGCATACGCCAAGAATATCCCGCTTCACCGCGCCTACGCCAGCACTGCTGCCGTCTTCTCGCTCGGCTCATACTCCACGATGTACCCGGCCACGGCGCTGGCCGCCACAGTGAGCGGGCTCGCCAGGTACATCTGTCCCGGACCGCTACGCCCGGGGAAGTTCCGGTTCTGCGCGCTGATCACCACCTGGTCCGGCCGGGTTGAGACCCCCGGCCCGGCATTGATGCAGGCTCCACAGCTTGGCTCGATCACCCGCGCCCCGGCCTCGGCAAAGACCTCCAGGTACCCCTTCCGCGCGCAATATTCCCGCGTCTCCTGCGACCCGAACTGAATGTAGAACTGGACCCCCGGCGACACGCGCTTCCCGTGCCGCAAAGCGTCCGCCAGCACCTCGGCGTACATATCCATATCCTCATTCTTGCCGGCCGTACAGGTCCCGCCGTAAGCGATCTCCACCGGCACCGGCGTGTGCAGTTCGCGAATGTACTTGCCGTTTCCGGGATCCCCCGGAGTCGCAACCATCGGGGTAATCTCCGCCGCATCCAGTTCAATCACCTGCGCGTACTCGGCTCCAGGATCACTCGCCAGGCCCCGAATCATCGCTTCCGCCTCGGCGCGTTTCATGCCCCGCCGTTCGACCAGGAAATCCACCACCTTGCCATCCGGGGCCACGATCCCGGTGAACCCGCCAATCTCGGCCGCCATGTTGGTCATGGTGGCGCGCTCATCCACGCTCAATTCCTCCACCGCCTCGCCCGCATATTCCATCACCTTGGCCAGCGCCTTGCCCGTGCGCACATAGTCCAACGCAAGAATCTTCAGGATGAAGTCCTTGGCCGTTACGTTGGGATGCTTCTTGCCCCGGATAACGACCTTCACCGACTCGGGCACCCTGACCCGCACGTCCTTCGTGATCCAGGAATTGAACACATCCGTTGTCCCAATGCCAAATGCCACACAGCCAATTGCTCCCACGTGCGGCGTATGCGAGTCCGATCCCACGTTGACCTGCCCCGGCAGCGCATAAGTCTCCAGCATCACCGAGTGGCAAATGCCCTCCGATCCCTTCCGGTCCGTCAATTCCCCATGCAGCCGGATTCCCTGCTTCGCCGCAAAGTCCTGCTGCTTGAGCTTGAGCTGCGTCGCCAGGTCCAGCAACCCGATTTTCTTTTTCTCCTCCGAAATCACCTCATCCAGAAACGTCAAGTGATCGCGGAAAAAGCGAATGGTCGCCGGATCATTCACCTTGGCATCTTTGCCGACATAATGCTCGAAAAAGATCGCCGCCATCGGCGTAACGTACTCATGGCTGAACCGCAGATCCACGCGCGTAAAGCCGGTGTCCCCCGGCTGGACCGCGTGCACGCCCATAGTTCCGTCCGGCGTCACCATGTGCTTGGCGAAGATCTTCTCGGCCAGCGTCATGGGCCGCTTCGCCGTCTGGACCGGCGGCAGAAACACCTTCTTCTGCATGCGCGCCACGTTAAATGGGAACAACCCGCCATACTCGATCACCTGCCGGGTGATTTCATCTTCCCCCGCCGTGAACTCGCTCAGCGCAATCTCTTCCCCGCTGCGAACCTTGTCGATCAGCGAAAAATTCGTCGAGCTCAACAGCCCAAGGTTCTGGCAATTCTGCTTGTAGATGCGCTCAATATTCTCGGCGATCACCACCTGTATGCCCGCGCACATCTCCGCATACGGCGACTGCTCCCGGCTCGAGCCTTTCCCCCGCCGCTTTCCGCTCACCGCGCAAACGAACCCGCCCTTCTTCACCTCGCCGCGCCCGACTGGCAAAACCCCGCCGCACTTCAGCCCAAGGTACGGGATCTCCCCCAGCGTCTCGTCAAAATAGAAGCAGTAGTGCGCGGGAGTGATCTCGTCCGTCGAAATGTCGTCGCGCAGCTTTGGATTGTTCGCGGGATTTTTCGTGTCCCAGGGCAGGTCTTCGCCCGCCAGCTGCCGCTTGATCAGCTCCGGATCTTCCGTCAAAAACAGGATTCGCCCTCGGAACCGCACGTGGTCCGGGCGTTTCTCGATATTGCGCTGCAGCAAGGATTCAATCACGTTGTCAGCTCTGAGATTGGTAGTTAGGCCGCGGCGGAAACTCACGGCCCCCACATCTATCCCTATTTTACTCTTTCGAACGATCGTTCGAAACGCGGGCCTCTCGAAACGCGCTGTCCCGCGCCTGATGGAGAGACGGGCGTCCCGCCCGTCCACCCGGACGAACGCGGGGCTCACAAGGCCCAACTGTGTGAGCTACCCCTACGGAATCTCTGATTTAGCCCGTCATTTTAACCAGCCTGTCATTTAACCAGCCCGTCATTTAACCGGTCTGTCATTCTGAGCGCAGCGAAGAACCCCATGCCGCCCAGCGCCCCACCGGCTCTTCAAGGAATTTCCACACTACCCTGCTTGCGCTTTTGGCTGCGCGAGCGCGACTTAACCACAGTTGCCCTACGGATGCCCCTGGTGCCGGTCATACTTCTCCCCGGCTGGCACGGCTACCGGCAGCTTGTTTTGCTCAGGCGGAAGAGGGCACGTCGCGTAAGGGGTCAGCGCGCACGGCGGATTGTAGGCATAGTTGAAGTCCAGAACGACCTTGCCGTCCTTCACCGGACCCGTCTCCAGAAACCGTCCCGCCGGATACGTCTCGCTCTTCCGCGTGGGATCGCTGAAAATCAGGAAGAAGCCCTTATCCGGCTGGCCGCTGACCGCTACCAGGCTGATTTGCTTTCCGTCTACCGTCGAACGCACTTCTCCAAGAGCCTGGGTCTCCGAGACGTCGCCCAGCACATTGGGGACCCGCACGGTTTTAGGCTTGTCATACGGCACCCATGTGGCGATCACGCGGTAGGCCGGGTTCAGCGGAAAGAATGTCGCGCCGCGATACGATTTTGACTCTGCCCGGTCCAGATCCCAGAGCCGAACCCCAGTTCGCTCACCCCGCTGGATCACCTCAAAGCGCAGTCGGCCCATCTCGACTACCGTAGGATGCCCCGAGATATCCGGTTCGAGTTTCCCATCTGCGGACGCGACCCCACCCACCATTGCCCCGACGCCCGGCGCAAACTTCACGTTAACGTCGCGTCCAGCCAGGGTGAGCGCACCCGCGTGCCCCGGGGCATTCGCGGGGAACACCAGGGTATTGTCGGACGCGGATCCGAATCGGTTTTCCCCCGGCTTCAGCCAGAACAGCCCCGCCAGCATGAGCCAGTTCTCCCGCCGCTCCTGCTCTAAATCCGCTTTCCACTTGTCGTATTGGCGGCGATAGCCGTCGTCGAAGGCGGCTGGTTTCTGCGCCGCAGCCGCGCCCATCCCCAGCGCCAAGATCACCGCGCCGCCTACCCAAACCGGAAACCGCAAGCTTCGCACCTCGCGACTCCTCTTTCCGACGCTCGTTCTCTCTAGCGGTACTTCTTCGGATCCGGCAACGGCTCCAGGTCCCTTCCTTCGAGGATCTGCTCAAATGCCTCGAGCAACTCCTCGTGGATCACTCCATTGCTCGCCACCACGTCTCGGTCCGTAACCGCCGACGATTGTCCCCGAAAACCGGTCACCTTTCCCCCGGCCTCTTCTACCAGCAACAGCCCCGCACTCGTGTCCCAGGGATTCAGATTGAATTCCCAGAAGCCGTCATACCGTCCGGAGGCCACACTCGCCAAGTCGAGCGCCGCCGACCCCGCCCGCCGCACTCCATGCGACCGCAAGGTCACCACGTGATAGAAAAAGATATTGGGATTCTTGTGCCGCTTGTAGCTGGGGAAACCTGTGGCAACCAGAGACTCATTCAACCGGGCCGTCTTCGACACCCGTATCTGCTGGCCATTCAGGTAGGCGCCCTTCCCGCGCTCCGCCGCAAACAACTCATCGCGAGTGGGATCGTACAGCACTCCCGCCTTGCGCTCGCCCCGCCAGGTCAGCCCCAGCGAGACACAAAAGACCGGATAGCCGTGCGCGAAGTTCGTGGTGCCATCGAGCGGGTCCACGTACCAGCGGTAGTCGGCGCCGGTCTCGACCCGCCCCCCCTCTTCTCCCACGATGTCATGGTCGGGCCACCGCGCGCGAATCCGCTCCAGGATGAGCTTTTCCGAGGAACGATCCGCCACCGTCACCAGATCCGCCTCGCCCTTGTACTCAATCTTCACATGCTGACGGAAGTAATCCATCAGCAGCGCGCCCGCTTCGCGCGCAATCTCGCTCATTGCAGGAACAAATTCGTTCAGGGAATCCCCCATTCGCGTTCCGTTCGTAATCGCCAAGCCTGGGACGCCGAATTACTTGCCTGCTTCGGCGACATAGACGCCGAACTACTTCTTCTTGCCTTCTTCGGCGATATAGAGGATGTCGTGCTTGAAGATGAACAGGTTCGGCTCCCCCTCCCGGGTCAAGCGCACCATGTTCTTGTCGTAGTACTCGATCCAGCCGCGGACAATCTCTCCGTCGGCCAGCTTGATGCTCACTGGCCGCTGCTTCTCACCCAGGTTCTTCAGGTAGGCGGCTTCTTCCAGGGTTTCTTCCGGGGGAGGAGTCTTCCCTCCACGACGTGCGCCAGGTGCTCCAGATGCATGAAAAGGCATATCCCGCATTGTACACGGCCAGAACCGGGGTAAAGACGGGGCCTGCCCCGTCTACTTGTGTGCGCCGCGTCCCAAGCGGCCCGGGAGCTTACAGTTTTGTCTGGAAGAAATCACACGACGCCCGCGAATCGCGTCACCGGCCCGCCCTCAGAACGTCACTTTCACCCCAAATTCCAGTTCTCGCGGAGCCCCAGCGTTATACATGCCCGTGCCGAAGCTCGTCCGCAATACATCCCGGGCAGGTCCATTGGGCGTTCCGTTCGCCGATCCGATCCCCCCAGACAGCGGTTGAAACGCACTCGGAAAGTAATACGCCAACTGCCCCGACAGCGGAGCGAAGTTCCCAATGTTGAAAATGTTGTAGAAGGTCACTCGCGGCTCGATCAGCAGCGACTCCCGCACCTTCAGCGGCCAGGTCACCCCCGTATCGAACGACTTGAACCAGGGATTCGTTGCCTGGTCGGCTGGCGGCAGGACCACGAACGGCTTCACCCCCTGCAAGGTCGCCAACTGCGAAGCGGTCAGGATCTGCGCCGTTACCAGCGCCAGGCCGGCTGGCGTGACCTGCCCGGCCTGCGTGCTGTTATAGGTGCTGATCGCGCGATAAACACCGCTCCCCGACGGCGGCTCAAACGAGCCGGCATTGATCTTCGGCGGAAAAATGTCTCCCGGCGTCCCGTCGCCCCGGAAATCGCTCCGGAAGATCTCGCCGGGCGTGGCCAGCGGATTTCCCGAGGGCACGGCCATCGTCAAAACCGAGGGCGCCGGCGAGGCAAACCGCCCCGCAAACAGAATGCGCGGGCCCCAACGCGTTTCCAGCGTTCCCGCAAATGAGATCTGGTGCCGCCGGTCCAGTGGCGATGGTCCTTTATAAGCGGCTGCCTGCTGGAAATCGTAGGCCAACGCGCTCCCGCTAAGATCGTCTCCGCCGCTCGAAACGAATTTGGAGAACGTGTAAGAGACCTGCAGGCTTTCGTTGCGAAACGCCGAGTACACCCGCCCCATATTCTGTTTGAACTCGACCTGCCCGCCGTTGTACACGGCCTGCCCCTCCGAGGTCATGAACATCCCTTCGCCCACCAGGGGATTGGTCCCGGCGAAGGCAGCGCCCAGATTCTCCCCAACCCCGCGCGAGACCGAAGACGGTAGTCCACCCAGATACGCGACTCCGGAATCGAGTCCATTGACCGCGAAATCGTTGATGCTGGCCCCCGGCACCGCCGAGATGTAACAGTTGGTCGCCGACTGCGAGATAGCCCCGGCGGTGATGATCGGAAACAGGGCCAGGCACCCTGGCGCCTTCTCCGCCAGCGTCCGCCGGATCGCATTCAATGCCGCACTCGTGTTCAGGAAGTTCTGGTCGCCGACGTGATTCGTATCCTGGATCAGCGCAAAACGCTGGCTGACGTTGCGCACGTAATCCGCCGACAGCGTGCCGCCCGGCCACAGTTCACGTTGCAGCCCGATGCTCATTTGATACGAGCGCGGCGTCTGGTAATCGGACTGGAAGCCGGCCAGGTTATTAAAAGGCGTGCTGATCGCCAGCGACCGCCCCACGAAGTTCGGATTGCCTCCCGCCCCCGCCACCGCTGCCTGATACGCCGCCTGCAAATCCGCAATGTTTCCCGCCACGTTCCCGATCGGCTGCCCGCAAACCTGCGTCGCCAGATCCAGGCCGTCAATCGAGGTTACCGGTGAAAACCCGCTGGCCGTGGGGAAGTTGACCGCAATCGTACCCGGAGCGGCTCCCTTGGCGCAGCTCAGCACGTTGGTTCCCGCGAACAATCCCTGGGCCAGGCGCAACGAGCGATCGTAACGGGCATTGCTGAACAGCGACGTGTCGTAGAACACCGCTCCCCCGCCCCGGATCACCGTGCGCCCGTTATGATACGGGTCCCACGCGATCCCAAATTGCGGCCCGAAATTGATCCCCGGCGTCCGCACCTTCGCCCCTTGCCCGTGGACGAACCCGAACTGGTCCATGATGTTTTGCGTTCCCGTGCACGGCGCCGAACCCGCCGGCAATGACGGCACAATCTGCGCGCACTCCACCGGCGCCAGATCGCTGTTCGTGCGCCCGGTGTCGTACACATAGTTCGTCCCCAGCGTGACCGTGATATTCGGCCGTATCCGCAGCAGAGCCCCGAAGTAGGCCTGCAGGCGCCAGTCGTCCAGCCCGCCATGCGGGAAGCCAAAACCGGATTTCTCCGACCCGAATTGCTGCCCGTTGCTCAACGTCGCCGATAGCACCGGATAATCCCCGATGAACGGGTCCACACCAGTTCCTACCGCCGACGTAATCTGCGGCCCCAATCCGTAACTGTTCTCGTATCCGCCCGCCATGATCCGGTTGAAACTCCCGCCAAAGTGCAGGATGTGGTTTCCGTGCGCGTGCGTGCCGTCGTAGCGGATCTCCTTGTTGCTCTGGAACGTTTCCTGCGGCGCTACCGTGCTCGGCCCGAATTGCACTGCCCCGCCGCCCAGGTCGCTGAACTGCACATTCACATTGGTTTGCGGAAGCGGCGTGATTCCGGGCGTGATCCCTTGCAAGGAGTTGTGGTAGTGCAGGTAACCAAACCGGAAACTGTGCGTGTATTCGCCGTGCGTCAGCTCCAGCCCCGCCGTGTGCGAAGGTGCATTGCTGCGGTTGTCGTAGATCGAATAGCTTTGCCCGAAATTGTCGATCGACGTATTCAGGTTGTAGGCGAATCGGTAAAACGCATGCGTGTTCTCCGACGCCTTCCAGTCCAGCCTGCCCGAAGCCGCGGTATTGCGGAACGGCGACGAGAAATTATCCGTTAATGCCTGAAAAGGCGCCGGAATCACCACCGACTGCCGCGCGTCCTGGTGCTGCCGCTCCGCGTCCACGAAAAAGAACAGCTTATCCGAGAGCAGCTTCCCTCCGACCTTCCCCCCAAAGTCGCTGCGCTGATAATGCGGATCCAGTCCGCCGGGCGCCGCCGCAAATCCCGCCCCGCTGTCCCGGAAAAGGCCGAAAGCTTCCCCGTGATAGCCCTCCCCTCCCGAGTGGGTTGTCAGCGCTAGCGTGCCCGACGAACTCAGCCCCTGCGAGATGTCGCGCATCGACCGCGTTACCACCGCCTCGCTCACCGAGCCAATCGCGATGTTCTGCATCACCCCGCCCTTGGTCTCGTCGCTATAGTCGACTCCATCCAGGGTGTAGCGCGTATCCAGCCCGCTCAGCTTGTCAATCGCCGCCGCGAAGTTCCCCGCCTTGGTCGGCTCGACGCTCCCGCCATCCTCCACCTGCACTCCGGTCTCAAACTTCGTCGCGTTGACTGCTTCGCGTCCATCCACCGGCAGCGCGGCAATCTGGTCCACCTTCACCGTGCTCGTCAGGATCGGCTTCCCCGGATTGATAGGCTCCAGGGTGTGATCTCCATTCGTCGTCTGCCCGACCTTCACCGTCACCACGAACTGCGCCATCCGGTAGTCGCGTGCCTCCATGCGCACCACGAAGTCCGTGGCCTCCTGTAGCCAGGTGGATTCGAAGCGCCCATCCTTGTCGGTCACCAGGTCATAGCGCACATCGCGAAAGCGCGAACTGATCCGGACCTTGGCCCCGGCAATCGGTGCCCCAGCCTGGTTGCGCACCGTGCCCCCAATCTTGCCGCGCGTGGTCTCCTCCTGGGCGAACGAGCGGCCCACCGAAGCCAGCGCCACGACCCAGGCCAGCAAACCCAAGAGAAAGAAAGGGAGGTACTTGCGTCGAATCGGGAAGACTGCCAATTCTGCGGTTGAAGATGAAACCAAAGCGCGTACCTTAAACAAACGCGTCTCTCCTTCGCACTCCGTCAACAGCGAGTAATGCCAGATGGACTCGCAACCCGGCGGAATGGTTGCTTCACACCGATTGAGTCGGAATTTTCTATCTTACTAGAGGAGCGGGAATTATGGGTGGGGCATCGGTCGTCGGTCGTCGGCTGGGGGGTTCTCGCTCAGGGCGCGTGGAGGGGGAGTCGTTGGTCGTTGGCGATTCGCCCGGTCATTGAAGAGGTATTCCAACCATCCGGGCTTGGCCGGAAATACGCGCTCGCAGACGAACACTCCGGCCGCCCGACGACTGAAAGTCGAAGACCGACCGACGACTCGCTGACGGCCAACGACAAAAAGGGCAACGCACCAGGTTCATATGCAAGGCCACGCCTAGCCGACGACCGAGAGCCGACGACCGACGACGAAAGCCTACCGCCCGTACCGCCCCATATGCTCGCCCTGCGCCAGCACATGCCCCTGCATGGCCTTTTCCACATCCTTTTTCGTCGCGCCAGACGCCAGACTGAGCTTGGTGTCGAGCGCATACACCTTGAAAAAATACCGATGCGGCTTACCCGGCGGCGGACACGGCCCCCCATACCCGATCTTCTTGAAGTCATTGCGACCCTGCCGGGCCCCGTCGGCCGACTGCTCCGTCTTCGGAAAGTTCTGCGGAATCCCGCGCGCACCGGCGGGCAGATCGAACACCACCCAATGCACCCACGTTCCCACCGGCGCATCCGGATCGTCGCCAATCAGCGCAAAGCTCTTCGTCCCCGCCGGCGGAGCGCTCCACTCCAGCGCCGGCGACTTGTCCTCGCCATCGCAAGTAAACTGCTTTGGAATCGTCCCTCCCGCCGCAAAATCCGGACTCTTGATCTCCAGCGGCATCGGATCCCCTCCCCGCGCCGTCTTGTGCTCCTGGCAGGCCGCCAGGGCGGCCAGGCAGCCAAGCATCAGGGGCCAAGTCAGCAACCAATTGCGCCGTTTGTTCCGCATCATTGTAGTCATGGGAGGGGCTGCCTCCGGATTGAGATTAATCCCTGACAGTTGCCCTTCTCGCGAAATGGTCCCTGCCAAGCTTGTGATTCAGCCGCTGCCATCCTGGTATAAAATTCTTTCCTGCTCAGGAAACCGATGAAAGGCCAGGCTTGAACACGCTTCGTCGGCCCCTTCTCTGCGTCCTTCTGCTTGCGGCCAGCTGTTTTGCCAACGAAGCTAAGCCTGTCAACATTATCCTCGTCACTCTGGACACCACCCGTGCCGACCGCATGGGGTTCTTGAATTCCAAGTCCGGCGTCACCCCGAACCTGGATTCCCTCGCCCGTCAGGCAGCGGTTTTCGCACAAGCCTATTCTCAGGTCCCGCTCACGACACCCTCGCATGCCACGATACTGACCGGAACCTACCCGCAATTCAGTCATGTCACCGACCTTGGATCGCCTCTGGCGAAAGATTTGCCCTATCTGCCCGACATTCTCAGCCAGCACGGGTACCACACCGCGGCATTTGTCGGATCTCAAGTCCTGGATCCGAAGAGTGGCGCCGCTCCCGGCTTCGATCGCGGCTTTGCCACCTACGACGCGCCCTTCCACCTCCGAGGCCCGGGTGAGGACCGCTATCAGAGTGTGGAACGCAGGGGAATGACCGTGGTCAACAGCGCTTTGACATGGCTCAACCAGCATCCCCAAGGTCCTTATTTCTTGTGGCTCCATTTTTACGACCCGCATGATCCGTATGACCCTCCCCCGCCGTTCAAAGCCCAATATGCCAGCTCGCCTTACGATGGGGAGATCGCCTATATGGACTCCGCCATTGGCGCCTGGTTGACGGCTTTGCGCTCGCACGGCCTCTACGAACAGAGTTTGATTGTGGTTGCCGCGGATCATGGTGAGGCCTTTGGCGAGCACGGCGAAGAAAGTCACGGCTTGTTCCTTTACGACGAAACCCTGCACGTGCCATTGCTGGTGAAGCTGCCCGCAGCTGCCTCAATTCATGTCCGCGTCGACCGCCGCGTCGGCCTGATCGACATTGCGCCTACGGTTCTGCAAGAAGCTGGAATTCCTGTCCCACCGACAATGCAGGGAGAGTCCCTTCTGGAACTCCTAAAACCAGGCGCAACCCGTGATGCCAGCCAGGCAAATCCTCGCGCCGCTGCGCCAGACCGTCCGCTGTACGCGGAGACCGACTACCCTCATCACGCGTTTGGTTGGAGCTCCCTGCGCGCCTGGCGGGCCGGAAAGTATCTCTACATCGACGCCCCGAAACGCGAACTCTACGACCAGTCCCTCGATCCCGGGGCATTGCACAATCTGGCAAGCAGTGCGCCCGGCGTGGCGGCGACGATGGCCTCCCAACTCGACCAGTTCCGGCGCAAGACCAGCCGCGCCGGCAAAGCGGAAGCAGCCCTGACTCCCCGGCAGGCGGCTCAATTGCAGGCCTTGGGCTATGTGAGTTCCGCCTCCACCAAGCCCGAGGGCGACGACCAGGCGAGAGGACCGGATCCAAAAGATAAAGTCGAGATCTCCAATACGCTCCACAAGGCTCTTTTGGAAGCCGAAGAGGAACACTACCGCGACGCCATCCCGCTTTTCGAACGGCTCCTGAAGGCGGAACCGAATCTGGCTCTTGCCGCCCTGCAGCTCGGCCGTGCCTGGAACAATCTGGGAGAGTACGGCAAGGCCATTCCCTGGTTGCAGAAAGCCGTGGAACTCACACCACAATCGGCGGAGGCGCACTACGAACTGGGTGCCGCCCTCGGCGAAACCGGCGATCTTATTGGGTCTGTAAAGGAACTGGAGATCGCGGTAACCCAGGACCCGACTTCCGATGACTTGCACTTCGATCTGGGCTCAGTCTACGAACAGATCGACCGCGCCGACGACGCCATGAAGCAGTACCGCGCCGCCCTGGACCTCAATCCCGACAACTTCAAGGCCAACCTCCTCTTGGGCCGCTTGCTGGCCATGCAAGACCGCGCCCGGGACGCTCTCCCTCTTCTGCAAAAAGCTGTGGAACTGCAGCCGCAATCGCCCGATGCGCACAAATTTCTGGGGAGCCTCTACATTGCGATGGGAGATGCCGAAAAAGGACGGCGCGAGCAAGCCGAGGCAGAGCGGCTGAGAGCACAGCCTCAGCCCTGAAGCTTCTACCTGGACTTCGATGGCCGGTCTGCGCACGATTGGCTCACGCTAACGAACCAATCCCGTCGTGACGCCTCAACACGAAAAAAGCCATCGGCCCGAAAGCCGATGGCTTGAACACTCCCACCCACGCTCTGGCTAGAAGTTCACCTTCAGACTGAATTCAGTCTGGCGGGGCGAACCCAGCGTATAGACACCCGTTCCGACTCCCACTCGGTTCACGAAGTGCCCGGCGTAGTTGGTTCCGTTGATGGTACCCGCCGTCCCCGTGAGCTGGCCTGATAGCATACTTTCCGGCAGGTCGAAGTTCACGAAGTTCGGCAAGTTGAAGAAGCCCACCGACGGGTTGATGGTAACGCGTTCTTTAATTCTGTAAGTCCAACCCACCGTCATGTCCAGCGCCCGCAGCCAAGCCAGGTTGACCTGGTCAGGAGGAGCCAGCGGAATCGGAGCTCCGCCATTCGCGACCGCTCCGAGCTGAGTCATCTGCGTGGCCGAAATCAACCCAGACGCGACAAGTGTCTGACCCGCGGGCGTCAGAGTTCCCACGACGTTGGAATTGAAATTCGCAATGTAACGGTTGATATTGGAGGCATCGATACCGCGCATGAAGCTGCCAACGTGGGTTCCCGGGAGTGGGTCCTGCGTGGTGCCGTCACCCGTGAAGTCGGTGCGGAAGATCTCACCCGCACCCAGGTTCGTGTTCGTAACGGTCAGGGTATTCGAGAATGGGCTGTAGAAATGCGACATCAACCCGAGTTGAAAGCCGTACTTGAAGTTCATGTAACCACCAAACGAGATCTGGTGAGTACGGTCAAGCGTTGAGGGTCCGAAGTACTGATTTACGTTGTGGGCGTCCAGCGCCGGGACGATGAAGTCCTGGTCGCCACTGGCGGCTCTCACATTCGCTCCAGGGTTCACGCCTCCGCCAGAGTTTTTAAAGCTCGAAAGCGCATACGATACCTGGAAATTCACAGCCGGAACGCCCCGCATCGGATTGGTTACGTTGTACGCCCACTTCGCCTGAAGTCCGCTGTATACCGAGCGGCCAACCGGCGAAAGCATGCCGATTGGGGGCGAATTGGGGTTGATGCCACCGAAGGCGCAAGGGTAGCCCAGCGCCGAGAGACAGCTGCTTCCCCCGAGGTCAGTAGCCGAACCCAAGCCGTTCCCGGCGTAATCGGCGATGGTTGCGCCAGCAGCGATGGCGCAATCGATCGTAGTGCAAGCATTGTTGCTGGGATCCTTGAAGCTTCCATTGGTCGTCGCAATCGCAGCCGCTGCACCGGTCTTATTGAAGTAGCGGATGTCGCCAGCGTGGTTTTGGTCGACGCCCAACAGGAAGTGTGTTTGGACATTTCGCACATAGTCCGCACTCACTACCATCCCATGGTGGATCTCCCGCTGGATGCCGAGGTTCATCTGCACCGAGCGCGGGGACCTGTAGTTAGGGTTATACATCGAGTTCCCGGTCGGGAACGAGCACGCTCCACCATTTGTGCACCCGTCAAGCCCCGGACCGATAAAAGACGGGTTAGCATCCGAAAGGTTCAGAGGCGATCCAGCAATGTATTGTTGCTCCAGGCCAATAATCGCCGGAAGAGCATTGCCGATCAGCGGGAAACTGGTGGCGCCATTCTTGCCGCATATATTGTTGGCAGAGTCGCTGCCGGGCGTATTGATCTGACCACCGCCCGCCACGTTCAGAGGAATTGGCACGCCCGGAGCGGCGCAAGTCGGGAAGAATTGCAAGAACGCCCCAGTTGGCTGGCGCAGGGGCCCATCAAACAGAACGTTGTTCCAGATGGCATTCTCATAGAACAACCCCACGCCCCCACGAATCGAGGTCTTGCCATTCTTCCAGGGGTCCCACGCGAACCCGAGTTGTGGTGCAAAGTTCGTGTTGGGCTGGCGGACCTGATTTCCGAGACCCGGGATCAGTGCGTTCAATCCAGGAATCGCGGGGTACTGGCTGTCCGTGCGGCCTGTGTCACGTTCGTAGCGTAGTCCATACGTCAAAGCAAAATTCGGCTTGATCTTCCAAGTATCTCCGACATAGGCAAGAAGACGGTTGTCCGGTCCCAAGCCACCGGCGGGGAATCCCAGCGCCTGCTTGGTCGTCGAAAAACCAAGGCCATTGGCTACGATGTTGAAGTCAGCCGGGTAGTTGAGCGGGTTGGCGCTTCCGCCCGGAAATGGCCCATTCACTGCATTAAAAACTTCATCTTGTGAAACGTTCGAGGTGATAAGCGGCCCATTCTTGAAGAAAGAGGCAAAACCGCCGCCCTGAAGGTGGTTGAACGACGCTCCGTAGCGAATCACGTGCGCACCCCAGATCCGGCTGCCGTCATAGCGGATCTGGTGGTCACTCTGCGGTGTGCTCTGCGGCGCGAGCAGGTTCGGTCCTACCTCGAAACCGGTAGCGCCCATCTGCACCTCGGCACCGATATTGTTAAACGGGAGCGCCGAGTTACCCGTGGTCGCGTCCACGATCTGGTTCTGGAACTTCAAATATGAGAAGCGGATCGCGTGCGTAAAGCTGCCGGTGTTGAAGTCCACGCCCACCACGTGATTGCGGGTGAGGTTGACGTTGTTATAGAGCGAGTACCCGTACCCGAACGTCGCGCCCAGAACGTTCTTGAAGTACGAGAACCGGTAGAAGGCATGTGCGCCATTGCCGAACTGGTAGTCAACCTTGCCCAGCAAATTCCCCTCGTGGAACCCGTCCGAGAAGGTTCCCGCGAAGCTATCGAACGGCGGAGAGATCGGCACCGGCACTGCCGTGTGCTGAATCGTCCGTTCGCCGTCGGCGAAGAAGAACAGCTTGTCCTTTACGATCGGACCACCGATGTTGCCCCCGTATTGACTACGCTGGTAGGGGGCCGAGAATCCCGGGGGCGTTGGCAGAGCCGCGGCGCCGATCGAACTGTCGCGCAGCGCACCAAATGCCTGGCCGTGAATACTGTTCGTGCCGGCTTTCGTCGTCACGTTGACCGCGCCCGAAGAGGTCAACTCCGACGACATATCCAGGCTCGACTGGCTAATCTGAAATTCTTGAATCGCGCTGGCTGGAATGTCGGTGGTGGTCGTACCGACGGTCTCGTCGGAAACGTCAACTCCATCTACTTCGATTCGAGCCGTGCGGCCAAAGCGGCCTCCGAACGAGATCGATGAATACCCGGCCTTGGTGGGATCGAAGTTCTGCCCGTCCTGAATTTGCACGCCCGGTTCAAGCTGCGCAAGGTCGAGGAAGTTGCGGCCGTTGACCGGCAGGTTATCGATCTGATTGGCGGTCAGAACACCCTGCACGGTCGGCTGCTCGGTATTCACCTGCACCGCCGACGCCTGCACCTCAATCGTGGTGCTCTCCTGGCCCAACGACATCTTGGCGTTCACGGTCGCGGTGTTGCCGACCTGCACCGTGGTCGTCGTGGTTACTGTGCTGAAGCCCTTCTGGGCAACAGTTACCCTGTAGGAACCCGGAGTCAGCGGACCTGACGTGTAGGCACCCGCCGCGTTCGTGGTCGCGTCGATCGTCTGCGCCGTCGCCACGTTCATGATGGTGACTCTGGCTCCGCTCAACACCGCACCGGACGGATCGGTGACCGTTCCAACGATGCTGCCCGTGCCTACGGTCGTCTGCGCCAGCAGACCCGTCCCCAAGAGCACGAGAATTGCGGCGAGTGCGACGCTAAATCGCAACACCGTCAGTCTTAGTTGGCTTTGTCTGGACGACATTCCTCCACCCCTTTTCAAGAAGTTGCTGCGCCTCTCGCGCACAGCGGGAACTGCGCCTGAATCCAGTACCTCAAGTCCCGACCCTGCACGCCGATGTCGATCGGGATCCCAAACTCGCTTGCGAATGCTGAAAACTTGAGAAATTCCGCTGGTTGTCGCCCCACGCAACCCAGCACAACACTGCTTGTGGACTGCATTTGCAATCCACAGCCCATAACATCCTTTCTGAACATATCGTGTTTGTTTCTATACACTTGAGCCACACTAGACACTCACAAAAGCTGTTATGAGCGCTACTATCGCTCCAGTTTTTAGAATCCATATCCGAGAAATTGAATCGATACCTGCTATCTGTCTCTGTCCGTTGACCTAAACCCACCAGGGAGATATCAAACACCCCTGGGGGACAGACAGCTGGGGAGACTTCAGAAGGCTGACTTGCTGGTGTAGTATCCGGTCCGGTGTCGCACCTGGTAGGTGTCAGCGCTGGGCACCCCATCCAGGTGGACATCGATCCGCCGGAAGTCCGAGTCCGACACCCTTTGGGAGGGGTAGTAGGCCAGCAGGTATTGGGTGCGCAGCTCGTCGCTGATTTGCTTGAAGGCGTCGTCCAGTTGCGGAAGCGAGCTGGCGTAATAGTGCTTTCCGCCCGTATCTTCCGAGATCTGCACCAGGGCGTGTTCGCCCCCGATGTCGCGCCCCGCGCTCGCCTCGACCGGAACGATAATGATGCTGTACACGATCGCCTCGGCTTCCTGGGCGGCCCGGACAGCGTCCTGGTAATCCACCTTGCTGGCCGTATCGCCGCCGTCGGTGATCACTACCAGGACCTTTCGCCCCTGGCGCCTCTCCAGCACCTGCGATCCCAGATAGAGCGCGTCATACAAGGCGGTCGCCGACCCCAGGTGGATCTTCTGGATCGCATGGTCGATGCCCTTCAGGTCCGCGGTGAACGGCAGGAGTTGGTCTACGATTTCGCTGAACTGAAACAGGGCAAGTGCGTCCTGCGGCCGCAGAATGGCGTGCACGAAGCGCCGCGCCGAGGCCAGTTCGAGCGGCAAGTCCCGGCGCGTGCTCAAGCTGGTGTCGATCGCCAGCACGATCGAGAGCGGCAGGGATGACTGCTTGTCGAAGACCGCGATCTTCTGCGGCTTCCCGTCTTCACTGAGCCGGAAATCCTCCTGCTTCAAGCTGCCCACCGGCGCCCCGTGAGCATCGGTCACGGTCACAAACACGTTTACCAGGTTGACGTCGACTTTGAGGGTCGTGGAAGGCTTCTCTTGCCCCCACAAGCCGGCCGCCAGCAGGAGTGGAAGAAGAACAATATAGGCTCTGGATCGATTCATCGGTCCGCCGCTCACTTAGATGCGGACCTCCCCGCAGGGCTGCCTTCGGCTCGCGGAATCTCGGCGGGAAATGGTTCTCCATCCGCCCAGACCGCGCCATCCACGAAGTACTCCTTCTTCCAGATGGGCACCGTCTTCTTGAGGGTATCAATCAGCCAGCGGCAGGCATCGAACGCGGCCCCGCGATGCGCTGAGGCGACCACGATCAGCACGCTGGTTTCGCCAATCTCCAACCTCCCTAGACGATGGACCAGGCTCACCTCGCGCACCCCAAACTGCGCTAAAGCTTGCAGCGCCAGGGCCTCCATCTGCTTCAGTGCCATTTCCTCATAGGCTTCGTAGTCCAGGTACAGCGTCTGCCGCCCGCGGGTGTTGTTGCGCACAATGCCCTCAAACACCGCCGCCGCGCCGTCTTCGGGCCGTTTCATTGCCTCCAGCACCGCCTGGGTATCAATGCGCTCGCGCACAATGCTCGCGTGTTCCGTACCCGCTCCGCCGCTGACCGGTGGCAGCAACGCTACCTCATCGCCAGCCTGCAACCGGGCTGCCGGGCCGGCGTATTCCTGGTTCACCGACAGCGCCAGCACGCCACGCCACTGCCTCAGTTGGGGCAGCCGCTGCTCGTAGTGCGCCAGGACGTCTTCGACTTCCGCCCCCTCGGGCAGAGTCAGCCGTTCCCCGGCCATCCCCGCCAGTTCCTTCAACACCCCGAAAAAAAGAACCTGCACTTCCATAGAAGAGCTCTCGGCTATCAGCTGTCAGCTGTCAGCTATCAGCCCTCAGGCAACTTGCCGCCCCATCTATCCTCAATTACACCCACCCGCCGTGGGTAGAGACGCGGCTTGCCGCGTCTTCCGGTCGCCATCACAGCCCCCCGCGTCCTGGGTACAACCGCTGTTTGCCGCGCCTTCGCTCGCACTCACACCCCACCCGCCGTGGGTAGAGACGCGGCTTGCCGCGTCTTCTGGTCGCCATCACAGCCCCCGCGTCCTGGGTACAACCGCTGTTTGCCGCGCCTTCGCTC
>Ga0126373_10000458_pt1 | contig 26921 bp, 22 predicted proteins | sample PanSoiMetPlot_11_FD_92545 | JGI IMG/M metagenome (GOLD analysis project Ga0126373, IMG submission 92545) | Tropical forest soil microbial communities from Panama - MetaG Plot_11 | ecosystem: Environmental > Terrestrial > Soil > Tropical forest > Bulk soil | place: Panama | collected 2016-02-17 | reverse complement strand
GTGGCCACTCGATCGCTGGATGCGGCGGCTGAGCGTTATTTCGACTCGAGATATTCGTGGGGCGAGGCCTTTCAGCCGCGCCGGTACGACCTGGCCGAACACCGGGACCAGTCTCGGCTTTATCCCTTTACCGCAGGTGTCTTCGGGGCCGGCGCGAACTTCGCGATCCGGCGGGACATCGTCGAACGGCTTGGCGGCTTCGACCCGCTTCTCGGTGCTGGCGCTCCGTGCCGAGGCGGCGAGGATCTCGACATGTTCGTCCGCATCATCCTCGCAGGTCATCGGATTTGCTACGCGCCGTCTGCGCTGGTGTGGCATCGGCACCGCGTCAGCAACCAGGCCCTAGCTGAGCAGGTGTTCTCCTACGGGTGGGGCCTCGGCGCCTACCTAGCGAAGCGGCTCCGCACGCGCGAGATGTCCATCGGGTTTCTGCTGCGCGCCGCGGGCTACTCGGCGCTCATCCTCGGCCGCATGCGGCAGGCATCGCAGGCCAGCCAGTTCCAGGGACGGGGTAAATGGCTCGCGGCCAGCGAAGCGCTCGGGGTCGTGGCAGGAGCCGCGTGCTACTACCGTGTCGTCCGGCGTAAGCGGGAGCGGTGAGCACGGTTAGCAGCCCGCCTCGGCTGACGGTGGAGGCGCCTGTCGCGCCTGGCTGGACGCTGACCCTGCGGCCAGTAGACGCCCTGCTGCCGGTGAGCATCCTGCTGTGGGCGATAGGCGTCCGCCAGACGAATGTGGCTCACCTGGGACCATACGGCCTCATCGGCGCACTGCCGATCGTGTTTTACGCCGGACTGGCCGTGCTGGTGGTGTCGGCGGGGATCGAACTCGGCCGGCCGACGCCGTCGCGGATCCGGATGGCGCTGTACGCAGTCACTCTCGTCGTCATGCTCTACGGCACCGCTCCGCTCGTCTATCCCGAAGGCCGGTACTCCTGGCTGTATAAGACCATCGGCGTCGTCCAGTATGTCAACGCCCACGGCCAGCTCGACCGCACCATCGACGTCTACCAGAACTGGCCCGGATTCTTTGCGTTTGCCGCCTGGTTCGACAAGGTCGCAGGAGTGGCCAGCCCGCTCGTGTACGCGAAATGGGCTCAGCTGGTCTTCGAGCTGGCCGCACTTCCGCTGCTGCACATGGCCTACACGGCTCTCTCCCTGCCCGTCAGGCAGCGCTGGCTGGCTATTCTGCTGTACTCGGCCAGCAACTGGATCGGTCAGGACTATTTTTCGCCGCAGGCGCTCGGCACTCTGCTCAGCCTGGGCGTCGTCGCCATAGCCCTCCGGTGGATGTTCGCCGGTAACGCAGCTGGGCCGTCGCGCTGGCTCCACCAGGAGGAGCAGGACCATGACGTCCGGCCCAGGTATTGGGCCCGGTGGCGCATCAGGCGGGCGATGCCGTTCGTGGTCACGCTGATTCTGGTCTTCTTTGTCCTTACCTTCAGTCACGAGCTATCACCGTACGTCGTCATGCTTCAGATCGGCTGCCTTGCTATAGCCGGACTGGTGCGACCACGCTGGGTGCCCATGGTGCTCGCTGGCGTGGCGGTCGGTTACTTCCTGCCGCGCTTCGCCTTCGTCAACAGTCACTTCGGCCTGCTGAGTTCGTTCGGAAAATTCTTCAGCAACGCCGCTCCCCCGTCGGCCAGCTCGGCAAGCGGCGCGTCGGCCGAACCGCAGAGTCAGCGATTGATCCAGGACGCCTCGGCAGCCTTGTCGCTGGGGATATGGGTGACCGCCGTTGTGGGCGCATGGCTTCGCCGGCGATCAAGGCGCACAGCACTAGCGCTTGTCCTTCTGGCGTTCTCGCCCATTGTCGTGCTGGGTCTGGGCGCCTACGGTGATGAGGGCATTCTGCGGGTCTACCTGTTCTCGCTTCCCTGGGCGGCGGCACTGGTAGCCGCAGCCCTGGCGCCGCTGCCCGTCCTCGCCAGGGCTGAGCCGTCCGGCGTCGAGTCCGCAGCCTCCAGCGCAAGTGAAGAACGAGGGTCAAAATTCCTGCGTATCAAGAAGGCAGGCGGCCATACCCGGGGGACGGGCACGACGGTCATCCGGATGGTGCTCGCAATGGCGGTAACGCTTACGTTGTTCTTTCCCGCCTTCTTTGGCGACGACACCTCGAATACCATCTCCCAGCCCGAAGTCGCCATTTTTACGTCCTTCTTGCAGACCGCTCCGCCGGGCGTCATATTCGTCGCTACTGAGGGTGCTCCTGTCTCTGACACGTCCCGCTACGACCTCTTCACCGAGACACTGATCTTCGGGCCCGGCGCCATCGTCGCCAACGGACTGCCCACCCGCAACGTGGCTGACCTCGTCGCGGAGACCGCGGTGCGGTTCACCCAAGGACTGGAGCCGTCCTATGTCGTCGTGACACCCAGTATGCGACGATATGACGCTTCTCACCCGACGACGACGCCGGCCGGCTTTCGCATCCTGCTGACATCGCTGGCCAACTCCGCTGAGTGGATACCGCTCGTCAGGAGTCACGGCGTCTATATCTATGAACTCCCGGCCGGCAGCCAGCTCCTGGTGCCGGGGCCCCCTGGGCCGCGATAGGACCTGTCGCCAGCCTCGACCGGCTAGCTCATGGCATATTCGGCAACCCAGTCCACGGTCATGGTCTCAATCGACTGGCTGGGCTGTGCTCCGCTGAGGTTCTGCGACTGCAGGGCGAGGTTCATCGGAATGTTTGGCCAGGCAGGCAACCCGCTGTTAGAAACGGGGGCACCCGCCGGGTGCCCGTCGATCGTGAAGGTGATGCTGCTCGGAGTCCACTGGACGCCGTACGTGTGCCACTGGGTCGCGTTGGAGCTAACCGAGACGTGCACCTGGTGCGAGTTGTCGCCGTTGGGTCCTGGGTGGACGGTAGCGGCGTAAGCGGACCGCGTGCCACCAGTGTCCTCGAAGAAATCGATTTCGGGCGGCCACACGCTTTTCTGCGGCCAGAGCAGCGCGATATCCGAGATCTGCAGGCCGGGCTCGTAGTCACCCTTCATACGAACCAGGTACATGCCATAGGTCTGCGGATTGCCGGAAAACATGACCCCGCCGGTGGCGCTCGCCGTAGCCAGCAGGCGGAGGGCACCGCCGCTCACAGACACGTTGGCCGGGCTCCACCGGCCGTTGGGATCGCCGCCCGGCTGGCCGCTGTAGGCGCCCCAGTCAGCCGGCAGCCCGCTTCCATTGAAGTCCTGGCTGTACACCAGCTTCCAGCCCGGCATGCTGCCGGGTGGGGAAGTCGCCGGGACGGCAGGGCCTGAGCGTCGCGGCTGCGCGCTCCTTGAGGGGGCAGCAGTAGGGCTTGCCGACGACAGCTGGAAGCTGCCCAGGGCGGACAGCCCGGAACCGGGTGCAGACCTGGTCGGATTAGTCCGCCGTGCTACGTCGGCGGTAAACCCGCTGCTCGCTGCGTGGCGGAGGACGACAACGCCTGTGATCGCCGCCACGAGGAGCACCGCAACGATCGCACCGACCAGCACATGGATCCGCCTGTGTCCGGCGTACCGATGTAGTCCCATGCCCTCCCTCGCCGAACTATCGTGACGGACCTCGACGGCACTCACCGGCCGCGCGAGATCTGGCATCCGGAGCGAAAGACTACCCAATGAATGCCGCTGGCAGCCCGGCAGCGACGAAATCGGCGGCTAGCGCAGCAGTCCGCCCGGCGCTTTGATCGCCCGGCCGATAAGGCCGCGAAGTGCGCTCCCAGAACGACGCAGCGCCACCCGTCCACGTGCCGGAAGAATGCTCCAGCCGACCAGCCGCCAGCCGTAGGAGTAACGGAGAAGCCACGAGAGGCCCGCTGTCCGGGCTAGCCGTGCCCAGGGCAGGGCGACATCGTCATTGCCGGCCCGGAACGCGAACACCGCGGCCCGCACATACGCCATCCCGGCCGGGTAACGACGCAGGTCAGGAGCGTACTCAGCGATGAGGTGGGCAAGCTTGTTGAATCGACGCTGGTGGTCCCGGCTGATGGCTCCCGACCTGACCCGCAAGTCAAGCAGATAGGCGGCGCTACCGGCGAAATAGGGCATGCCCGAATCCCGCTGAATACGCAGCCACATGTCCAGATCGGGAACCGTGTGCTCGTCGCGAAAATGACCTACTGCGTCAAAGGCACTCTTACGGATAAGCAGTGAACTGCCCGTCCGGGGTGGGCAGGAATCGACCAGCATGTCATCGAAGTCGTAGCGACCAGCGCGCTGCCACCGGAACGCGTACAGCCGCCCGGTCTCCGAGATTACTCGTGACCTGGCGAAGACGGCGGCGACATCGGGGCCGGCTGATTGCAGGGCTGCCAGCTGCCTTTCCAGGAAGTCCGGGTGCCATCGGTCATCCCCGTCGAGGAAGGCCACGAACTGGCCCCGTGCCCGGTCAAGGCCAGCGTTCCGGGCGCTGGCGGACCCTCCGTGCGGCACCAGGACGAGGTGCAGCCGGGGGTCGGTGCGCCGACGGACTTCCTCGACCGTCTCATCGGTCGACCCGTCGTCAACAACGATGAACTCCAGATCCCGGAACCGCTGGCCGAGCACCGAGTCAACCGCAGCGCCAATGTAGGGCGCGACGTTGTAGGCGGGGGTGATGACCGTGACAAGCGGGGCAGGCTCCCTGGCTCGCTCGGCCAGCGAGGTCAGCGCGGTGTCCGCCGCTGACGGACCGGGTCGCGGTTCCATCAGGGTGTGCTCCTCTGCGATCGGCTGTTGCAGCGGCCGCTCATAGCCGCAAGCCGGCCTGGACTCACATAGGTCTCCGAGAGTCCGCGCAGGATCGTGCCCTCGGCGTAACCGAAGTCCGGCTCGACTGGCTCGCCGAGGACGTGATGCCGGATCAGCACGTCCGGTTCGTTGTAGCCGACCATCGCGCGTAGCGACGTGGTGCCGGAGAACCGCGGGTTGATCTCGAAGACGTAAATCTCCCCGTCGACCAGGCGGCACTGGATATTGACCGCGCCCTGGGCGCCGAGCGCGGCGGCGATCCGCTGGCTCGGCACCGTCACTTCCGGGAACCGGCCGATATCGCCGTGGGAAAAGCCGCTGGAGATCACCAGCGTCGGGCCGAGCTCGGCGCGGCCGCTCACGTTGGGCACCCGGATCCGGGTGGAGATCGCCGCGCCGAGATGCCGGCGAATGGCGATCGAGTTCACGTACTCCCCGTCTAGGGTGTGCAGCACGCCGACGGTGTACTCGCTCTGCGGCGTCCCGACGTACTCCTGGACGATGAACTCCGGGTACAGGCCCAGCAGGTAGCGGCCGAAGGTGTCCAGCTCCGCCTTGGTCTGCGCGAGGAACAGGTTCATCGAGCCGCCGCCGCCCACCGACGGCTTGAGCACCGCTGGCAGCATGTCTACCGAGTCCAGATCGGCAAGCGAGGCCACCGCGGTCCACCTCGGCACCTTAAAGCCCAGTTCGGCCAGCAGCGCCGATGTCTGCACCTTGTCCATGCACGCATCGATCACCCGCACCGGGTTAACCGGCAAGATGACGCGCAGCTCGGCGAAGGTGTCGCGGTTCCTGCTGAGCACCTTCAGCTCAGGCTCGGAGCCGGGGAACAGCGCGACCGCCTCGTGCTTGCGGCAGATCGCGGCGATCTGATCGATGTAGGACGGGTCGTTCGCGGCGGGCGCGAGGTAAGAGATGTCGACCTCGTAGAGCCCCTTACTGTAGGGCTGCATGTCGGTGCCGAGGATCGTGTAGCCCAGGCTGCTGGCGCGAAGGGCCTTGACGATCTGCTCTCCGTTGCCGCCGCCGCCGACCGCCGTGACCACGACCGTGGGACCTGTCATCCTGCCTCCCCCTGGTGCCAGGGACCGGCATGATCCGCGGCCCAGCGCTGCGGCCAGCCGGGCCGGACAATGCTACCGAATGGCTGGGCCGCCTGGCGGCTCAGGCACTCGGCCACCAGGTCCGACACCGGCTCGGCGAACTGCGCGGCGACGGCCGCAGGGTCCATCGGCACCCGCAGCACCTGGCACTCATTGGCGGCCGGGTCGTACACGGCGCAGGCGGCCAGGTTGCCCTGATCGCGCGGCAGGCCGCAGGATCCGACGTTAACGACGAGCGCCGCGCCGCGGTGGGCCGCGAACGGGCGGTGGGTGTTGCCCATGAATACCGCGTCGTAGCCAAGCGAACCGATCCAGTCGATGTCGCTGTCGGGGTAGACGTACTCGCTCAGGTGATCCCGGGGGGAGCCGTGCACCAGCAGCAGCCGCCGGCCCGCGAGCTCGACTTCCCGCGCGCTCGGCCAGCCAGCCAGCACCGCGCGGACCCCGGGCGGCATCCGCCGCACGACCGAGGCAAGACCATAGGCACGATCGCGGCGGTGGTCGAGGTCTAGGTCGCCGAGCAGCATCGCCTCATGGTTACCGCGCTGGCAGACCACGCCCTCGGTGAGCAAGATGTCGATCACCTCGGCCTCGCCGGGCAGGTAGCCGACCGCGTCGCCGAGGAAATAGACCCGACCTACCCCGGCGTCGCGTAGCGCGGCCAAGCACGACCGTAGCCCGAGCGGGTTGCCGTGCGCGTCCGACAGCAGCCCGATCAGCACGGCGGCTACTTGAGCTCGCCGGTGATCTTCAGGTGCTCGACGACCGAGGCGAGGCCTTCCTCAAGACCGATGGTCGGCCGCCAGCCGAGGACCTCCGAGATCCGGTCGATGGACGCTGCGCGCTGCGTCACGAGCACGTCACGCGGCCTGAACTCGGGCCGCACGTCCGCTCCGACCAGCTTGACCAGATGTTCCGCAAGCTCGGCGATGGTGGTCTGCTCGCCCGTGCCCACGTTCAGCGCCTGGCCCGTGGCCGAGGAGTCCAGCGCGAGCCCGACCGCGCGGGCGATGTCCCGGACATGGATGAAGTCCATCGACTGCTCGCCACGCCCGTCGATCACCGGCGGCTCCCCCGCTAGGATCCGCCGCAGGAACGCCAGAACCACCGAGGTGTAGTACGCGTCTGTCTGCTGACCAGGCCCGTAGACGTTGAAGAAGCGAAGCGCCAGCCACGAGATGCCGGTTCGCCGAGCGGAGTAGGCGAGGAGTTGCTCGCCCGCGAGCTTGGCGATGCAATACGGGGTCAGCGGCGCGGGAGCGTCGTCTTCGCGCATCGGCAGCGACGTAGGGTTGCCGTAGATCGACGCAGACGAGGCATAGACCACCCGCTGCACCGCGTTGCGCACGACCGCGTCGAGCACATTCTGGGTGCCGACGAGGTTCACTTCCAGGCTCTCTGCCGGGTCGGCGATGCTCTTGTTCATGCACAGCGCTGCGAGATGAACGACCGCGCGGGTGCCCTGGACCGCATTCTCGACGATGCTGACGTCGCGGACGTCGCCCTGGATGATGTCCACTCCGTCACGTTCCCTGAGGGAATCGACGACCGCCGGATCGCTCCGGTGCATGTTGTCCAGGATCCGGACTCGCCAGCCCCGGTCCAGCAGATCCGGAACCACATAGCCACCGATAAATCCCAGGCCGCCGGTCACCAGGACGGTGCGTCCACCTGACGTCATTGTTGCTGGTCCTCTCTTCTCCCTGACTTACGTCGCCACGCCTCGCAGGCGATCTCACCGCACGTTGATCCGGCCCTCGTGAGTCAGGAGTGCGTCGTAGCCAACCTCGGTGGCGACGGCTCGGCCCTGGACGCACCGCTGCATCCGCGCGCGGGGCGGCATTGCATCAGGCGTCCACCACTCCGGATGCGTCAGCACGTGAACGCTCTTGGTGAGGTTCTCCGCGAGCACGTCGGGAACGCTGCGGAACCTCCAGTAGCCGTTGGAGTCCGACACATACACATAGCCAGCCTCACCGAGGTAGGCATAGGCGTTCGCCATCTTGGCGTACTTATCGCGGCGGAAGCGCAGGAGATCGTGGGTCTGCGGGTTGTGGAACGAGAATGCCTCGACCGGCCCTTCCGCGACCTCCTCGAGGATAGCCCGCTCGGCCTCGAGCTTCTCTTCAAGGGAATCCTCATCGGGAATTGCCTGCCTGGGATCGGCCTCAAAATGAAGTCCGACAACGTGGCCACGGCTGGCGATATCCTGGATCAGGTCCCTAGTCGGCCACTCAAAGACATTGTAGTATTCCGAGTGCAGCCGGAAGAAATAAGTAGCAGTCACCCCACGCGCTTGCTCGATCCGCGCCAATGCTGCCGCCCTATGGACCGACATGTCGATATCGTGGCGCCAGAGCACCGAACCCGGCTGCGGAGCGTCCCCGAAGCGCACGAATGAGAATCTCGCAGCAGCAAAGTCGAGGATCCTGGCAAAGCCGTCCTCGGTAAACTCGAATCGCGCTTCTGGGTCCGGCGGGTGCTCTTCGGTATACGTGAAGGACATTAGTACAGACGCTCCGTTGTAGTAATTGGAACTGTCCAGAATGGAGCTGCATTTAGTTCTGTCGCTCTTCTCCCGGCCAGGCGCTCCGCCTGTTACATCCCTCGCGGCCCAGGCGGCCGACGGCGGCTTCGTAGCTGCCCCCTGTAACTTAGACGCGCAGGCCGACGGTTTGGATGGCGCGGCCGACCGACTTTACGGTCATCGGGGTCCAGGTGCGCTCACGGGGTAGAGCGCAGCCGAGCCTTGATTCTCCCCGCTGCCGCGCGGACCACAGACCGACGGCGCGGGATCGGCGGCATCAGGCACTCGTTGAACGTGAACTGGCCGTCATGACGGTCGAAATCGACGCTCGACGCGGCCACGATCCGGTCTTCCCAGCTTCGGGCCGCGTGCTGCGGCCCGGCCTGAGACACATCAAAGCCGCGCACTTTGTCGGCACGCAGCCGGGAAACCGCGCTACCCCAGTCGGGGATGGCCTCATGCCGAAACGCGCCGCGCTCGATCGCAGGGCGGCAGGTACGCGCTCGCATCTCGATCTGCTGCGGAGACCGGTACGGGAAATGCTGGACCGGGATACGCGTCCGATAATCCCAGGTGCGCCAGGTCCGCCGCGGGCTTCCGCCGTCCTGCGGTTCCCACGTCAACCGCTCCGAGTAACGGAAGAACCGCGGCTCGGCCCAGTCGTTCAGGTAGTACCGGCATTTCTCGCGCACCGGAATATCGTCGCCGTAGGACGCCTCTCCCGCGCGGTAGCGCTCGGCGTCACGATCGGTGAAAACATAGGTGAGCGTTGCCGACCACGCTATGTTGTACCGTGACGGAATGCGCTGAAGGAACTCCCGCGGATCACCAATGTAGAATTCGTCTGCGTCGAGCCTGACCCACCAGTCTCCGTCCTTGCTCAGGTACCGGTACGCATGGAATATCTCGGCTCTGAGAGCATCGGTGAACGGCCTGTCCTCCTGCTTGAAGGGGATGATCTGAGGGTGCTCGGCGGCGAGTTCCTTGACGATCTCCCAGGTGCCGTCGACGCTCCCGTTGTCGAAGACATAGATGTGATCACACCAGCCTGCGGCGGCAGTAAGGCACTGCGCAATAACGTCTGACTCATTCTTGATCAGAGCCATCGCGTGGATTTTCATCTACATCACGGTCAGGTCCCGGCCGGATCGAAGCGCGCGTCCTCCATGACGATCGCCTGGTCGCGTATCTGGATCGCGGTGTCAAGCGCCGTCAGGCCGTCCTCGCCGCTGACCGCGGGCTGTGTGCGATGCACGACGCAGTCGATGAAGTGGCGCTGTTCGAGCGCTAGCGGCTCGCCCTGGTGGTCAAGATAGGGGATCTCGATCACGCCGCTTTGCCGGTACATGGCTCCGCGCTCGTCGACGAACTCGGCATGCTGCAGCCGATGAATGGTCACCTGCTGCCGGACCAGGTCCGCGACAATGTAATTCTCCCGCTGGGTGATCTCGATCTGCCGCTGCTTGGTCTGGCTGACGCGACTGGCGGTCAGCACCGCCGAGACACCCGTGGCGAACGTGAGTATGCAAGCTGCGAAGTCCTCGTTCGCGGAGTACAGCCGGTGGACGACCGACGCGATCTGGACTGGGCGGCTCCCAGTAAGAGAGATCACCAGGTCCACGTCGTGGATCATCAGGTCGAGCGCCACGCCGGTGGGGACCCGGGGCGAGAACGGGCCCACCCGCTTGACATCGATATGGACAGGGTCCGCCACGTGCCTTCGCACCTCGATGACGGCAGGATTGAACTGCTCGACGTGGCCGACCATCAAGATCCGCCCGGTCCGCTCCGCGGCCGCGACCAGTTCCTTAGCCTCCTCGACGGTCGAGGCGATCGGCTTCTCGATGAGAACGTCGAGGCCAGACTCAAGCAGCTGAAGGCCGATCTCAGCATGCAGGTCAGTGGGCACACTGACGATCGCCGCGTCGACCCGGCCGTCCAATTGATCAATGGAGGGCAGGAACTCGGCGCCCACATGGCTGGCGAGCTGCCGGCCCTTCTCCTCGTCCTTGTCGACCACGAAGGTCACGTCGGTGCCGGGCGTCGAGCGCGCGATCCGCGCGTGGTGACCGCCCATGATCCCGGCGCCGATGATCGCGAGCTCAACCACCGATGACTGCCTTCACCACAGTGATGACCTTGTCCAGGGCCGCCTCATCCAGGCCATGATGGACGGGCAGGGAAACGACTTCGGCGGCGGCGTGCCGGGCAACCGGGGTGTCGTCGACAATCACCCGCTCATTGCCGCTGTAGCAGGGATAGTCGTGCATCAGCCGCGGGTAGTACACGCCGCTGCCGACGCCCTCCCTCGCCAGCCGGTCACAGAACTCATCACGCCCGCCGGCCGCCCCGGGAAGGACACGAACCGTGTACTGGTGCCAGACATGCCGCCGGCCCGCCGGCGCAACCGGCAGCACCAGGCCCGGCGTCCCGGACAGGCCAGCCGTCAGGATGGCCGCGTTGGCCGCCCGGGCGTGGTTGATCTTCTCCAGCCGGCGCACCTGGGGAATCGCGATGACAGCCTGGAGGTCGGTCAGGCGCCAGTTGTATCCGGGCAGCTCGTAGTCGTACCGGGCTCGCATGCCCTGATTGCGGAGCAGCCGGAGCAGCCGGGCGATCTCGTCGTCATTGGTCGTGACCAGCCCCCCCTCGCCGCAGGTGATGTTCTTGGTCCCGTATAGCGAGAAGGTGCCAACGCCGAAGCTCCCTACGCTCCGCCCCTGGTCGGCAGCTCCGTGAGCCTGCGCGGCGTCCTCGATGATCGCAAGGGAGTGCCTGGCGGCGAGCTCGGCGATGGCCGACATGTCGGCGGGAAGGCCGAACAGGTGGACGGGCAGCAGGGCCGCGGTCCGGCTGTTCACCAGGGCGGCCATCGCGTCAGGGTCGACGGTGAAGTCATCGCGAATGTCGGCGAACCGCGCCGTGGCGCCGGTCTCAAGGATTGCGTTCAGGGTGGCGTTGAAGCTGAACGGGGACGTAATGACTTCGTCGCCCGGCCCGATTCCGAGCGCCCGCAGGGCCGCTGTCAGCGCCACGGTCCCATTGCTGACCGCCACCGTGTGCGCGACTTGATGCGCTTCGGCAAAGAGCTCTTCGAGCAGCGCGACCTGTGGTCCCTGCGCCAGCATGCCGGACCTGAGCACCTCTACGACGCCGAACTCTTCCTCATCGCCGAGGACGACCTGACTCACCGGGATCATGATCACCTCCCTAGCTAGTCCTGACACTCCTGCCAGCTCTCGTCCTGCACCCACCTAAGAGGCCGGTCGCCTGACAGCCGCCACCAGCATGGAGAGATGTCGCCCGATGCTGGTCACCTGCCGATCGACGGCGGTCACGACGCCAGCCGGGGGCAGCTCAGGCACTCGTAGGACGCGCAACCATGCGAAACGGTTCACTTGCAGGCCGACTTCCATGGGCCACGCGGACGCCAGGATCGGCGACGCCGGCGGCGGGCCTCCCGGCGCCGCTTCCCGCGTCCGCGGTCACCGCATCTGGCTGACGATCTTCCGAAGCGTCTCGACGACGCGATCCTGCTGCCCGCGCGTCAGGTCCGTGTACATCGGCAAGGCCAGGTGCTGCCGGAAGAGCCGATCGGACTCGGGGCATTCGGCCCCCGAGGCGTAGACCTGCTGTTGGTGCATCGCGTAGGTCCCAATGTTGCACCCGATGCCCGCCGCGCGCAGCGCGACAGCTGTCGCGTCCCGATCCAGCGGCTCCGCGACCTGGACGGCATAGGTCTGCCAGGTGGGTATCCGGTCGGCGGGAACCACCGGAGGAGTGATGCCCGGCAGGTCCGACAGCAGATCGTGGTAGCGGGCAGCGATCTCACGGCGGCGGCGGCTGAACTCGCCGAGCTTGCCGAGTTGAACGGTCGCGACGGCCGCGAGCACGTCCGAGAGCTTGTAGTTGTAGCCCAGGCTGGTGAATTCCGGCACCACCAGGCCCGTCGCCGACTGACGGGCGAATGCGCTCTCCATGCCGAAGCACGCTTCGGCCCGGACTCGGCGCGCAATCTCGGCATCGTCGCTGACCAGGACCCCGCCCTCGCCGGACGTGATGCCCTTGCGGGCGTGCAGCGAGAAGACCCCGATGTCGCCGAAGCTGCCACACGGCCGCCCACGGTAGACGCCGCCAGTGGCGCAGGCCGCGTCCTCCACCAGGAAGAGCCCGTGGCGCGCGGCGATGTCTTCCAGCGGCTCCCAGTCTGCCGGGATTCCAAGCGCGTCTACCGCCAGGATGCCCCGCGTCCGGGAGGTGATCAGGCCTTCCGCGAGGTCCGGATCGATTGTCCCGGTGTCCGGCAGGACATCGACGAAGACCGGCGTCGCGCCGCAGTACAGCACGGCATGTCCCGTTGCCGGAAAGCTGTAGTCCGCCACGAGAACCTCGTCGCCGGGCCCGACGCCGAGCGCAGCGAGCGCCAGGTGCAGGGCCGCGGTGCAGTTGTTCAGGGCGATAGCGTGCGCCCGGCCGGAGAGCTTCGTAAAGCCGTCCTCGAGCGTGGTGCTGCGCGGGCCCTGGCCGGCGAGCCAGCCCGACTGGAAGACCTCGGCCACGGCGGCCAGCTCGCGCTCGTCGGTGGACGGCCGGGTCAGCGGGATGGGCTCAAGGTCGGCGGGCGGCGTTATCGGATCAGTCTCGGCCACTGCGTGCATGCGTTGCATGATAGCCACGGACCAGCCCCCGCACGCCCGGCCCAGGTGGAGATGACACGCACCGGCTAGCGGCCGAAGACCACGTCGACGTAGAAGTTGCTGCCGTCGGCAGCAAGCTGCGGGAACTCATGGTCCGCTGCTCGTACCCCGTTGCCTCGCCCCGTGCCGGCCACGGTCGCCTCGGCGGTCAGCGGGAGTGCGGCGTAGTCACGGTAGTAAAAGAAGTCAGGATCCGCGCTGAAATGACCGTCGGGGGCGAAGTAGCTCGCGACGTAGGTCTGCCCCGCACGGACCGGCACTGCGGCGGGGAACTCAAGCGTCTGCCAGCCCGACGGCGTCTCCCCGGCGAAGGTAGCGGCCGCGAGCTGCGTCCCGTCCGCCGACCACAGTGTGCCGGTGTGCACACCGGTGTTGGCCGGCGCCTTGTAGAAGCGGACGCCCGTCACGTACCCATCCACCTCGCTGCGGAACCGCACGCCGAGCTCCGCCGGATCGGTCGCGCCGCAGTCCGGCACCGCCGGCTGCCCGAGACCGAACAGCGTGCACGGGCCCGTCACCACAACCTCGACCCGGGCCGGGGAAGCTTCGGTGTTGGCGCTGTCGTCGGTTGCCCTGGACAAGAGAGTCACCGGGCCGTCGCCGTGAATCACGCCCGAATACGACCAGTGGGACGTTCCCTGGGCCGGGTGCCAGCTCAGCCCGCCGTCGATGGACACCTCGACCCCCGCCACCCGGCCGCCGCCCGCGTCGGCAGCGGTGCCGCGGACCGTCACGACCGTTCCGTTGGCGATCTTGTCGTCCGGCCGTGGAGCGGTGATCTCCGACGCTGGCGGCGTGGCATCGGCCGAGGGCTGCGCGCGGACCAGCCCCGGCACCAGCGTGGCCGGCTGGACGGCCATGTCCGCGAGCATGTTCACAGTGGCCTGCTGGATGCACCGGTCGGCGGCCCGGCGAACGCCGTCGTGATGCCGGTCCAGACCCCATGCCCATTGCACCGAGCCGGCTGAGAAGACCAGGCTGCCACTGGCAGCCCGGTAAAGCGTCAGGTGGTGCTCGGTTGTCGCGGGCACCGAATCGGAGCCGAAGCGGGCCATGTGCATCGGTGAGGGACCAGTGGTGCTCGACAGCCGGATCAGCCCGGCGGGGCGGAATCCGTTGTCGGCGTCCTCGTCAGACTCGTAGCCCACGGTGCGCGGCGCCAGCGTCGCGTCGCCCGAGCGCAGCCGGGCCAGCCTGGTGTGTCGCCACAGCCGCAGTCGCCCCTGCTCGGCGGTCACGCGGATGGGCAGCTCGGCGCTGTTCGTCATCGAGATCGTGCCGGTCAGCTCGTTCTCCGGCAGGCTAGGCGCGGCGCTCAGCCGCGGGTCGCGCCAGGTGCCGGTCGGCTCGCCGACCGGGTCCGCTAGCTGGTTCTCGAGGGTGTCCTTGTAGCAGACCAGCGTCCGGTACGGGGTGGCCGCGCCGTCAATGCTCGACTCGTACCTGATCCGCCAGTAGACCTCGTTGCCGGACAGGAACATCAAGTGCACGCCCGCGTCGCGGGCCGCACGCACGTGGTCGCGCGCGGCTGTCGACCAGTACTCGTCGTGGCCGACCGACAGGAACACCCGGCTCGCCCGCAGCGCCTCCGCGCCGCGCCGGTCGGTGTCGACCCCGGCCGCGTAGGTTACGTCGTAGCCGTTGCGCTCCAGAAATCGGATGGCCGGGTACTCCGCGCTGAAAAGGAAACTGCGGCCCGCGTCGTCGCCCCGGCTGAGGAACGGCCGATTGTAGGAGACCTTCCTAGCGCGGGTCTGCAAGTCGTATTTCTCGCCTGGCGTGCCGCTGTACAGGCTCGCGCCGCCGGCGCGGTTATAGGCCTGCCAGGTCGTGTCCGAGGTCTGGAACAGGATGTCGGCGGTGCTCGCGTCGTCCCGCACGACGAACGGCAGGTGGCTGGCGCCGCGGGTGTCGGTGCGAGTCAGCTTCGCGATGTAGACGCCCGAGACCGCCTCGGCGGGCACCTCCCACTCCGCGCAGACCTCCCAGTTGCCACAGTCCAGCAGGCCGGTGTCCGGGTCGGTGCGGCCGGGCGGCTGACGCTGGGCTCGGACCTGGCCGGGCGGGATCTCGGCGACCTTGCGCGCGCCATTGCCCTGGTAGTACCCGAGCCGGAAGATCTCGATCGCGCAGCCGGCGGCGGCTGTGTCGATCTTGAAGGAAACGGTGCTGCCCGCCGCCACGCTGATGTCGGTCGCGAAGCCCTGGATGGACGGATCACCGCTGCCGCGCACGTCCCAGGTCGACGGCGAACTACCCGGACGCTGATTCTCGGCGACGACTGGGTTGGCCGCCTGGGCAGCCGGCCGGCGTAGCCGCTCCGCAGCAGTGGTGGCCAGCTCGCGCGACACCCCAGGCGCCTCGCGGATCAGCAGCTTGCGCGCGAGCACTGACTTCGCCCGCAACTCGCGCCCGCGGCGGACGGCCTCCTGTGCGATGTTCATGCGCTACTCCGCAGCCGCCGCCAGCCGACCGCGCACAAGGCTCTGCGTCTCCAGCGGACTGACACCTGACGCTGCGGCACGCAGCACCGCGTCATGCCGCGCTAGCCATGAGGCAGAACTGAAGCGCGCCACGGACTCGGCCGCCAGCTGGGCGCGATTGCTCAGGTACTCATCGCGATCCTTAACCAGCAGCGCCATAGTCGCCGCCAGCTCCTCTCGGTTTTGCTGCGGGCGGTACTGCGCCGCGGCTGAGGACGCCCAGTCCGCCTTCAGGGGATCGCCCAGCGGGTTAGCCACCACGTATCCACGCGCAGGCTCCCCGCCTATCTGCTCGTCGGCTCCGCTGACCTCTGTCATGATCACCGGCAGGCCGGCACACAGAGCCTCCATGGGGGCCAGCGGCCAGCCCTCGAAGAAGGAGTCGAGAACGAAGCCGTCCGCCGCGGCGAGCAGGTGCTCCGGCGCGGGAATGTTATCCCGCAGGTGAATGCGGTCCCGGCAGGGCATCTCATCGCGGAGCTGTCGGACCCGGCGATAGTACCTGGGCTCACTGACCCTGCCGGCGAGCACGAGATGTGCATCCGGCTGACTCCGGGCCAGGTCGCCGAACGCGGTAATGAGGCCGTAGCAGTTCTTCGACATGCAATACCGGCCCAGAGTTACGAACAGGTACTGGTCAGTGATGCCCAGCCAGTCGCGGGCCGCAGCGCGGTCGCGAAGCGCGAAACGCTCGCCGTCCACGCCGTTCGGGATCGTGACAACGCGCTCGGGCGGGAAGCCAGGATTGGCGGCGAGCTGCTGCCCGCGCAGCAGGTCTGACACCGCCACCACGCAAGCGAGGTTGCCGCTCCGCACCCCGGCCGAGTGCCAGCGCCAGTCTCGGCCAAGCCCGTTCCTGTTGTGGAGAGTGTCGACGTAAGGCACGTCCAGCCGTCTGGCCAGCGCGAACGCCCACGGCGGCGCGCCGTGCCCGCTGATGACATCGGGACGCCACTGCCGGGCCCACTCGAGCGCACGGCGTTCGTCGGCTGCCAGGACCTGGACCCCGGCTGACCGGAGTGCCTCGGCGACGACGCCGGTGGGCTGCCCGTCGATCATCGCGTGTGGACTGGTGCAGATCACGGCGGTCTGCCAGCTGTGAGAGGGCAGCCGTCGCGCCAGGAAGCCGACGACCTCCTGTACCCCGCCAGCGTCCAGCCTGGGCGTCACGAGCAGGCATCGCAGGAGCGGGGCACCATCAGCACTGGTGCACGTGGCGTCCCCCTGCCAGCCCGCTGCGGCACTGGCTTGCTGGTGACTGGCAACGGGGCCAGCGAGCAGGTTGGCGGCATGCGTTGATCCGGGCCTGGCCACGAGTGGCGATGACCACCCGTCCAGCTGCACCGCCGGCCGCAGGCGGTCGATCCACAGCGCGCACCAGTTAAAGGCGTCGCCCAGGTGCAGCAGGCGCATGACCCGGCGAGCCAGGACTGCAGGTCGAATCGCGGTCAGGGCCGCGCTGACGGAAGCCGACTGCCTCTCGAAGACCACGTGCCACCCTGACCTGCTGCTTCTCCGTGATCTGGCGGGTACACGGCAGCCACAGCGCTATCCTCGGTTGCTGGTATCCGGACTATACAAGGCGCAGGGGTGTGGGACATGCGCGGCGGCTCTGCGCAGGCGGTTCGAATCCAAGAGTCCGCCGACGTCGATCAACGGGCACTTCTCGGCGCCGGAACCTCGGTCTGGCATATCGCACAGATCCGAGAAGGCGCACAGCTCGGACGAGACTGCATTGTGGGCCGTGGCGCCTACGTAGGCCCGGGCGTCATTATCGGCGACAACGTCAAGATCCAGAATTACGCCCTGGTCTACGAGCCGGCCCGGCTAGGCAATGGAGTGTTTGTCGGACCCGCCGCCGTACTGACGAACGACGTCTACCCGCGATCGGTCGCCGTGGACGGCGGTCTGAAGCAGCCGGGAGACTGGGATGCCAGTGGTGTTGTCGTCCTGGACGGAGCATCGATCGGAGCCCGAGCAGTCATCGTGGCCGGAGTTCAGGTCGGCCGGTGGGCACTGGTAGCAGCCGGAGCCGTCGTGACCCGCGACGTACCCGACTTTGCGCTTGTCGCGGGCGTTCCGGCCCGGCGGATCGGGTGGGTGGGTCCGGCGGGTGTCACCCTGGTCCCTGACGGAGATTCGCGCTACCGCTGCCCGCAGACCGGCGACGTTTTCATCGAGTCAGGTGGTTCGCTGGCCGCTGTCGAGGTCCCCGGTCTCGTCCAGGGAGCCTGACGCCGACGTTAGCGGCTGGGGTGCATCTCCACCGTCGTCGGAAATCGCCATCATCGTCACCGTCGTCGGGGTGGACAGCGACATGAGCATGGCGAGGGCCTTGTGCTGCTGACGCTCGTAATCGGCACTACCACGCTGCCGCGTCTGCGCGCCGGCGCTCCGCTCCTGCCTGTGTGCGTCGGCGAGTGCGGACGACAGCGTGACGCCCGGGGCGGGCCGGCGGTGTCGTCTGGGTTCGCGAGCCGCCCGGAGAACGACGGGAGTCGTCAGCAGAGCTTCGAAAGTCAGGATCGCCAGCCCCGCCACAGCGACCCCCATCACGCCGTCCTTCATAGCGCCAATAACCACGGCGCCAATATCCAGAACGGCAAAGACGCTAACGACCCCAGCAGCCTGGGAAAGTCTATTCGTGGCACGAGCGACGGCTATATAGAACAGATTCGGCACACTCGGCAGATAGGAGAGCAGCATGATCTGCAGGGGCAGCGTCGCAACTCTGGCGTAACCAGCGCCGAACACTCCGAGAATGAAATGTGCTCCGAGGCCCAGTACGACAATCCCCGGCAGCCCGAGCAGCAGGGAGACACGAATCCCGAACCGGAGCCTGCCAGGCAGCTCATCGGGGTCGGCAGCCCCCATCGCGAAAAGCACGGTCGACATATGCGCCGGCAGGATGAACAGGCCGCCTAGTATGGTGGTCGCGACATAGTAGGCCGCATTTACCGAGGGCGGCAGAATTGACGCGGCCAGCACCGGGATCAGCAGGACTGGCATTTGCAGAGCTAGATTCAGCCAGTTATGGGAGGCCAGGGACCGACTGAGACTCCGCAGAATCGTCCACTCAGGTCTCGGCACGCTGAAGGTCCGGTTGGCGGCCCAGATCCGCACTGCCACGACGACCAGCGAGATGGGCATCGCCGCAACCCAAGACGCGAAGATTCCTATGCCGGTCGTGTAATGCAAAACGAGGGCAGCGCCGACAAGTGTCAGGAGCTTCGTAACGACGAATGCAATGTTGCGGGTCAACTGAAGTCCGCCGCGCAGCATGCCGATGCTGGCCGCATCGAATACCACGGACGCTGCGCAGAGTGCTACGCCGCAGCAGAAGATTGCCGCCCTGCCGACAGAACCGACGACGTCGTCGTAATGGTCCGTAAAGTGCGGGGTGATCGCCACGAAGGCCAACGCGAGCACAAAGGAACCGAACGCCGCGGCAAGCATCGCCGCGGCAATGAGACCACCACGGTCTGTGCGCCTCGGCAGGGTACCAACAAGCAGCGTACTGAGGCCGAACGTGCCGAATGAGGAGAGCAGCGTCATGGCCGATATGGCTGCGCTGCCGTAGCCCACCTGCGCCTGGCTGAACAACCGCGCCGCGATATTCCAATACCCGAATCCCAGGACCAGCGTCACTCCGGATGTCGCCAGCAAGGTCAGCACATTTCGGAGGAGGTCGCGATGGCGGTCCACGGCGCCGCGGATAGCGGTGCGGACCGAGGACACTGGTCTGCGCCCCGCCCGCTGGGCGGTACCCCATGAACCCGGGTCTACGTGCGTGCCCGTCACGGAGGGCACGTTCCGTTACACGCGGTGATGGCCCGCCAGACGTAAGCCTGCCGACCGCAGCCCCCGACTGCAGATACGGCAACCAAATCCCTCTCCCTTCTGCACCGAGCCATAGCTGACCGATGGCCAGGTACCGTGCACAACATTAGGTTCGCGGTGTCGAGCATGCCAACGGCAAGGGTAGTGCCGCTACGAAGCGAAGACGCCGCACGCGTGCCACTGCTGCCCCGAAAAGCGGCTGACCAGTCAGGCGATGGCGAACCCGCTCACGTGAGCCGTCGCGTCCGACTGGCAGGACAACCGAACCGCCGTCCCCCGCGTCTACGTAGGGCACATTGGTTCGAGAGTGAGCCGTGCGTAAGGGTCCGTCACACCTACGAGGTGCCGCCCGATCGCACAGGAGGGTCGACGTCGGGGATGAGCGGGATGAGCCAGGGCTCAAGGCGACCTATGGGCCCCAGCGCGGCTCGCCAGGGAATCAGGATATGAGCCGGGTTGATGTTGTCATTCCCTGCTACAACTACGGCAGGTACCTGACCGAAAGCGTCTCTAGCGTCCTCGACGATCAGCCTGGGTCGGATGTTCGAGTCCTCATCATTGACGACGCATCGCGGGACGACAGTGCCGAGGTCGCGAGAAAACTCGCAGCCAGCGACAGCCGCGTCGCGGTAGCGGTTCATCCGGTCAACAAGGGCGCCGTTCCGACCTACAACGAGGGCCTGCTGGAATGGGCGAGCGGCGACTACTGCCTGCTCATCTCGGCCGATGACAAGCTCACCCCCGGTGCCCTTCGCCGGGCGACCGATTTCCTCGACGAGTATCCCGGCGTGGGCTTCGTCTTCGGAAACATCGTGCGGTTCACCGGTGACGAGGATGAGCCGCAGCCTGCCCGCCTCGCGGCCAGGCGGCAGCGAGTTTACCCGGGCCACCGGTGGCTAGAGCGGCGCTTCAAGGAGTGCGTGAACCGGGTCGCGGCGCCCGCTGTGGTGGTCAGGACCCCGCTTCAGCACCGGGTCGGCGGCTACAACCCGCTCTTGCCTCACACGGGCGATGCCGAGATGTGGATGCGGCTCGCCGCCCACGCTGACGTAGGCTACATCGACGCTGATCAGGCCTTCTACCGCAGGCATGGCTCGAACATGTCGCACGAACTGGACGACTACGTGGTCAGGTACAGACAATGGCTGGCCGCGTACGAGGCAGTACTCACGTACTGCGATCGCGTTCTCCCCGATGTCGCCAGCCTGTCTCGTAGCGCTCACCGGCTCCTCGCACACGAGGCGCTCTGGGTAGCCGTGCGGGCGTACGACCGCCGTCGGACCGGCTGGGTTCCCGTCGACGACCTGGTGGCGTTCGCGTTCGAGTGCTGGCCCGACACTGCCAGCCTTGGTATTTATCGCACCCTGCAGCTGCGCCGCTCGATCGGGCCACAGGTCATGCCGTATCTCCAGCCGCTTGTGCTGTCGGCCGTCAGACGTGAGGTCAGGGACGCATACCGGCGTTACTCATGGGCACGGCAGGGAATCTGACTCAGCGGGACGCCGATGTCATGGACATGCCGGTGAGCTGCGGCTGAGACCGTTGCCGCACAGGGGAGCTGCCCGGCTAATCGTTACCTAGGATGCCGCGGGCGACGGTGAGGGTGGCGGCGACGAAGGTGGCGGAGGCAGCGTCCGCGACGGCGGCGGCGATGGTGGCGTGGTGGGCGACGGCTTTGGCGACGGCGGGTGCGACGTAGTCGACTTCGGTGCCGGGCTCGTGGTCTGCGTCACCGGCTGCCCGACAACCGGACGTGTGGCAGCGCTGGGCGACCGAGAGGGCCGCTTCGTCGTCTTCGTCGGGTGAGCGACCGGACTCGGGCTAGCGGCAGCTGGCGACGCGGCGGCAGGCGACGACGCGGGACCAGCACTCGCCGGCAATTGGCCTCCGATTAGCTTGCTGACACCGAGCGCCGCCACCGCAATGATCAGGACAGCCACAACTGACAGAGCAACGAGGACGGGATTCTTTTCCCAGAATCTGCGCGGCCGGTCGGCGTCAAGGGCTATCAAGGAGACCGGTGTCGTTCGGGCGATGGTCAACGCTGCGAGCGTGCCGAACAGCTCGGAACCGAGATTCCAGTAAGCGACGGCGTCGCTGCAGACCGCACAGGACGTGCGGTGGTCGGCCACGAGCTTGCAGTGGCGATCGGCCAAACCCGCGTGTTCTGCGGATGCATCGGGAATGAGCGCTGCCAGCACATCGCAGTTCACCCGGGCGCGGCTGGTGATGGCAACCGCAATCGATCGCGCCTCAAACCGAGACGTGGCCGCCTGCAGGTCGGCCTGGGCGCGGCGAATCGATGTGCCCATGTTCACGGCAATCGCGGCAGCGCCCAATCCGAGGCCGAACGCGAGCCGGAGGATCTCCTGATCCGACGGGCTCATTTCGTCGAGGACTACCTGCACAAGGGCTGCGTCACGGTCTTCCGCGCCTCTACCGGACGCGGGAGTTCCCGACTGCCCGGCTAGGGCTCGTTCCTCCGCGTCCGGCCCAATCCCGTCTCCGCCACCGGGCCAGCCGGACCCTGAAGGTGTTGGATACGACGGCATGCCTCAGACTTCCCGATGTCAAACGTCCCGGGGACTAAAGGTACCCGGCAGACTGACCTCATAGGCCCGGTTTAGCCGACGGCCACGCGCCATCAGTCGGTCAGCGGCAGATCGATCACGACGAGGTCGCTGACCGGACGGCGGGCATTGCGGCGGAACTGGCGCCACTCGCGGACGATGACCTTCGCGATCCGCCACCCGTCCAGCACGATGTGCAGGTTGCTCACGCCGTACACCCTGCGGTGCTCATAGCTCGGGACTTCGTGCACGCACAGGCCTGCCATCGCAGCCCGGATGTTCATGAGCGTCTCGACCTCGAACCCAGGGCAATCGAGCGCCAGAGTGTCCAGGTGCCTTGCCCAGAACGCGTTGTAGCCATAGCACAGGTCGGTGTAGTCGGTGCCGAACAAGCGGTTGACGAGCACGCCAAGGACCCGGTTGCCGAAGCGCCGCGAGCGTGTCAGGTCGGCGCTCCCGCCGCCGCACGCGAACCTCGATCCCTTGACGAAATCGGCTCCCGCGATGAGGGCTGTGACGAAGCGGATGATCTCGCTTCCGTCGGTCGAACCGTCGGCGTCCATCGCCACGATGATGTCCCCGCTGCTCGCCCCGAACCCGGCGAGCAGGGCATCGCCCTTGCCGCGGCCACCCTGCATGACGATCTTCACGTCGGGCCTGAGGCGCTGTGCCACGGCGACCGTGTCGTCGGTCGACCGGCCGTCCACCACCACGACCTCAGTGACCCAGCTGGGCACCGCCGCGAACACGTGGGGAAGGTTCTCTGCCTCGTTCAGCGTAGGAATCACGACGCTGACTGTCGCACTGAGCGCGAAGACTTCGGATACGGGCTGGTAGGTGCCGGAACTCATGGGCTTCGGCGACGGAGCAGCATCGCGCTGGCCAGCCGGCACGAGCACCGGGATGTGCCGCCCCCGGGGCACTGATGTCAGCCAACGGCTCGCTACCATCCGCTCTGTCTCCTTCGATAGGGCGGCAGGTGAGCCTGCGCCGGTAAGCCGATCCCCCCACCTCGGTGACACAGCCGACCGCAGAACTTTTGGCATGTCATCCGATGATCGGTGCCCCGATGGGACGCCCGACGTCTATTGAGACGCAGCAGAAACTGGAATGGTTTACCGGGGCGAGTCGTGAGTTCTGATGACGTGGTGCGGGAACGGAACGCCCGGACGTCAGCTCGCTTCAGTAATCATGGCCGCACCGACCGTGGCGCCAGTGGCCTCGTCGATGAGGATCATGCCGCCGGTCATGCGGTTGCGCTGATAGGGATCGCAGAACACCGGCTGAGTCAGCCGCAGAGTGACGCGCCCGATTTCGTTGAGGCTCAGTTCACTGGCCGTGTCATCCCGGTGCAGGGTATTGACGTTGAGCCGGTATTGCAGGTCCCTGACTATCGCCTTGACGGTCCTGGTCGTGTGCTTGACCAGCAGGCGACTCTGCGGCGTCAGCGTCCTGACCTCACTCATCCAGGACACCATCGCCTCGATGTCCTGGGTGACGACGGGCTTGTTGTGCGGACGGCAGAACATGTCTCCGCGCGACACGTCGATGTCATCCTCGATCAGCACGGTGACGGACATCGGCGAGTAGGCCTCTGCGACCTGCCCGCGAGGCGTGTCGATGCGCCTAATCCGGGTGGTCAGCCCCGACGGCAAGTGCATGATCTCGTCGCCGGGCTTCAGCACCCCGCCAGCCAGCTGCCCTGCGTATCCGCGGTAGTCGTGCAGCTCGGGATCGGTGGCCTGGTGCGGCCTGATCACGTACTGCACGGGGAACCGGACGTCGATCAGGTTCCTGTCTGAAGCGATGTGCACGTGCTCGAGGTGATGGAGCAGGGAGGGTCCGTCGTACCACGGCATATTGCTCGAGCGCTGGACGACATTGTCACCGTGCAGGGCCGAGATGGGGATAAACGAGAGGTCGCCGATCTCCAGCTTCGCCGCGAAGGCCGTGAACTCCTCGCAGATCTGATCGAAGACCTCAGAGCTGTAATCAACGAGATCCATTTTGTTGATCGCCAGCACTAGGTGCGGCACCCTCAGCAGCGTCGTGAGGAACGCATGCCGGCGGCTCTGCTCGGTCAGCCCGTTCCGGGCGTCGACCAGCACGATCGCGAGGTCGGCGGTCGAAGCACCGGTCACCATGTTCCTGGTGTACTGGATGTGACCGGGCGTATCGGCGATGATGAACTTCCGCCGTGGCGTGGCGAAGTAGCGGTACGCCACATCGATGGTGATGCCCTGCTCGCGCTCGGCGCGCAGCCCGTCGGTTAGCAGCGCCAGGTTCGTGAAGTCCTCGCCGCGCTCCCGGCTCGTCCGCTCGACGGCCGCGAGCTGGTCCTCGAAGATCGCCTTGGAGTCATAGAGCAGACGCCCGATGAGCGTGCTCTTGCCGTCATCTACTGAGCCCGCGGTGGCGAGGCGCAGGATGTCCATGTGCCGGCCGTCAGCCGAGCCGGGCTGGCTCGCCGTCATCAGAAATATCCCTCCCGCTTGCGGTCTTCCATCGCTGCCTCGCTCGTCCGGTCGTCCGCGCGAGTCTGGCCGCGCTCGGTGATCCGGGTGGCCGCGATCTCGGTAATGACCGCGTCGACCGTGCTCGCCGTCGACTCGACGGCGCCCGTGCATGACATGTCTCCCACGGTCCGGTATCGAACCCGTGCATCGAACAAGGTCTCATCCGGGAGCCGCGTCACGTACTCGCTGTCGGCCAGCAGGATTCCGTCACGCTCGAACACCTGCCGCGAATGGGCGAAGTAGATCGACGGAATCTCCAGCCCCTCCCTGGCGATGTAGTGCCAGACGTCAAGCTCCGTCCAATTCGACAGCGGGAACACCCGGATGTGCTCACCCCGCCTGATCCGGGTGTTGTAGAGGTTCCAGAGCTCCGGACGCTGGTTCTTCGGGTCCCACTGGCCGAACTCGTCGCGGAACGAGAACACCCGCTCCTTCGCTCTGGCCTTTTCCTCGTCCCGGCGCGCCCCGCCGAACACCGCGTCGAACTGGTTGTCGGTGATCGCGTCCAGCAGCGTCGTGGTCTGCAGCCGGTTGCGGCTCGCCCACCGGCCGGTTTCCTCGGCGACCCGGCCCGCATCGATCGACTCCTGCACCGACGCCACGATCAGCCGCGCGCCCACCTCGGCGACCCGACGGTCGCGGAACTCGAGCACCTCGGGGAAGTTGTGCCCGGTGTCCACGTGCATGACAGGGAACGGGATCCGGGCCGGCCAGAACGCCCGCTCGGCCAGCGCGAGCATCACGATGGAGTCCTTGCCACCGGAGAACAGCAGCACCGGCCGTTCGAACTCGGCCGCCACCTCGCGCATGATGTGGATGGACTCGGCTTCGAGCACGTCAAGCTGCGACGGCAGGTAATCCGTGCGGGGGTGGGCCATCAGAATTGCTCTCCCTGCGCCGTGGTTGCGCCAAAAGATTGGGGAACGGGGCCGCCGTCGATCGCGGCCGCGATCGCGCCGAGCAGCCGGGGTGCCAGCTCGGCTGGACAGATGAGGATATCAGGCAGTGTCGGGTCGGCCTGGTTATAGCGGAGCGGAGATCCGTCGATCCGGGACGCATGCAGGCCAGCCGCCAGCGCGACCGCGACCGGCGCTGCCGAGTCCCACTCGTACTGGCCGCCGCTGTGGACATAGGCGTCAGCCTGGCCAGTGATCACTGCTGCCGCCTTGGCGCCGGCCGAACCCATGGGCACCTCGATCGCACCGAGGCCGGCCGCCAGCCGGGCGACGAACGCCGGCGGCCTTGACCGGCTGACCAGGAGCCGGAGCTGCCCGGCGGGCGGTGCCGAGTGCTTCGCGACCACTGGAGAGTCCTCAACGTCTTCGTCATCCGCGTCTGTCGCGGGAGTCGTCCGGGATTCCGGCCGCCACGTGCTCAGTACCTGCTCTTCGGCCGGCAGCGCCACCGCACCGGCGGTCAGGTCACCGTCCTGCCAGAGGGCGACGTGCACAGCCCAGTCGGTCCGGCCCGGTTCACCGAACTCCCTGGTGCCGTCGAGCGGGTCCACGATCCACACCCGCCTCGCGGCCAGCCGGGCCCGGTCGTCGGCGCCCTCCTCGGAGAGCACAGCGTCGGCCGGGCGCGACCGGGCGAGCTCGGCAGTCAGGTACTCGTGGGACAGCCGGTCGCCCGCATCCCGGAGGCCCTCGGGTGCCACGTCGCCGCTGGACCGCAGGGCCAGCAACCGCTGGCCCGCCTCGTGGGCGAGCTGCCAGGCCAGCTGGTGGTCGTCAGCAATGCTCAACTGCGCCCCACCTGACCTGCTCTCCTCCTCGCCCTCGACGATGCCTGGTCAGCCTACCGCGCGGTCAGTGGAACTCGTTCTGCGCTGCCGCCAGACCGTGCTCAAGCAGGGCCCCGGCTGCGTCGGCCGACCGGCTCAGCAGGACGGGCAGCGCCTCGCGCTCAGCCGCGGAGAAGTCCCGCAGCACGAAGGCGGCCGGGTCCATCCGGCCCGGCGGCCGGCCAATGCCGATCCTGATCCGGTAGTAGTCGCGGGTGCCGAGGGCTGCGGTCACCGAGCGCAGGCCATTGTGCCCGTTGTCGCCGCCGCCGAGCTTGAGCCGGACGGTGTCGAAGGGAATGTCCAGCTCGTCATGGATGACAACGACTCGGTCGCCGGGCACCTTGTAGAAACCGCGCAGTGCAGCCACTGGACGACCGGAGACATTCATGAAGGTCATCGGCTTCGCCAGGATGACCGGGATACCAGCAAGCCGCCCCGTCGCCACCTGAGCCCGAGAGCGGTCCCGCTTGAACCGGACACCCACCCGCCCGGCAAGCTCGTCGGCCACGAGAAAGCCCAGGTTGTGCCTGTTGCCCGCATACTCCGGGCCGGGGTTACCCAGACCGACGACCAGCCAGCGCTCCTCAGCCATCCCTGTCTACCCCAGCCAGGGCCGCCCGCGCTGGCGGGCGGCGGGTCAGCCTGCTGCGGGCTCCTCGCGGCCGGCTGCCTCGGCGGG
>Ga0126373_10000457_pt1 | contig 26960 bp, 24 predicted proteins | sample PanSoiMetPlot_11_FD_92545 | JGI IMG/M metagenome (GOLD analysis project Ga0126373, IMG submission 92545) | Tropical forest soil microbial communities from Panama - MetaG Plot_11 | ecosystem: Environmental > Terrestrial > Soil > Tropical forest > Bulk soil | place: Panama | collected 2016-02-17 | reverse complement strand
TCCCGCCGATGAAGCCGCCTGGATGCGGCGCCAATCGGAACGCACGGCACTCACCGACTGGGAAGTGAGCGGGCGGGTGGCGGTCGCCGACGGCAAGGAGGGGGGCAGCGGTTCCCTGGACTGGAAGCAGCAGGGCGACAAGCTGAGTTTCGATTTTCACGGACCACTGGGCGCCGGTGCGATGCACATCGAGGGGGATGCGGACAGCCTCTGGGTCAAGACCTCACGCGGCGACGACTTCGTCACCCGCGATCCGGAGAGGGATTTCTCCGAGCGGCTGCGCATGCCTTTGCCGGTCTTAAGCATGCGTTACTGGATGCTGGGTCTGCCCGATCCCGCTGTACCTTACGAGAAGCGGGTGGACGCCCAGGGCGAGCTAGTCCGTCTCCTGCAACGCGGTTGGCAGGTGGATTACCTGGAATACGCCGATGTACAGGGCCACGCGCTGCCCACGCGCGTCATACTCGCCCGGGACACGGTGCGCATCAAACTGGTAATGGACGCCTGGACTTTGAATCCCGCGGCGACGATGGCGATGCCGTGAGCGTCAGCGGTTCCTGGCCGGCGCCGGCCAAACTCAATCTCTTCCTGCACGTCACCGGCCATCGTCCTGATGGCTACCATTCGCTGCAGACGCTGTTCCAGTTCCTGGATTACGGCGACAGCCTGGAATTCGAAGTGCGCGGCGACGGCCGCATCCTGCGTGCGGCGGGTCCCGCGGACGTGCCGGAAGCAGAGGATCTCTGCCTTAAAGCGGCGCGCCTGCTGCAGGAGAGGACGGGTTCGAAGCGGGGGGCCGCCATAAAGTTGCGCAAAACCCTGCCCCTGGGGGGCGGTTTGGGGGGTGGCAGCTCGGACGCGGCCACCACCCTCACGGCGCTCAACCGTCTTTGGGGGACCGGCCTCGACCGGCCGGCGCTCGAAGCCTTGGGGCTCGAATTGGGGGCGGATGTCCCGGTTTTCGTGGGGGGTCAGGCGGCCTGGGCAGAGGGTCGGGGTGAAAAGCTCTCCCCCATGGACCTGCCGGAACCCTGGTATCTGGTGGTGCAGCCGCCGGCTCGGGTGAGTACCCGGGAGGTATTCCAGGCCCCTGAATTGACACGAAATTCCGCTCCAATCACAATAGCGCGCTTTCGCGCAGGCGAAACCCGTAATGATCTCCTGCCGGTGGTGCGCAAACGCCATCCGGAGGTGGGGCAAGCGCTGGACTGGCTCGCCGGCCATGCCCCGGCGCGGCTCACCGGATCCGGCGCCTGTGTATTCGCGGCGTTTGAGAACGAGCAGACAGCGCGGCGGCTCCTGAAGGAGTTGCCCGAGGGCTGCCAGGGTTTCGTCGCCAAGGGTTTGAACCGCTCGCCGCTGCTGTTGCGGCTCGCGGAAGAAGGCTGACCGGCACGGATTCATATTGGGGCGTAGCCAAGCGGTAAGGCAGCGGGTTTTGATCCCGCCATCCCCAGGTTCGAATCCTGGCGCCCCAGCCAAAGGTTTGATTTGGATTGAGACGGCGGCAGTTGTTAGGGTCGAGTTGACTACTGGGTCAACGACGACAAGCGAGGCGCACCGTGGCAGCAGGCAAGATGATGGTGTTCGCGGGCAACGCGAACCACCAGTTGGCGCAGAAGATCGCAGGCCGGCTGCAGTTGTCCCTTGGCAAGGCCCAGGTCAACCGCTTCAGCGACGGCGAAGTGGCGATCGAATTGATGGAGAACGTGCGCGGACGCGACGTCTTCATCGTGCAGTCGACCTGCCCACCCACCAACGACAACCTCATGGAGTTGTTGGTGATGGCCGATGCCCTCAGGCGTGCGAGCGCCGGGCGCATCACGGCGGTGGTGCCGTATTTTGGTTACGCGCGGCAGGACCGGAGGCAGCGCGCGGCGCGGGTGCCGATCACCGCGAAGCTTGTGGCGAACCTCATGGTCTCCGCGGGCGTGAACCGGTTGCTGACGGTGGACCTGCACGCCGATCAGATACAGGGATTCTTCGACATCCCAGTGGACAACGTGTACGCGTCGCCGGTGCTGTTGGGCGACGTGTGGAAACAGAAGTTCGACGACCTGATCGTGGTGTCGCCGGACGTGGGCGGCGTGGTGCGCGCCCGGGCGCTGGCGAAGCGCCTGGACGACGCGGATCTGGCGATCATCGACAAGCGCCGTCCGCGGCCGAACGAGGCCCAGGTGATGAACATCATCGGCGAGGTGGCGGGCAAGACCTGCGTCATCGTCGATGACCTGGTGGATACGGCGGGCACTCTGTGCATCGCCGCCAAGGCGCTGAAGGATCAGGGTGCCGCCAAGGTGCTGGCCTACATCACCCATCCGGTGCTGTCAGGCAAGGCCGTGGCGAACATCGAAGCCTCGGTGCTCGACGAGCTCGTGGTGACGGACACCATCCCGCTGCGGAATGGCGCCGAGAACTGCAAGCGCATCCGCCAGCTGAGCATCGCCGAGCTCATGGCCGAGACCATGCGCCGGGTGAGCGACGAGGAGTCCGTCTCCTCGCTGTACGTGGATTGAGTTTATGCCGGCAGGCGTTGCCTGCCGGGTTTTGAGTCCAGCCCAGGTCGCGGGGCTGGTTTTTGCAACTGTGTAACGGAGTAATGAACATGGCCATCAGCTTCAATTTGAGCGCCGAGCTCAGAAGCGACAAGGGGAAAGGTGCGAGCCGCCGCCTGCGTCGTCTGGGTAAGGTGCCGGGTATCCTGTACGGCGCCGGGGAAGCCCCGGTGCAGCTCAGCTTCGACCATAACCAGGTGCAGAACAGCCTCTCCCACGAGGCGTTCTACTCGCACATCCTCAAGATCAAGGTCGGCAGCCACGAGCACCAGGCGATCATCAAGGACCTGCAGCGGCATCCCGCCAAGCCGGTCATCCTGCACCTCGACTTTCTGCGCGTGAAGGACGATATCGAGATCCGCGTGCACGTGCCGCTGCACTTCAAGAACGAGAAGGAAGCGGTCGGCGTCAAGCAGCAGGGCGGCGTGGTGTCCCGCAACATGATCGAGGTGGAGATCGCGTGCTTGCCGCGCTACCTCCCCGAGTTCATCGAGATCGACATCGCCGCACTGGAACTGAACCACGCGTTGCACCTCTCGGACATCAAGCTGCCCGAGGGCGTGCGCATCGTGCAGCTCGCCTATGGTGAGGAGCATAACCTGCCGGTTGTCTCCATCCACCACCCGCGCATCGAGGTGGAGGAGGAGCCGGCGGCCGAAGCGGCGCCGGCGGAAGGCGCGGCGGTTCCGGCCGAGGGCGCGGCGCCTGCAGCCGGTGCCGAGGGCAAGCCGGCGGCGGCGACCGACGCCAAGGGCGCGGCCCCGGCGGCGGCCGGCGGCAAGGCTCCGGCAGCCGAGAAGGGCAAAGACAAGAAGTAAGCGTGCGGCGGCGCGTCCTGCGCCGCCCATGTCTTTTCGTCTTTTCCCATGGCAGCTTTCATCCAGCTCGTGGTCGGCCTCGGCAATCCCGGGGCCGATTACGTTATGACCCGGCACAACGCCGGCTGGTGGTTCGTGGACGTGCTGGCGCGCGCCCACGGCGGTACGTTCAGCCATGAGCGCAAGTTCAGCGGCGACGTGTGCCGGCTCGGCATCGGCGGGCACGACGTGAGGCTCTTGAAGCCCACCACATTCATGAATCGCAGCGGCCAGTCGGTGAAGTCCCTTTCGGCTTACCTCAAGGTGCCGCCTGAGGGCATCCTGGTGGCCCACGACGACCTGGACCTGCCCTTCGGTACCGTGCGCCTGAAAAAGGGCGGCGGCTCCGGCGGGCACAACGGTCTGAAGGACATCATCTCCCACCTGGGCGAGGATTTCCTGCGGCTACGCTTCGGCATCGCCCACCCCAACGGGGCGCGGGACGTGATCGACTACGTCCTGGAGCGCGCGAGCCGGGAGGAGGAGGGCGCCATCCTGGAGGCGGTCGGAGCGGCGGTGGACTGTATGCCGCTGATGCTGGACGGACAAGTCGAGAAGGCGATGCAGGCCCTGCACAGTCGCGGCGTGGTGCCGCGCAACCAGCGAAAAGCAGAAGACAACGGCGCCAAAGGCGCCTGATCACCAACACCTTAAGAGAACGCAGTACAACATGGGCATCAAATGCGGCATCGTGGGCCTGCCGAACGTCGGCAAGTCCACCCTCTTCAACGCGCTCACCAAGGCAGGCATCGCTGCTGAGAACTACCCCTTCTGCACCATCGACCCCAACGTGGGCGTGGTGCCGGTGCCGGACCCGCGGCTCGACGAGCTCGCGAAGATCGCGCAGCCCCAGAAGCTCGTGCCCGCCACGGTGGAGTTTGTGGATATCGCGGGCCTCGTGGCCGGGGCCTCCAAGGGTGAGGGCTTAGGGAATCAGTTCCTGTCCCACATCCGCGAGACCGATGCCATCGCCCACGTGGTGCGCTGTTTCGAGAACGTCGACGTGGTGCACGTCTCGGGAAAGGTGGATCCCCTCTCGGACATCGAGACCATCAACACCGAGCTTGCGCTCGCCGACCTCGAGGCGGTGAGCCGGGGCGTGGAGCGCAACGCCAAAGTGGCCAAATCCGGCGACAAGGACGCTATCGCACGTCAGAAGGTGCTGGAGGCGCTTAAAGTCCAGCTGGATCAAGCCAAGCCCGCCCGCGGACTCAAGCTTTCTCCCGACGAGAAAGGCATGGTGCGGGAATACAATCTCATCACCCTTAAGCCGACGCTCTACGTCGCCAATGTGGACGAGCACGGTTTCGAGAATAACCCGTTCCTGAACAAGGTGCAGGCGCTGGCCGCCTCCGAGCACAGCGAAGTGGTGGCGGTATGCGCTGCCATGGAGGCGGAGATTGCGGAACTGGATGACGCCGACAAGGCGGACTTCTTGAAGGACATGGGTCTGTCCGAGCCCGGCCTCAACCGGGTGATCAGGGCGGGCTACAAGCTCTTAGGGTTAGAGACCTATTTCACCGCTGGCGAGAAGGAAGTGCGGGCCTGGACCATCCACCAGGGCGACACCGCGCCAAAGGCCGCCGCCGTGATCCACACGGACTTCGAGAAGGGCTTCATCCGCGCCGAGGTGGTCGCTTACGCCGACTTCATCGCCTACAAGGGTGAAGCGGGAGCGAAAGAGGCGGGCAAGTGGCGCTTGGAAGGCAAGGACTACGTCGTCAAGGAAGGAGACGTCATGCACTTCCGGTTTAACGTCTAGAGTGGATTTTCGGGAGAATCAGTAACTCCTTGACTGGGAAGTGGAAAGAACCGAGAATCTGCGGCCCTGCAAATCTGTCTTATGGCTACGTAGCTCAGCCGGTTAGAGCGCGGCACTCATAATGCTGAGGTCGGTGGTTCGAGTCCACCCGTAGCCACCAATAATCAAGCACTTGCACGAGCCCGCGTCCGCAACAAAGCCGCGCTTTCTGTCGGATTTCATTCCAACTTTGCTTGCTTCCAAGGCCGCTACAATCGCGGTTGTAAGCACAGTGGCAACTGTTATGAAATCTAATGTTGTCCCTGGCGATTGCAACAGGTTCATCCCTGATACCCAGAACCAAATCAGCAACGTGGAAGCAACTGGGATTATTAGGAGGATCAGCCCGTAGTCGGCGGCCGGCTTGTCTGTCTTTGTCTCGGCTGCAGACATGTTGTTCAGATCGGAGCCACAATGCTTACATTTTTTCGCCGCTTCGAGGATTTCTTCTGCACAGAATGGGCAGCGCTTAGTTGCTTCACTCATTGTCTATTCCTTTTCTTGTTTCGAACGCATTGCTAATGCGCCCGGTTCATAGCCTGGGAGAGGGTGCAAGTCGCTTTATTTACCGTCCCGGTGGCGTGTATCCGTACCGCTTCAAGCGTGGGCGCATTGATTCATTCGAGTTGATTCTCAACCTCCGTTAAAGATTAAGTCAAATTCCGTGATGACCCTTTGCATAAGGAACCGCAGCTAGGGGCCGGGAATCCTGAGACTTGCAAAGAACCTAAATTGGGGTATAACATACCCAGAATGGGTTCTAAAAGACAGCCAATGGCCTTCGACCGAGCGCAGTCTGGGGTGGGAAATGCGTTGTTTAGCAAGGTGCAACAGCGGGTACTAGCCGTCCTGTTCGGGAATCCAAGTCGCTCTTTCTACGCCAATGAGGTTATCGCCCTTGCAGGATCTGGCACAGGAGCGGTACAGAGAGAATTAGCCCGGCTTGATGCGGCAGGTTTGGTCGCGGTCACGCGTATTGGCAACCAAAAGCACTATCAAGCCAACGCAAGTACTCCTGTTTTCGAGGAATTGCGAGGACTCATCTTAAAGACCAGTGGCTTGGCAGATATCTTGCGCGCCGCGCTTGCGCCAATGGCTGACAGGATAGAGGCGGCTTTTGTCTATGGATCAGTTGCTAAAGGTAAGGACACGGCGAAAAGTGATATTGACCTGATGGTGGTAAGCGATACCCTGTCCTACCCAGACCTCTATGCTTCGTTAGAGGAGGCGACCCGACGCCTCGGGCGAACTGTTAACCCAACGGTCTACACGCCTCAGGAGCTGGATAAACGCGTTAAAGAAGAAAATGCCTTTATCCAGCGTGTCCTGGCGCAACCAAAGATATGGGTAGTAGGAGAGAAGCGTGAGTCCACCTCTTGAGAACCTCAGCGGACCGGGAAAGTCGCTACAGAAGGAAGCCCCTGACGCCAAGGAATTCGAAGGACTAAAGCGGTCTGGCCTGAGGCGCTTGTCCGATGCCCAGAAGCCAGGTCTTTCGCTCGAGAGTCAATTCGACCTCGCTTACGGTGCATCGCATTCGCTTTGCCTAGCTGCTTTGCGATGGCACGGCTTTCGCCCAGAGAATCGCTACATTGTCTTCCAAGTTCTTCCAGATACTTTAGGGTTGGGTCCTGACGTCTGGCGCATATTCGATAAATGCCACAACATTCGCAATTTGGGTGATTACGAAGGGGATTTGAATGTTGACGGCCAGCTTGTCAAAGATCTAATCGGTGCTTGCCAGAAAGTTGCCGACAAGATAAAGGCGCTGAAACCAATAGGACAGTAGGCTTCGCGAGAATTAGGGAGGGGAAGGGATGAACGGAAGCAAGAAAGCACCAAATTCCCTTGCGAGCTAGCTAGTGCAAATGTGCCCTTTCGTAATTTCTCATTTCAATTATGTACACCTCTGTCGACCCAAACGAACACGACTCTTCCATATTGGTCAAGGTAAGAATTGCAATTTACCCACCGATTAGACTTATTTTTATAGAGAGTGAATTTACAGCCATCGGGCATCGGTTGCGTGTAGTTATAGGGTATATCCCTTAAACCCTGCTGTCTCACCCATTCATCCAACGCGTCGCTCCATGCTTCTCCCGCTGCGCCAATATAAATTGGATGGTCCAGAGACCCAATTACTCTGTCGGGTTTTGCGACGTCATCAGCGAGCGAAATGCGACAAAAACAAATAATAAATAGTCCCCATGCCATTCTTCTTTTGAAGGTGTTCATCGATTTCCCCTCATCTATTAACGATTTTGAAATCTGCATTTGGTTAGTGTCGCTGTCTTCCACATCGAATGTTTTTCGAGACGAGATTTCATTTACCACCGCCTACAAATTGGTTTCAAGCAGCGTATGCAAAGAGCATCGATGCCGAGACTACGGAGAGGAATGCGATACGCATCGTGGAATGTCCTGCGTTCATCCGCGCACACCTAGTATCGAGATAAGTTGTGACTCCGGGTCTTCTAGAAGATGCGAGACGATGCTGGCCGCCGGCATCTTGAAAACGCTATTCGGCCCCATGTGAATGATCCGTCTCCCTCCCAGAATAACTAAATCGGCTGAACCATCCATCCCGGTGCTGAGTTGATCACCCGGGCGCAAGCGACACACCGCGCCCGCGTCTTGCACGTATTCGCCCTCGGCAACGACAACGTGACCGCGGATATTAGCCACATATACGACCCGTGTGCAGGGTTTGTCCTGTAGGCAGGCCTGGTCCGCTTCGATTTGTTCGTTTATTTTTTTGATGGCATCAAGATCAGCTGCTTCAGCCCTGTTTAGCGTGTCCACGGTCTGCGGGCTTGTATTCGGATTCTCCTCCACAGAACGCTCCATGTCCTTGATCTTCTGCAGATGCACGTCTGTTTTCGCTTTCTGGCTCTGCGCGTCCTCAAGATCAGACTGGATTTCCCCAGCTGCGCTATAGGTGCAGATATCGCCGTATGCTGGTATGCAGCATAAAGTACTCGCTAGCGTGCCCAGAATTAATGCACCCAACCTCTTGCCAAAGCTTTTCATGCTTAACTCCTTAGGGTTACGCGCATTTCGTTGGACCCCGAATAGAAAGAGGGAAATCACCGTCTCTCATCAAGAGTCGCCACCACGCAAAAAGATCCGCTTGTGCTTTGTAATGTAACATCGCGCTATAGCAGAGAACGTGATGATTCGATTTTGGGTTATCGAGAATATGCGCTTGTGAGTTATTGCAATCTAACGCATAAATCTGGGGCAGACTGACAAACGAATCGCCGGTGGGGCCTGGAATTGAAGGAACAATCGGGGGGAACTGTGTAGGTAAAGGCGGATAATTTGGAGGTAGGTTGGGTACTACGTCGGCGACGTAGTCATACACGGTGTAACTCTGCACCTCCTTGTCAAAGGCTGACGCAAAATCAGCGTCTCCGGGTCTCGGGCATGCAAAGAAACAGCCTGTGACAGCGTCCCCTAGTTTCGCGCGGGTGCAAAAGTCTAGAGTCGTGAAGCACGCCAACGCGGCACCTAGGCTATGCCCAACAATTGTGATTCTCAGTTTGTCATCCTGTGAGTTGGCGGGGAGTAGCGATCGTATTCGCTGCCATGCGTTCTCCCTAACCGCGGTTGGATGCTCGTCCTTCTTCAAGAGTTTCATGCTCTTGTATAACTGGAAAAATCCACCTTCAACATTTCCGCAATCTTTTGAACCAAATGGCACCATACCGACATGTGCATCAACAACCCACTCAAGGAATCCACTTGTACCGCGAATAACAAGAATGAACTCCTGTGGGGTTGACTTAGATTGTGCCAGCACGCCGTAATAAACATAGTCCTCAGGCTTAACGCCAAGTGCTGCTTTTTTCAAAAAGTAGGTGTCATTGGCGACCAAATAGGCGATTGCACACCAGTCTTCAGCCAGTGAATATGTGGACTGCATAGATGGAGTCAGATTGCGCGGGTTCGCCGTGTAAGTATCCATAACATCCGCGACGTAAATACCGTATCGCGCAGCGGTGGTTGTAATGATCGGACTCGAAACACTGTTCATCCAGTGAACTCCGATTTTAAATTCCTACTGATTGGGCCCTGAGCTGCCTGAGTTGTTATTCTGTTCCCGTCCCTGCCAAACCCAAATCTGCTGCTGAGCTTTTTGCGCATCTGATGCATTGGGAACCAGCTGGAGATATTTCTTCATCTGGTCTATTGCGTCTTCGTAATCCTGGTTATTCGCCAATAGCAAGGCAAGGTTGTAGCGCCCAGCTGGCCACCATGGTGCGATATCGAGGGCTTTGCGAAAATATGAAATGGCTTCGTCGTTCTGCTGATGTGCGAAGGCATCGCTTGCCTGCGCGGCATAAATCTGGGCATTTTGCGGCAATCGAGGCTTGGGTGATGCACCGCGATATTGCATCGCAACCGAGTCAAACGTTGATTGCTGTTCCTCAAGGGCTTGCGCATAAGCCCCATTGGGGGCTAGGAATAACCTATCCATTGCATCCACAAATTCCTGAGCACGTTGCCGACTGGTCCACCCAACTGATATTAGATCTAGATCGCAGCCATACACGGAGCCATTCGCGCCGTCGTTCATGACCATGTAGATCGTCCCGCCAACATAATGGCCATCAGAGTCGATTACCCACGGTCTGTAGGAGCCGTGGTCATAAAGTATGAAGTCGTTCGGAGATATGGAGTAACTACAACTGTGCGTCGAGGTATCGTCCCATTCGAAACCATGATCTGGATCTCGTGATTCAAATCTTATGCCGGTCACAGTGATAGAAAAATGCTTTCCGTCATTTCCGATCCGAAAAGCTTTAAGGATGCCGGTGCCGGGGTATGTGATTCCCATATGGCAGCTAGTAGTCATCCTGTAACAGAATCTGACTCCGTCGGATTGCGCGGCCAACTCTTCAGTCTGGCGCGCCGCATCAGCGACAGTTAGGTTGTTTACCGCATTCTCGTGGGGCCCCCCAACGCTGGTCATACTTACGCAGGAAGAAAGTAAAATAGATGAAATTAGAATGGCGAATAAAAAACAGCCCTTAAAATACCATTTGCGTATAAAGGTGGACGATTTCAGAATCATGACTTTTACTCCGAGTTCATTGGAGAGGCTCGCTCCTAGAATTATCCATGGAACCGGCGCCGGGGGAAGATAGCTGAGCGCACTGTGCGGCCTGACGTGGATGAATTGCTAGTGGTAGTCGTTGAGCAGCACCTGGAACTCGGCGAAGGTGTATAAGATCTCCCGATTGAGCAGCTTGTCCCGGAGCTTGCCGTCGAAGGATGCGTTGTAGCCGTTCTCCCAGGGGCTGTCGGGCTCGATAAAGCAGAGAAGGCGATTGGCAATAACCCATGTATCGCGCCGTGCATCGCTCTAGTGGAGCAGTGCATGTTTTCGTCATTTAGGACATCTTGTTCATGATTGTTCCCACTTCCCACTAAAAAATTCCGCCGACTATTGTTGATCTCACTTCGGTGGAGATGAACCAGCCGCATTATCGCTACCACCATTCAGTGCTGAAGGCGACATGCCCAATAACGGTCGAATGGCCACAATGACTCACTTCTAATTTTGGTTTATCCGGCCTTGCCATACCCAAATTTGCTGCTGCGCTTTCTGTGCATCTGGCGCATCGGGGACCAGTTCCAGATATTTCTTCATCTCGTCAACCGCGTCGCCAAACTCCGATTGGCCGGCCAGCAAAAGCGCTAGGTTATAGTGCCCGGCTGGCCACCAAGGAGCATCATCGAGCACTTGGTAATACAGTTCTACCGCACGGATTTGGTCATGATTGGCAAATGCGTCATTTGCCTGTGTTGCCAGTCTTTGGTCATCTTGCGATAACACGGGCTTCGTCGGCGACGCCCGGAATGTGGAAGCAGTAGCCCGAAAGTCGTCATCTCTTTTTGCAAATGCCTGCGCGAACCGGTCTGAGGGTGTCGTTGCTATCACGTACATCGCGTCAGCGAAGGAGAACGCATCCGCGCGCTGCTTAAATTCGATGTGAAGGATATGCGGGCATTCTGTAGGGTGAAAGAGGAATGTAGTTCCGGCCCCGTTGTGGATATCCGTCAGCCCGTCGTCGTCCGATAATAAATAACCTCCCTTGGAGATTTCGTCGTCTCGAATTTGGTACTTGCAGAATGAGTTGAAACCGGTAGGTGCGTTATCTGTCGTTATAAATGCTACTTTGCCAAGATCAACATCAGGAACGATTCTGAGTCGGATCAATTGATACCGCGTCGCGCGTCCTGGCCACATGTCATTGCTATGTAAGATCGTCGCGCCAGCCGCAAGATTCTCCGCCTTTCGAATCGATTGAAACAAGAGCCTGTCACTGGTCGTCCTAACATTGGGACTGTAATAAGATAAGCTGCATGAGCTCACTAGAAAGGTAGAGAAAGCGATTGGCAATAACCAATGAATCGCGCCACGCATCGCTCTAGTGGAGCACTGCATGTTTTCGTTATCTAGGGATATCTTGTTCATTGTTGTTCCCAATTCCCACTGAAAAATAGTCCGCCGACTATTGTTGGGCTCACTTTGGTGGAGATGAACCAGCCGCGTTATCGCTATCACCATTTAAGTTGGACATGAATTGCTTCTGCTGGTCCTGCAGCTTAGAAAACTGGGTTTGATCTTGATCAAGCTTCTGCTGTGCTTGCTGCAGCCCGGTCGTCGCTTGCTGATCGTTCTGCTGGGCTTGGGAAAGCAGCTGTTGGGCAGCAGTGAGGTTTGGGTCGGGTGTTGGCGCTGCTCCAGCCACTGGTGCCGGCTCCTGTGCCTGGAGCTGGGTGATGCTCTGCTGCGCTTGCTGCAGGGCTTGATCGGCAGTCTGCTTCTGTTGTTGTGTCTGCTGGAAGGTTTGCTGATCCTTGCTCATGGCGTCGGAGATCTGCTGGACCTGCGCGAGCAGGGCCTTGGCCTGTTTGGCCTGCGCATCGCTTAGCCCTGGGGCACCCATGGCACCGCCGTGGAAGGGTTGGAGAGAGGTTGAGCCCCTTCCCTGTGAAGTGAAAGCGTCGGTCGTCTCAGCTTTCGCGCACTCGGGTGTAGCGGCCTGCACCGCCGCCTGCGACTGACTAGCCGTATTCTGCAACTCCGCTATAGCCGACCCCGTAGGAACTGCCGCGGATAGCTTACAGTTCGTAATCGTGGCTTGAGGTGAGGGGTTAGTTCCGAAAAAGTCGGTACCTGTCTTGAGTTGCAAGTCTCCAGAGTTGGAGTCGTCTACGCCTTTCAGTTGTAGGCCCTGGTTTGAGTTGCAGACATCTCCCTTGAGTTCACCGCAAAGCTTTTTGTGCTCAGCTTCTTCTTCTTGTTGTTTTTCCAGGGCTTGTTGTTGAGCCACTTCTTCTTCATGCTGTTTCTGAATTCGCTCCTGCTCTTCCTCTTGTTCCTGCTCCTGCTGGTTGTTACTGAGCAACTTTTGAAACAGCATTTGCCAGTTGCGCATTGTCTGCTGCTGGATCATCTGTTGCGTCGAGGCGCCGGCGGAAGGGATGGACCGGGACGGTGGAGTGGAGCTCCGGCATAGCGCCCCGTAGCCGTTTGATTGGGCCCAGCCGGTGGAGCAAAGGTAGGCCTGGCAATTAAATCCCGGTTCGTGGGTGGTGCCATCGGCGCAAGTGACTCCGACTATGGTCCCTTGAGCGTCGGGTATGCCAGAATCCAGAGCAGCCGCGCGTTGGTCAGGTAATAGAGCTAAACCAACAAGCAAAGCAGCACATGCCGAGATCTTTAGGACAGATCGGCCTTGAATAGCAACAACGTTGCCAAGGTGTCCAACAGAGATGAACAGGAATTTTAGGAATGCCATCCCATATCCCCTGCGTAACCCCTCTTCGGAGCATACACCCGGGGAAGACAGAGCAACTTCGATGGTATTGCTACCCTTGCTTTCATAGCTGGAAAAGCCCCGTCGCTGAAGGGGTGTTCCGGCAGGCTTCATCTACCGAACTCTAGGCACAATTGAACAGCGTTTGAAGGATGGCAAGCGCCGTAAGTGACTGATTGTAGTAGTGCATGTATTTTCTAGTCCGAGCTCATAATGCCTGTAGAAGTCATCGTTGGATTATTTTGGGAATTGCGTCTCACAAAAAGAAGTGCCGTGCAAATCGAGCGAGAACCGGTTTTTATATCTCATAGCCGACATTATCACTCAAGTTGCCTGTAATTCCGGTGAAAATCTCATAGCGGAGCTTGGACGGTCTCCTCCATAAGAAACTAGTACTATAATTTTCTGTGACTGACCTAGTAGGGGTGGTTTGTTGTGGGGTCAAGTCAACAATATTTCCCTCGTGCACATGCTAGCTGTTTTCTCGTCGCCATAGCCCTGGCTGGAATTCTATTGGCCGAATCTGTGGCTTACGCCCAGGCAAATGACGACGCTGCTCTTCACGCGCTTCGGGATCTCATCCAAAACTCACTAAATACCGACAAGGCGGAGGAGGCTCACTCCGCCGATATCCTCAATAGGGCCAAAGCTGCATATAGCGAAGCCGCATCCCAGCTCGACGAAGACGACATGAAGCTGTCGGAAAAAGCTATTGGTATCGCTCAACAGGATGTCGCAAGCGCAAGTTCCAATGAAGCCAATGACCAGGCTCAGCTGAAAGCCATCGAGGGAATATTAGCACTCCCTCCACAATCCCGGCCGGAATCGGTGACTCTCGAGATGCGCGGTCTCCACGACGTGACCACATCAAGTTCGCGTGCTAGGTTGACTTAGCCCTTAAAAATTGTCCTGATATCGGCCAGCATATCCGCTTCGGTCGATAGCGCGCATCAGGGAGTGAGTTGCAATGCGCCGAAGGCATACTTATGGTGCCTCGACCCATGCTACAGGGGGAAATCTTGGATGCCACGGACTACAAGTATTGGGCTTTCATCTCGTACAGCCATCGGGACAAGGTCTGGGGCGACTGGCTCCACAAGGCCCTCGAGACCTATCGTGTGCCGAGCCGGCTCGTGGGAAGGGATTCCCGCGATGGCGCCGTGCCGAAGCGGCTCTATCCGATCTTCCGTGACCGCGAGGAGCTTCCCACCTCCTCGGACCTCAACCAGAACATAGACCAGGCGCTGCGCCAGTCCCGATACCTAATCGTCATCTGTTCCCCCGAGGCCGCTGCTTCACGCTGGGTGAACGAGGAGATCAAGAGCTTCAAGATGCTGGGGCGTGGGGACCGCATCCTGTGCCTGATTATCTCGGGTGAGCCCAACGCCTCCGACCACCCGGAACGCGGCGCGCCCGAATGTTTCGCGCCGGCACTGCGGCACCGGCTGGGGCCGGACGGCGATCTCTCACAGGGGCGCGTGGAGCCCATCGCCGCGGACGCCCGCGACGGCAAGGACGGCAAGCCCAACGCACGGCTGAAACTGCTGGCGGGCCTGCTGGGGGTGCCGTTCGACGAGCTGCGGCAGCGGGAACGGCAACGGCAGGTTCGGCGGCGTGTCCAATGGACGTTTGCCGGTGCCGCTTCCGCTCTCATGCTCGCGATGGCGGTCCTGTGGAGTCTTGCCGTCAGACAAGATCAGATCTTCGTGGAAGAATCTCATTTACTGGCCCAGGACGCCCAGACAGCCATCGAGAACAACGATTTTGTTCTGGGGATTCAGTTGTCGCTGGCGGCTTTACCAACCAATCTTGCGTGGCCAGATCGGCCATTCATGAGCGCTGCTGAGACAGCGCTTGAAACTGCTTTCGCACAGAACCGGGAGAGAAGAGATATCACAGTCAACAGCTATTTTTCTCTCTCTTCGGATGGGAGTGAGATCGCGGAGACCGCACGTGACAATACTGTTCTTCTGCGGAGTACACGATCAGGGGGGCTGATTGCGACACTCACCGGAAATACGGGGCATATCAATTCCATCGTGTTCGCACCAGACAACAGCGAGGTGCTGACGGCAGCGGACGATGGCACGGCACGGCTATGGGACGCCAAATCGGGCATCGCGATTGCGGTGTTACTTGGCCATGCGGAAGTATTACCTGGCCATACGAAAACCATCGAACGCATGCTGTTCTCGCCAAATAGCCAGGAGCTGCTCACCATCTATCCAGACAATGTCATCAGGCTTTGGGACGCTAAGACTGGTGCCCTGATCGCTGCGATAAACGGAAATCCGGAAGGCTATAATTTCGGCGGGTTTTCAGCGGATAGCCAAGAGATATTCACCTCGTCCCACAATCGCTCAGACCATAGCGTCCACGTGTGGAATGCGCGTTCAGGTGCCCTGATAGCCGTGCTTGTCGGGCATACCGACATTATACATGCTGTGTCTTTTTCCCCTGACAGCCGCGAAGTGGTCACCGCGTCCGCAGACGCCACTGCCCGGCTGTGGGATGCAAAGACAGGCGCTCTACGGGCTGTGCTGAGAGGACACGCGAAGGATGTAGAGATGGCTGTGTTTTCGCCCGATAGCCAAGAGGTGGTGACGGGCTCCGAGGACCACACTGCTCGTCTTTGGGACGCCAGGACCGGAGCGCTGATTGCGGTGCTTAAGGGACACACCGAGGGAGTCTACCTCGCCATATTCTCACCAGACGGACGCTATGTTCTCACCGCGAGTGAACCATTCCTTGCTGGATTATGGGATGCGGAAGACAACACGCCGAGGCTATGGGACGCAAGGTCCGGTCATCTGATCGGTGTATTGAACGGACATACGGCATTCATCGAAACCTTGGCATTTTCTCCCGATGGTCAAGAGATCTTGACGACGTCCATTGATGGCACTGCGCGCTTGTGGGAAGCCAAGACAGGAGCTCCCATCACCGCGCTGAGTGTGCCAAAGTCAAGTCTAGATTCTGCAGAGTTCTCTCCCGATGGCCGCGAAGTGGTGAGCACATTCTCATACTCATTTAATAATGGAGTCCGCATTTGGGATGCGCGGGCTGGGACTATGGCGGCAGTGGTGCTGAATGGCCACCAGGGATTTGTGGAGGATGCAGAGTATTCACCCGATGGGAAGCGCATCGTGACTGCTTCGAGCGACGGGACTGCGCGGATCTGGGATTCTAAAACCGGCGCTCAAGTCGCCGTTTTAGTCGGGCATCAGCGCCGTGTCGAATCGGCGGTTTTTTCGCCCGACAGTAAGCGAGTGTTGACGGCATCCGATGACAAGACGGCCCGGCTGTGGGATGCGCTGGCAGGCGCTCAGCTGGTGGTCCTAAGTGGCCACAAGAATTTTGTTTTGGATGCGCAATATTCGCCGGATGGGGCGCGGGTCCTGACCGCATCCAAAGACACGACGGCTCGGGTTTGGGACGCGAAGACTGGCGCGCTGATTGCGGATCTTCAGGGGCATCGCGGTCCAGTGTATTCCGCCGTCTTCTCACCAGACGGCAAGCTCGTGGCGACCGCGTCTGATGACGGCACCGGCAGGATATGGGATGCGACGACTGGTAAGACTCTTGTGATCCTGAAGGGACATTCGCGTGCAGTCTTCACCGTCGCATTCTCCCCCGATGGTTCCCGCGTCGTGACCGCATCCGATGACAGGACCGCCAGGATCTGGGATGTCAGGACTGGCGTACAGATCAGGACGCTGAAGGGCAATCGGATGGGAGTCTATAGTGCCCTTTATTCCAGCGACGGGGCGCGCATCTTGACATCATCCTTCGATCATACGGAGATCATCTGGGATGCCCGTTCTGGGGTCGAATTGGCGGAGATGAAGATAGGTCCCACGATAACTTATGACTCTTCCGCGACTTTTTCCCCGGATAGCCTCCGCGTAGTCACGGCATCCGACTCCAGGGTCATCATCTGGGATGGCTGGTCCGGGGCACGGCTCACCAAGCTCATCGGGCATCTGGGTCCGGTCAATGCCGTTTCGTTCTCACCTGACGGTAGCGGCATCGTGACCGCATCAAACGATTATACCGCACGCATCTGGTCTGCGCCTCCTGAGCTCCGCTGCCAAGCACTCATCGATGCGGCGCGGAAGTCCTTGCCCCGGGAGCTCTCGACTGCCGATGCTCAGAAGTATCCCATCCAGGATAATTCGGGATTTTTCGCGCAGCTCCGACCCTGGTTGGCCTGGGCCTTGCCGCGTTCAGGCGACGCATGCAGATGACTTCGTAGTATCGGGTGTTTCGAGAGTCCACCGCGAGATGTCTGAAGTGAAAGGTCTGTAGATTCGTGTGATACAGGGTGCATAAAAAAGGAGGGAGTCATGGGACGTTTCTGGTATCTGCTGACGGCGATCCCTTTCTTCAATGGCTTCGGCTGGATCGCCGCGCGAATCCGCTTCAAGTCGAAGTGGTTCATGGCGCATTTCGCGTTCTATGTGCTGGTACCTATCGCCACATTTTTATTCCTTACCGGGTTCTATAAGAATTACTATCTGCTGACATTCACTGTCATCGGGCTCTATCTCGTGGGTTTCATGCATGCGGTCGTCACCGAGCGCAGGCTGGGCGGGGAAGTCCTAGGGCGTGCGAAGCGCTCCATGGCGGATGATGGTTGGCAGTACTGGATCATCTGTGCGGCGGTGCCCTACCTGAACTGGGTGGCCTGGATCCTGGCCGCGCGCCGGTACGGGTCGAGGCGCTATTGGACCTTCGCGGCGCTCTATCTCGTCACCGGCTTCTGGCTCGTCACTGCCTATGAAGTGCTCGATGTGCTGCCGTTCTCGTACGAAGCCGACAAAGACCTCTGGATCATGGGCTGGATCAGCTTGCTTGTCGGCATGGGGCATACGTTGTCCGTGCCCCGGATGCCGGAAGACAAAGACCGGCTGAGCGGAGCGGCGTTTGTCACGCTGAAGTACGCCGGGATTTCCGCCGCCGCACTTACGGGCATCATGGTGCTCTTGAACTCAGTGGACCTGAGGCAGTCGGATTCGGTGCGGGGGCTGCTTGCCAGATCCGATCTTGATCAGGTGCCGGTGTCTCAGAACGCCTTTTTCTACGCGCTTGCCTTTGACACGGCCGATGTTCCTGATGTGCACCGCCAAGGTGAGCACATCGAGGAGTTCCTCGAGACCGTCATGAGCATGGGTAAATCGCCTTTTGATGTCTATTGGATTCTGAAACAAGACAGGCTGAACTTCAAAGGGAAACCCGACGCACTATGCGAGATCGCTAGCTGGAACGCTTCGCCATACGGATGCATCGCGAAGACGTTCCAGCATCGGGAAGAGATAGATAAGCTCGAGGCCGACAACGCTGAATACCTGCAACGTTACCGGGCCCTGCTCGGTTACCCCGCTTATCAGAACGTCATGTCGCCGCGATGGGACGGGGTGGTGCCGCCGTGGAACAAGGTGTTCTATGGGAAACGGCTATTCATGTCTCAACTCGCGGAGCGCGTCACCGCGGGGGATGTGGACGGGGTCCTGGCAGACCTGCAGATGGACTATAGGTTCTGGGCAAATGTCTCTTCGCCCGATTATTACTCCAATATCTTGGATAGGATGCTCGCCAGAAATTCTTTGATGACGGACTACGGTTTCATTTCGGAGATCATCCGGACCAGACCACTGACTGACAAGCAGCGCACGGCGATTTGGGGGATCCTGCACTCAGAGGTGAATACCAAACTCGCGGACGTCTTCGCGGCTGATTTCAGGGGTATAGAGAATTCTATCGTCGAAGACAGCAGTCTCCGTGTGTTTTTCTTGGGAGACTTGAGCGGTTCGCGCGTCGTCTTCGTAAGATATTTTCTACAGTCGAACGCCACATTGAATAAGATAGCTCCCTGCTACCGCCGCCTGACGGACCTGGATCACCAGACGAGCGTCAAAGTCATGCAAGACATTAGGTCGATGCAACTGGACTGTGGTGCATCGGATGGCTTCTGGCGTTATATCTACAATCCGGCGGGTCATTATCTACTGCGAAGTCTGGGAAGCTATACCACCTATACCCAATACGACGTGCGCATGATCGATCTCGAAGGCATGCGCCGGTTGGTGAGTATGCAGCTCGCTATCAGCGAGCACAAGTTCACCGATGCCGAGATAGTCGAGTTTCTCAAGAGCGTGACCAATTTGTACTCCGATCCTGTCACCGGTGGGCCCATGAAGTGGGACGCCGCGAAACGGGAGCTGAGTTTCGCGGCAGATCCGGCCCTAGACAAGTACATGAACACCTGGTTGCCCTTGAAGCTCTGACGGCCCCAGGCCAGGATGGATCCGCCGCATCTCAAGGTGCACCAGACCCAAAGCATCAGAGGCAGTCATCGTATGGATACTCGCGACGTCGAGGCCTTCGTCAGCCAATATTCCAGCCCAGACGCGGCACGGGTCGCGTTCGTCTGGAACGGGAAGCACGCCGAGGAGTTCAAGGATGATTCCCAGGTCTTCCGTTGGCAGGTGATCGAGTATTGCCTGACGCATCCCGATGCCGCACCGGCGGAACTGCTGGCGGCGCTCTTCGAGGCGGAGACCCGCTGGACGCGAGAGGCCCGGGGTGCATCGAAATACCTCACGCGCACCGCCGAGCTCTTCCTCAAGCGGGTCCGCGCCTCAAGACTCGATGTGTTCATCCGTGGCGTCCTACGTTCGAAGGATACTTACGGCGCATGCAGTCAGATGGAGTTGCCGGAAGAGTTAGCCATGGAGCTGGCCGGAAACCTTAGGGTACATATACGCACTGTCACCACCTGGGAGGAACGCGTGTGGGCGAGGTATGCTCTGGAGATAGTCGTAGGCATTCGGCGCCGACTTGCCGCAAAGCGGGGTGCCGCGCTGAAACTGACCGGCTACATCCTTCTTCCCATCTCGCTGATAGCGAAGCTCTGGGTTTCAATGGCAAATGCCGGGGCCTATTCACCCGGATTGAACATAGCGTCGTGGCTGTTGTATCTCCCGCCATTCATAGCGCTGGCCCTATGCGCATACGGTTGGCGTCTGCAGCGCTTCGCGAAGGCATCGGCTTTCAGGCGTCTCTTGATGCGATGGAATTTCAGGGCGCTCGCATACCGGGTATTCGCCGTCATCATCATCGTCGCAGCGATCCCGGCGGTCGTCGCGCTTCAGTTATGGCTGACCGTCCATTTTGGGGCGTCACAGTTGGTGCACAACACCGACGATATCAAGCTGGTGACCGACCTCATAGTCGCGTTGCCGATCATGGCGCTGGGATGGATCGCCTGGCAGTACGGCAAGCTCCGCATGGTACCGGATGCGATGGACCTGCTCGATGAGGATAACCGCCGACCTATCGTCTATTTGAGGCTGCGCTCCGGGAATGATGAGACCGCTGGCGACGAAGGACGGCCGTGGATGTCTCGGCTTCTGGGACTAGTGGCAATGTTACTGGGTCCCGAGGAAATACTGGCCAAGGTCGTCAATGAATTCGGGCCATTCATCTCTGTCAGGCGTGACCGTTCTGGCCCGCCGACGCGCTGGACTGCAAGCGCTTTGGCGGATGGCGGAGTGGGTAAGGCGTTCGTCGAGGAATTGGTCAAAAATGCGGCGGTGGTCGTAGTGCGTGCCGAAAACACACCTGAGTTTTTTTCCGAGTTAAAGTCGCTTAGTAAGAGCGTGTCGCAAAAACGTATCCTGATATTGCTGCCTTTCCGAGGTAATGCTTTCCGTCGGTTCTTGCAGGGTGCCGAGATTACGCTCTCAAAGCCGCTGCCCAAGGACACATTCGCGGAGGCAGGCTGGCTCGATGCGATCGGGATGGGTGGACTCCCGATTCTGGGGGGCATGATCTACATCGAAGACGACGACAGGCTGAATATCCGGTCATTCGATCTGCCTTTCAGATTCAAGCTCGGTGGAAGCTTCCAGACAGCCGCGAAGCTTCGGACGCATTTCAAAGAATATTTTCGGTACTTGGAACGGTCACAAGATGTGCCGCGAGAAGCGAAACCCAGTAACTTTTCACCGGACGGCATCACCTTCGATACGTCCGGACTGAATGAAAAGCCGCAGTCGCAGGCGTGGGAGAAGGAGTGGAATACGAACGATGGGTTGCTGGTCACTAAGAGCCTATACAGCAGGGTAGAGTTTCCGTATGACTTCACTACCCCGGATTTGATGAAGGAATACTTCGTAAGTGGTATCCAGAAGGTAGGTGCATGCGTCATAGAATTCGAGTTCATAGAGGTTGCGGGTGTCCAAGGTATCTGGTTGCTTGAGAAGGCCTGGCTGAACAGCGATAGCAATGACCTTCACATGATTTTCCAAGGACGTATGATCTTCCCTCTTGATGAAGGGTGCTACATCCTTTTGGTCGCAGCTGCTGAGAGCGGCATGACTGGCGTGCGCGAATCCACGGTCACGATGATGCAAATAGCTCAGGGAAAAGTTGTCTTGCCGAAAAATAAACCGCCAATCGAAGTGAAAAGCGGTGGATCGCTAGCCGAGACGCTCAAGAAACATCCCTTGGTTGTCGCACCGAGTGACGCACGCGAGTATGACGATACGTTCCCCGACCACCCCTTGACCCGTGTTAGGGCAAAATTGCGCGATATACGCGGCTCACTCACGATCGACGCTGAGGTCCAGGCGGCTTCACCTTACCGGGTACGAAGGACACCACCCCATTGACTGGAAATGAAATTTAGGAATCCCATCCCACTCCCCCTGAGTGACCCTGTCTGGAGCATACATCCGGGTTCGAACCAGCACGCCTGAACAAAATTATTATCCTTGTTAGGAGTAGGCTTCCAAGGGCGCCATGATCCGCAATTGCCGTATCCTGTTCAAGTCGACACCATCTCAATAACCGCCAAACTCAATGTAGAGTCAATCACTTACGCTCCTATGCGAAGAACTCAACTGGACCGTAGTGTGGCGATGCGAACTATCTGCGTAGTGCTGGCTATGGGAGCAGTGTTCGCTTTCTGTGCTGGCGTTGATATGCACAGTGCGGTAGTTCGCGCAGTGGCTGCCGAACGCAGTGGCGACTATCAGGAGGCAGTCACGCTTTATTCGGCGGTGCTGAGTGCGCATCCAGAGAACGTGGAATCTCGAGAGGGCAGAGGGCGCAGCTACTTCGCCTTGACAGAATTTGGATTGGCGGCAGGCGATTTTGCTTACATCCTCAGGCAACAGCCTGCCGATGAGTACAGCAAGATTTGGCTGTTCCTATCGAAGCGTAGGAAAGGCGATTTCGCGTCGAAGAAGTTGGATACAGAGCTCATGGGATACGAGGGGGTGGCTTGGCCTGAGCCCATTGTCGAGTATCTTGCCGGGCGATCGGACTGGGAGACAATGTTCGATACGGCAATGGCGCTGCCCGGGACGGATCGGAAACGAGCGATTTGCGAGTCCGCATTTTTTTACGCCGAGAACGAGATGGTACTCGGGGAGGCGGTCATCGCAATGGGGGAGTTTGGTTTCGTCAAGGCATCACGTTGCGCGGTGACGCCGCCACTGAGGGCACTCGCGCAATATCAGTACGATACGCTCTATCAAGCTGGTTTTCGTCCAAAACCGAGCGCCTAGCATTACGCGCAGACGTCTATGAACTGCCGTTCAAGTGTCTGCAATGATTCACAATCTATTTCAGAACTTGTTCGTAGACAAGCGGGCACATCAGAAATGGCCGGGTGATTATAAACGTATTTGTAATTGTCCTTAACTTAGAGTGTGACCGAGAAGGATGTCAATTTGAACTTTAGGTCCGTTAAGACAAGGGCGATTGCCTACGTAGCGCACGGAGACTACCGCATCCGCGCGCCTCAACCGTTACCAATAATCGGTGGGTGTAGTCCGGTAAGGAGTGTGAATATGCCAAAGCGAGTCTTTGAGATGTACAGAAATGGAAAGGTAGTCAGCACCCTCGGTGCACCCAGGTAAGTCGCAGTGGTCTAAATGTGGCATCGATGAGGAAGCGGTGCGCCCGTATTCACTGACACTTCTGCGGGAGCTAGAGAGGCATATTCCGGGAGCAGATTCGAAAGAGAAACACGAGAAAATGGAAGACATCCTTCATCTGGGTACAGGGTCCCGTGGGTAAGCCGGCAGAAAGGCCAAGGCGACGATAAGGCAGCGTTTGAAGGGCGACATGTCGATCAACTTCGATTCGGTGAAGTTGGCCGTGCGGTGGTTATATGACAACGGCAAGAAGCTATCACCCGAAGTGGAGGAGGCGTGCCGCGTAGTGACTGAGGTGCAGTATGGGAAATACTTGATAAAGGTCGCGCGCTACTTCAAGCAAATCGAACACATTAACGAGAGGATGGAACGGGAGGAAGATAAGACGCCGGATCCACCGTTTGCACGCAAGCTCCGTGGCGAAGCGCTCCTGAATCTCATGTCCCAAGACACCCGGGATCACTTCATCGTCCCGCCGCGCCTCAAGTCGTATTAGGCGTTGAAGACTAGCGACGGATATTCGCCTGTGGACAATCGGGGACACTGCGGGCCAGAAATTAGGCCGGCTCATGTGAGCTTATGCCGGACTAAGTTCGGCTAACTGATTGATTTAACTGCGTGTCGCCCGCAGTGCGCGGAGAGTCTCGCCTACGCAGCCGGTGTTGGACATTAACTGAACAGCAGTTTGAAAGGACAAGCGCCACTAAGTGGCCGATTTCAATAGAACACTAATTTCCCAGTCCGAGCTCATAATGCTGAGGTCGGTGGTTCGAGTCCACCCGTACCACCATCACCTGCGATGATTTTAATGTCGAGCGCTATACTCGAGCGTGTGGCGGCTACGCACCCGAATCGGTTTGGCCTAAAGGGATGGGCATTTCCCTAACTACCGCCGTCCTACTGCCAGCACTCGCGCTTTACGCTGGAGCAGCTTGGGCGCGTGCGCCTGGGTGCGGAGTGGAGCGCTGGCCGGTCAAGGTCGGGGATGACCCGGATGCCGAGTCCGTCGATCTACTGAAGCCCGTGCCGACAACCTTGGCGGCCCTGGATGCCCTCGCCACACCCGTGGATCGTCCTGAAGACGCTCGGGTGGACGGTACCGAGCGCACGGTCTACGTGCTCCACGCCACGCTATTCGCCTACAAGCTCGAGACGGACGGGGATTATCACTTGGCGCTCACCGATGGGGCAGGGAATACGCTCATCGTCGAGATTCCCGATCCCGCCTGCGTCGGGACACCGAGTCCATTTCTCGCGGGCGTGAGAAAGGCGCGCGCCGCGTTCGATGCCAGGTTCAAGGCAGGAAAGCGTTACCGCACGACCGCGGTCGCTGTGACTGTGACGGGGGTGGGGTTCTTCGATTTCCCGCATGGCCAGAAGGGCGTCGCGCCGAACGCCATCGAGCTCCATCCGGCGCTCGACATCGCGTTCCCCTAGCGGCAGGAAAACCCACGGAGCGGCCATTACCGAATGACGGCGAGCCGCGCTGCCCGGTTATCCAGCACCGTCCCGGCGCGATAGTAACGGCACGCCACCAAGAGCGACCGGTGACCCGAGACCGCCATGGCTTCCGGAAGCGCGATCCCTTCCCGCGCCGCCTGGGTCATGAACCCGCTTCGCAGCGAATGGGCGCTGAACTGGTCGGGATCGTATCCCGCCTTCTCGGCCAGCCGCTTCACAATTCGATTCACGGTGCGTTCACCGGCCGTGCCTAATAGCCGGCCGCTCCGATGTACCCCCTGGAAGATCAATCCTGACTCGATCCCGGAGCTGTGAAGCCAGGTGTCGAGCGCTTTGGCGGCCATTCCTAAAATTGGAAAGATCAGGCCTTCGTGGGTGATGCGCTTCGTCTTGTGGTGGCCGAGGGTCGCCAAATAACCGCCCTCAACGGGTTCGAGATCCTCGACCTTAAGACGCGCGAGTTCGCTGCGTCTTCGCCCGTCGCCCTCGAACCCGACCAAGAGCAAGGCGCGGTCGCGTTTGCCGCGGAGATCCTTGCCACAGGCCGCAAGGAGGTTCTTTAAGACATCTCCCGTGATCGGCCGGTGACGATGATCGGGCTCCCGCCGCTCGAGCTTCGCCACGCGGCGGAGAATCAAGCTGATCCCGTACTCGCGGCAGGGGTTATTCAAGTTCCTGAGCGAGTGCTCGACCGAGATGGCGGCAAGATGGCGTCTCACGCTCGCGACCCGCAGGGGCCGGCCCGTCACATCGAGCCCGTAGGCTTCGATCTTCTGGACGGTCGAGTTCGGTAGGCCATCGAGCTGGGCCTTCACGTAGGCCATGAGCACCGGGGCGGGAATCGGGTAGCGGACGCGTTTCAACGCCCCGGTGCCGAGCGCCCAGGCCCAGAACTTGTTCAAGTCCTTCTGATAAGTCCGGCCCGTTGAGTCGGTGACGGCTGATGTGTATTCAGTCGGAAGATAGTCGGATGGGCGGGTCATTCAGATCCTAATCCTGTGGATTTATTCATTTCTGGAATAACGGTACAGCACTCTCTTGGAAACCCAAGGGCGCCACGGACGAAAGCGCTTTCGTCCGTGACGCTTTTCAACTGTCCCTATTCCCAGGGGGCCTTGGGTCCGACCTGCTTGGCCTCATCAGGCGGAAAGACGAGACAAGGATCGACCCCGTAGCGCTGCCAGAAACCTCTTCGGTGGTTCCGGAACGCGCTTCGCCAATGCCACCATTGGTGAATCGCCATCGGTAGGAGAAACGGCGACACGACGATGACGATGAGGAGTAACCCGCCTCCCATGGCCATCATCACGCGCCCATCGGATGTCTGACCCGAACCTCCGGCGGCCATCATCAGGGCGGGGATGACGTACGGCGCGAATATGAGCAGCAGGGACAGGTTTTTCTTAGTCTGCGCTCGGTCGACGGATTTCCAGTACTTCCTGGCTTCGGGGGTCCAGTCAATGGGTTTGGGCGGTGCCGGAAGTTCAGTCATGGGAGGCTCCCTGATCGGCTTCAGAGGTGTCGCCAGAAGCCGGGGCCAGGGTGATGGGCGGGTCTTCGTAGTGCACCAGGGCCCAGAAGGCTTGGTCCGCGTGCGCCTCGTCCGCTTCCACGAAAGCTTTGACGAGGGCGCGTTCATAGAGCCGCCGGTTCTGCTTGAAGCTCGCCTCGTCCATCGAATGGACGAGTTGCAGGCGTCGTTTGGGTTTATCCATGCATGTTGTCCTTTTTCAGGTTCTTAAGGCGCCGCCAGAGCGCGGGGCCGGCAGCGATGAGGGATAGGAGCAGGGCTCCCAGGATGAGCACGAGGGTGCTTGGCAAGAGGGGGTCCATGTGCGAGTTCTCCGAGCGGCAGCGGAAATCCGGCGCCTTCACTCGAGAAATACCATGGACGAGTCCAATCGCAAGCGTCCCCGGGTCCGGGTTGGACCGGCGCGAGGGGTATTCCAATGGAAGCCGATTCGGACCCTGACTGGGTGCGGTGGGGTAGGGGCCTGTATCAGGACAAAATATCTTTGAGATTTCGTCGAAGCTCCCCCTTTGGGGCAGCTTCCCCAGGGGTCACGGACGCGGGTCCGTTTATCCTAGCCCGCGATTTCTGTACTGGGGGGACACGTACCCCTCCCGACAGGCGGAACCAAGCTCGAATTCAGCCTGTTTCTCCGGGCTCCCGGAGGTAGGGGATCCTTTTCCCGATGGCCTTAAAGCCACGGATTTACCGGAATATCTCAGATGGATAACGGAACGCTTAATAAGAAGTCATCGATGCCAAAGATCACGCGCAACGCGTGTGCTGTGTACCTACACATGCTTAGGCAGCATGTGGATGGGGTGTTCAGGGATCGGCACAAGGACATTGAGGTAGCGACCGGCATGGCTTCCCGCAGCGTGACCTATGGGGTGGATCAGCTTTGTCATTACGCACGGATCGAAGGCCGGCCGGCCCCAACTGACAGGCGCCGCATGGAATACGTGATCCTGCACTGGCCGACTACCGAAGAGATGGA
>Ga0126373_10000455_pt1 | contig 26969 bp, 21 predicted proteins | sample PanSoiMetPlot_11_FD_92545 | JGI IMG/M metagenome (GOLD analysis project Ga0126373, IMG submission 92545) | Tropical forest soil microbial communities from Panama - MetaG Plot_11 | ecosystem: Environmental > Terrestrial > Soil > Tropical forest > Bulk soil | place: Panama | collected 2016-02-17 | reverse complement strand
GAGAATTTCTGGTACTCGACGACATTGTAGATGTATGTGCCTTCTTTGACCTTGGCCTCGACAAACTCAAATTCTTCCTTACCAATTGGCACGAATTTAACGCGGTCGCCGGCGCGGAACAGCACGATGCTGTCGTGGAAGACCGGAAAGCGCTTGTCCGTATCCCAGATGGGCACCGGTGTACGGGCGAAGATCTGATAACCGCCAGGCGTTGCCACCGGATAGATGGCCGTCGAGGCCCCGCCCATGCCCACTGTTCCTTGGGGCGTCCAAGTACGTGGTGGGTTGTATTTGGGCGCCGTAATCACACACCTTGGATCGAGGGCCATCATGAACGGAAGGCCCGGCCAGAAGCCGAGCGAGGCGACCCAATATTCCGTGCCGGAATGCACGCGCACTAGCTGCTCGGCATCGGCGAGTCCGTTGATGCGCGCGACGAAGTCGGGGTCGAGTTCCTTTTTGGTAATTTTCGCGCAATAGTCCTCAACGCATGCCCGTGTCCACGGGTCGCGGTACATGGTCGGCAGATAAAACAGTCGGCTGTCGAGTACAATGTCGTCCGACGGTCCCAGTGATCGGATGAGCGCATTCATCTCCTTGTTGAGGTCCGCGAAAGAGATTTCGTCCGGATCGTAATGCACGAGCAAAGAAGCAAAGCACGGTGCCGTCTCGATCACGCCCTTCGTGTGCTGCTCGGCAATCGCGGTTGCCAGGCCTTGGGCCATGAAGTTTAGCTCGAGATTCATCTCGTTACCGAACTCGATCAATACGAAGCGGTCGCCACCGGGCAGAAATCTCGGTTCCGGATAGATCATGACGCCTTTTCCCCACTGTAGATCAATGGCCAAGCAAACTCGCTCATGCAAGCAACTCGCTCATGTAGGTGTCGACGAAACGGGTGAAGATCTTGCCCTTACGGAAGGCGGGATGCGCAATAGTGTTGCGCAGGAAGCCGATATTCGTTGCGACTCCCTCGATCCGGAAATCGTCAAGTGCACTCGTCATGCGGTCGAGCGCGCCGTCACGTTCGCCGCCTCGGACGATCACCTTTGTGAGCATCGGATCGTAGTGGAAACTGATGTTGTCGCCCGCGCGGAAGCCGCTATCGACGCGAATGCTATCGCTCGTGGCTGGCGGTTGAAACTGGGTCAATCGCCCGGGAGACGGTAGGAAATTCTTGGCAGGATTCTCGGCATAGATCCGGCACTCGATTGCGTGGCCGGCGATGTTGATAGCCTTTTGTGTAAGGAAGGAGAGATCATCCCCGCGGGCAAGCCGGATCTGCAGCTCGACAAGGTCCAGACCGGTAACCATCTCGGTCACCGGGTGCTCCACTTGGATGCGGGTGTTCATTTCGAGAAAATAGAAGTGATGATCGGCATCGACTACGAACTCAATTGTTCCGGCGCCCACGTAACGCTGCTGCCTAGCGAGCGCGACCGCGGCCGCTCCCATTGCGTTGCGCACGGAGTCCGGGAGTCCTGGCGCGGGACTTTCCTCGATAATTTTTTGAAACCGGCGCTGGATTGAGCACTCGCGCTCGAAGAGATGCACGGCGCTTCCATCGCCAAGTCCAAACACTTGGATCTCAATGTGACGAGCGGGGTCGACGAACTGTTCCAGATAGACGCCGGGATCTCCGAACGATTTTTCGGCGAGCTTCTGGGTGGCAGTCACGGTGTTTTCGAGCTCGCCGGGTCCATCGAGGCGGCGCATGCCAATGCCGCCGCCTCCAGCAGCGGCCTTGACCAGAAGCGGATAGCCGACCACCGCGGCCGCAACCGTGAGCTCGTGAAGGTTGTCCGGCGTGAAGCGCGGGCTGCCGGCAAGGATCGGCAGACCGGCCGCCTCGGCCAACTGACGCGCGCGCTCCTTGTCACCCATGTCCGCAATGGTCTGTGCTGTCGGCCCTATCCAGCAGATCCCGGCCGCGGAAACCGCCTGGGCGAAACCGGGGTTCTCCGAGAGGAATCCGTATCCTGGATGAATGGCGTCGGCTCCGCTCTCCCTGGCGGCAGCGATGATCCGGTCGCCGGCCAGGTAGCTCTCCCGCGCGGGAGACGGACCAATCGACCAGGCGGCATCAGCGAGCTGCACGTGGAGGGCTTCCCTGTCCGCTTCCGAATAAACGGCAACCGTCGATAATCCCAGTTTCCTGCAGCTTCGAATCACCCGACAGGCGATCTCTCCCCGATTAGCAATCAGGACCTTGCGCATCGTTGCTCGCCTAACCCGACACCCGATCAGTGCAAATAACTGCTGACCGCCGCGCGTACCGCTTTGGCAACATCGACAGCACCCGGCGTATCGGAGTGCACACAGACGCATTCGGCACGCACGGCCACGTCCGGCCCTTGCAGCGAGCGTACCTTGCCCTCCTCGAGAGCGCGTAGCGTGCGCGCGGCGGCGGCCCGAGGATCCACGGCTTCATGTTGGCGGGTGATGATCAGGCTGCCGTCGGACGAATAATCTAGATCAACGTAGAATTCCGAGACAAACGGGATACCTTCACCCGTATAGATCTGCTCGTGGAGCGTTCCACACATGCCGTAAAGCGGCACCTTAAAGACTTTGGCGACGGCAGCGACCGCGCGTGCGACCTTCTCGTCGCGCGCGGCCATACCGTAAAGGGCGCCGTGCGGTTTTATATGATTAAGCGGCATGCCTTCACGCGCCAGGAAACCGGTGAGTGCGCCCACCTGATAGATAAGGCATTCCATGAGCTCGCCGGGCTCCATCTTCATCTCGCGCCGCCCGAACCCTTGAAGGTCGGGCAACGAAGGATGCGCGCCAACTTTGATTCCGTACTGTTTGGCAAGTCGTACGGTGCGCGCCATAACGCTCGGATCCGAAGCGTGGAATCCGCACGCCACATTGGCGATCGTTATGTGAGACATGATCGCCTCATCATCACCCATCTTGTAGAGCCCGAAGCTCTCACCCATGTCACAGTTGATGCCTATCAACATTGAGATACCTCATTCATTTGGACCGTCCGCCTGCATCTGACCTCTGTGATCTCAGTCCAAGTGCTCGCTGAATTCCTATGTTAGTCCTTCAAGCGAAGTAATACGCGTTGGCGCAATTGATCGGCGACCACGGCAAGAATCAGCAACACGCCAATGACCACCTCCTGCAGATAAGATTGGATATGAGCCAAGTCCATTCCATTCTGGATGAGGCCAATAAATATCGCGCCAAAGACCACGCTACTGAGCCGTCCGGTGCCCCCCCGAAGGCTGACGCCGCCTATAACGCACGCGGCAATAGAGTCGAGCGGCAGCGATGCCCCAATATTAGCTTCTCCGGTCTCGAGGCGGGCAGTGAGCATGATGCCAGCGATCGCCGTAAATAACGCGGTCAACACATAGGCCATGAACAGGTAGAAGCGCGTTGAAATACCGGACAGTATCGAGGCCCGTAAATTTCCGCCGAGAGCGTAGAAGTAACGGCCCATCCTGGTCCAGGCGAGCAAGACATACATCACGACGATGAGTGCAGCAAGCACGTAGACCGGTGTCGGTACGTTCAGAAGCCGACCGAAACCAAAGATATTGCCGAACAAATCCGGCATGCCGTAGACCGGCACCCCACTGGTCATAGTCAGCGCGAGACCGAAGCAGATTGACGCGGTTCCCAGCGTCATCATGAACGGGGGGACTTCGAACACGGCGATGCCAATGCCGTTGATCACGCCGACAAACGTTCCCGCGGCGACGCCGCCAAGCATGCCGAGAGCAACCGCGAATCCCACCGCATCGGGGTGGCCGCGCACCACGTTTGACATGATCATGGCACCGACCACTGACGTGAGCGCGACGTTTTTACCGACCGAAAGGTCGAACCCCCCGGTTAGCAGCGCAAGCATCTGTCCCATGGCTACGATCGCCAGATAGGTCGTCTGGCGCGCCACGTTGAGAAGATTCTGCCCGGTGAGGAAATTGCCCGAAAGGCTTGCAAACACCATCATGGCAACGACAAGCAGAAATGGCAATACACCCAACTGCACGAACAGCTGCTGCGAGCGGAAGCCCAAGCCGCGGGACCCGATGCGGATGGGTTCAGTCATGCTGCCCGCCGCTCGAAAAAATACCCCAGAACGGCATCCTGGGTAATGGCGGCCCCGCCGACTTGTCCGCTCACCCGACCTCGATACATGATGTAAGTTCGGTTCGTGAGATGCAGGATCTCGGGCAGGTCTGACGAAATGAGGAGGACGCCCGATCCGGCCTCGCAGAGCCTGCCGATCAGCTCGTAGATCGCCACTCGCGTGCCGACATCGACACCGACAGTCGGCTCGTCAAGAATGAAGAGTTTTATGGGCTGGCACAGTGCTTTGGCGAGCAACACTTTCTGCTGATTGCCGCCGGAGAAATGCTCGACGTCGCGCTCGATATTCAATGGTTGCAAGTTGACGCGGCGCGCGAGTTCCTGCGCCGCCGCCCGCTCGCCATGGCGGTCGAGTAAGCCCCATCGTGAAAACGGCGCGAACTCGAGCCAGGGAAGGGCCATGTTTTCGCGCACGCTGCGCGGCATGACGAGTCCTTCCGCCCGCCGGTCGGGTGGAAGATAGAAGAGCCCGCGATCGAGCATTGCCCGCGGTCCGAGCCCGGTCACATCGTGCCCGTTGAACTGGATCCTGCCAGCGGTTACCGATTCGAGACCGAAACAGGCGCGCCCGGCAGCGGATTTACCGCATCCGACAAGTCCGGCCAAGCCGACGACCTCGCCGGCACGGACCTGAAGCGAAAGCTCAAGCACCGATCCGCTCTGGGTCGACATGTTTTCGACCTCGAGCAGGGTTTCGCCGGGTCGGAATGCAATCTTAGGGAAGACCTGGCTGATCACACGCCCGGTCATGAGTTGGAGAAGCCGCTCCTCGTTTGCTTCAGCGGCCGGAATCGTCGCGACGTAGCGCCCGTCGCGCAGGACGGTGATGCGATCGCCGACCCGGCGGATCTCGTTCATGCGATGCGTGATATAAATGACACCGACGTCGCGACGCTTGATTTGCTCGATCAAAGAAAACAGCTGATCCGCCTCGCGATCGGTGAGCGAAGCGGTCGGCTCATCCAGGATGAGTACCGATGGCTCGGTGCGGAACGCCTTGGCGATCTCCAGCATTTGCTGTTCGGCACGACTCAAATACTGGACGAGCTGTTGCGGCTTGAGCGGAAACCCCAACCGGTCCAACACTTCGCGTGCGCGCCGGCGCAATGTTGCCTTGTCGATCAGCCCGTGGCGCGTGCTCTCCGCGCCCAGAAACAGGTTCTCCTCCACGGTTAGCGTCGGCACCAGCGAGAATTCTTGGAAGACCGTACTGATACCGAGCGCGCGCGCCTGGTGAACCGACTCTAGCACCACGGCTTCACCACGAAGTGAAACAGTACCCTCGGTCGGCTGCAGCGCGCCGGCAAGGATTTGGATGAGAGTCGATTTGCCCGCGCCGTTCTCTCCGAACAGCACATGGACTTCCCCGGCGTTCAGTTCGAAATCTACCTGATCGAGCGCGATGACACCGGGAAACCGCTTAGAAAGTCGTTCGACCTTGATGAGCGGGGGATGCCCGGATGTTCCCGCGTCCGGACATCCCGTCGCTGCTTCGTTCACGATCGTCGAGCTCCGACCTGGCTCAGTTCACCGAAAAGACCGGCGACCAATTCGACGGGGCGAGCGAGGAGGCATAGTCAAACGTGCTGATGTTCGACTTATCGATCACATAGATCTCTGGACCGACATGCTTGTGGTACGGCTTGCCTTCCAAGATGCGGACAGCCTGATCGATGGCGACACGACCTTGAATGACGGCCGAGTCCGTAGGCGCCGCCACCACACGCCCGCGCTTGATGTCCTCGTACACGCCGGGGGTGAAGTAGTAAGCCAAGACCTTGATCTTGGCCGAAAGCTCGCGCTCGCGCAGCAGCTGGGCCGCGGCCTCCGTCGTGGGCGAGGTCCCGACGATGTACTTGATATCGGGATTGGCCTGGAGGACGTCCTCGACCAGCTTCAGCTGCACCTCCTTGCCCGTATCCCCATATTTTGTCGCGACGATTTCGAGGTCGCTGCCCTTGACCGCGTCGTTGAACCCGGCGTTTCCGGCCTCGACCCAACCCGCGCCCGGAGGTCCGGGAAACCATGCCACCTGCACCTTACCAGACCCTTTGGGATGCTGCTTGGCGATGTATTCGCCAGCCTTATAGCCCATCGTCTTGAACGACACGAGCGACTTGGCCGAAATGAGAGGTGACGAGATGCCATTGATGACGTCGATCACCGGTATGTTCTTGGCGTGGAGCGACTCGATGGTCTTGTTCAAACCGTCGAGCGAAATGGAGCCGATGACAACGATCTGCGCGCCCGCAGCCACGCAGTCTTCGATCTGCGAGATCTGCTTGCTGAGGTTGGTATAGCCGCCCGCTTCGACCAAGTGCATGATCACCCCGAGGTCTTTGGCCTCTTCTGCGACGCCGTAGTCCACGGCGAGCCAGTAGGCATCCTTCATGTGCGGGAATGACACACAGATATTCCACTTCTTGTCTGCTTTCTGAAGCGGTTCGTACATGACCTTGGTCACAGGGCTGCTCATGTCGAACGGCGGATTGTGTTCTTCCACGGGAAATGGGTACCAAGGTTTTGATGACTGCTGTGCTTGCGCCGACACCGCAATTGCGAGCGCCACTGCGCCCGCAACGAGCAAGCCCGCTGCTTTTGTCCTACGCATGGTATGCGCCCTCGCTTTCAACTTATGATATGTTCGCGGCTCGCGATCGGCGCGTATTGTTGAACGCTCGCGATCCGGTCGTGAGTGGTAGCCCGACATTGTTCAACAGGTTTCGCAGGCTTGTAAATGAAAAACGCCCGATAGGCCCATCCGCGAGATGTCCCGATGCGGATCGCCCTGGGGGCCGAACGGCGCGGGCCATTCTCTCAAAATTCAGGCGTGGCGGATTGGAGTTCACAAGTTTCGCCAACCCGAGAAGGCCGATGACGCGCCTTTTCGGGAATCCGCATAGGTGCGCAAGGCACCCTCCTTCAACTGGTGGACGGTTTTCGTGGCGGGACGCGCTCACCCCCCGGCAAAGTGAACGTTGGGCATATCCGCTCCAAACATGTCAGAGCCGGGCGGTCATAAGGCCGGGCATTCATGTCCGGCACGCGTGCCGCCTCTCTCTGGCGTGACCGGGGGCCTGCCCAATCGGTTTTCCGCCGGCCCGATGATGCCCTCAAAGTCCAATGGCGGCCAAAAACCGGCAGCGAGCATAAGGCTCATCACAAGACCGCGGGGGCCCGGGCCGGTCAAGTCTTCCGGGAGGCCATTCTTGGACGGCTAGATCACGCACCTTCCAGGGACCAAGCAGCAACGGTGTCAGCCCTGCCACCCCCGCTGCCAGCGCAACCGCTGGCGACAACGACTCCGCGGGCGCCTTTTCGGCCTCGACGACGATCGGATCGAGGACGGCTGTCTATACGCTACGCCAGTTGCTTAAGCTTGCGAATGGCGCTGCTGCGGGCACGTTGCCCCAGGGACCAACGCCAGCCGCGCGGGCAGAGACATTCCGCGATCAGGAGCTCTCTGCGCCTGACACCCATCGCAATGAACGAAAGGTCAAGGGCTCAGACCTGTCAACGACGCAGGCTCCCGATCGCCAGCCGCGCCCCACAACTGGCTCTGACAGTGCACTTGGTTGTATGTCTGGATATTCTACTGAAGCGCTATGACGCGTCAAAAATGTCAGCAAAAGTGCGAGCACGAGTGCCACGACCGGAGCGACGTCGCGCCAGATAGTTTGTAGGAATTTCCCTCGCATTTTAGGCTCGCTACATGAGGCCCAAGCCCGAATCACGCTGTTGGGACCTCCAAACCGTGATCGCGATGCAATCTATACGCCGCTTGCCCCACTTGGCGATATGGCACGGCGGCCGCCTTAGTCAGATACTATTCGACGAACCGCGTCCCAATGGCTGGCTGCCAGACATGCGCAACATCGGCAAAAATGCGCAACATCACCATACCGAGGTGATGGCCTAGCATCTCGAGCTGTCCTATCCCTGTTAGAGGCCGTGCCGATCATGCTCTTGACTTGCGTGCCGTCCTGCAAACGCGGAGAGCGCATGACGCAAACCATGCTCGTCCATAGGCGAAGCCGCAGCTTTCGAGCAAATCCGGCAACGGAGACGTCCACTGGCGACGGCCGTTCCGCGAGACTTTCAGCAAGGACGGTTCAAAGACCGCAAGGCTGACAAAGACCTCGTCCCGCGCAACGCTTAAAAAGCTGCACACAAGCAAAATGGATCCGGCGTCCTTTTACACGCAGGTAATTTGTTTCGATCCGATGGGTCGACGAAGTGGTACACGTGGCCGTTGAAACCAGAAGGAAGCAGCAATGAGGACTTCTATCAGGAGGCAGCTTGCACTGAGGGTGGCCGTTGCGATTGGGTTCGCCGCGCTCCAGGCAGCCCTGGCCACAACGTCTCTCGCCAAAACCTCCGTCGTCCACAACCGCGCCGCCCTGGCAGCATCGAGTGCCGACGGTGCCAACCGCGGAAGCTGGCGTATGCCTTCCGCGGGCTATGCGGGGGACCCGGCAACCGTCCAGAGCCCCCAATACTCCTACCCAAACCCATTCGCCGGAGAGTGCACTGAGGACGATGGCTACGGCCGGTTCAAGCCATGCGACTGATCAGCCGTGGCCGAGAAGCCCTGCCGTTCCTCGGCTGACTGTTTTATTGTCTCCGACCTTATCGCTTTGTTGAATGCGCCGCGCGGTGCAATCGGGCGGAATGGTGCAGCTCCGCGTCGCTCTCGGCCGATGCACAGGGTCACGGATGCACATCCTCGTGCGTTCGGGGTAGCTGACTCTGGTGAGACACGGGTCGGCGGGTCGGCGTGTTGCAGTGTTGCCCCGCCCTAAGTTTCACCATAAAATATTACCTGTCAGGGAGCGAAGGTATTGCGAGGCGGGTGAGCAATTCGGGCTCTGGCAGGAGCCGGGGCACGCTATAGTGCTCATTCACCGCCCGAGGAGACGAGATTCATGATTGCTCGGCGAAAGCTGACGCTGAGCGCGGCGCTGTTGACCCTGTCGACGATTGGCGGCCACGCAGGCCCGTGCTCGCACGAGATTGACCGCATACAGGCGCAGGTCAATGCCAGGCTCGAAGCGAAGGCCGGAGGCGGACCGGTTGGGCCCGAAAGCTCGGGGGCCCTTCTGCATCATCAGCCGACGCCAGGCTCGATCGCAACGGCCGAAACCAGGCTCGGCGAGCTCCCGCCGCAAACGGCCGAAGCCATCGAGCAGGCGATGGGACGCGCACGCCAGGCGGACCGTGCCGGTGACCTAAGCGCCTGCCAGCAGGCGCTCTCGGACGTACAAGCCGCGATCGGTCCCTAGCCCGCTTCCAAATCGGCCGAACGCGACCGGTCCTTCTGACCTGGCTCATCGTGTTGGTCTGCGGCCAGAAACCTCGCCCTTCATGGCGAGGAAGAGACGAACGGGAGCGGCGTGCAAAATGTTGCCGCAAAGCCGCAAGAGTGGATTGCTTCTCCTGCGCTCACAATCGTGATACGGACTTTGAGCGCGTGGCGTACTGCGCGGCAGCGCCGCGGTGCCGTCCCTCACGCCTCATCCCGCCGATGCCCGCAAGCGTCGCCTCCTATGCGGCATCGAGTCCTTCATCTTCGCATGTCCAAGACGTGTACTAAGACTGAGGTTTGCCGCTACCGACCGATCTGAGGAGGAAGCATGCCAACGCCCGAGCCAATCGTTTTGCATCATTTCGATCAATCACCGTTTTCGGAGAAGATTCGGGTCATCTTCGGTTTCAAGCGACTTGCCTGGCGGTCCGTTCGCATATCACGCATCATGCCTCGTCCGAATTTGATGCCGCTAACGGGCGGCTACCGTCGCACCCCAACGATGCAAATCGGTGCCGATATCTACTGCGACACTCAAATCATCATCCGGGAGCTGCAAAGACGTTTTCCCGCGCCGACATTGTTTCCCTCGGGGCACGCAGGCCTGCCATGGGCACTAGGCATGTGGACGGACCGCCCATTCTTTCAAAACACGGTCAGCCTGGTGTTCGGCACGCTCGCTGAGAAGGTACCGCGGGATTTCATTGAAGACCGTGAACGATTGCGCGGGGCCAAATTCGATGTCGCAGCCATGAAGGCGGCAATTCCGCAGATGCGCGATCAATTCCGCGCCCATGCCGATTGGATCGAGACGCAGTTGAGCGACGGCCGGGAATGGCTGCTAGAAACGTTCAGTCTTGCTGACGTCCATGCATATATGAACGTTTGGTACGTGCGCTCCAACGTTTTCGATGCCGATGAATTGCTTGCCAGAACGCCGCTCACCTTAGCGTGGGAGAGGCGCATTCGAACCGTTGGACACGGCGAGCGCACCGAAATGTCTTCTGATGAGGCTCTAGACATCGCCGCCCGCGCGAAACCGCAAACGCCAATCCTCGCCGATCCCGAGGACCCGAATGGTCGGCAACCGGGCGATCGGGTGTCGGTGGTGCCGGATGACTATGGAAAGGTCGAAGTTCGCGGCGAGATCGTCTCGCTCTCCGCACAGCACATCGCAATCCGGCGTCTTGACGATCGAGTCGGCGAGATCGTGGTGCATTTCCCGCGCGCGGGGTTTGTTGTGATCCCAAGCTGAACGTCACGCCACTCTCACTGACAGCTTTGCAAAATGATCCGATCGTCGGTCGCGACCCGGCCATGAGCCTTGCTATCCAAACGCATCAAGGGTCTCAAGTTTGCGCTGTCAAAACGTAGACCAGCGATCTCCGGAGCGGCCGATCTGGGCTTCCAACCTGACGAGAAAGTCCCTAGCATTGAACGCCCGTTCGGAGTTCCTCCGGGGAATCCGACATCGGCGATGACTCGACCGCGGTGGCGGTCGTCGGAACACGGCTTGAGCCCTGGAGGGTTGATTTGGCTGGACCGTTAGCCGGCATACGAGTTCTCGATTGCACATCCGTGGTGCTCGGTCCTTACGCGGCGCAGCAACTCGGCGATCTCGGCGCGGATGTCGTCAAGATCGAGCCGCCGGACGGCGATACAACGCGTCAGCTTGGGCCGCGGCGGCATCCAGGCATGGCGGCATTCTTCCTCGGATGCAATCGCAACAAGCGCAGCGTCGTGCTCGATCTCAAGCTGGAGGCCGGGCGTCGAGCGATGTCGAGGCTCGTGGCCAGCGCCGACGTTCTCGTGCATAACTACCGGCCCGAACCAGCAGCGCGCCTCGGCATGGACTATGAGACGTTCGCCCGAGAGAATCCGCGGCTGATCTACGTGGCGACATACGGATTTCGCGCCGACGGTCCAATGGGCGCAACGGCAGCCTACGATGACATCATTCAGGCCGCGTCCGGCCTTGCCGTGCTGCAAGGCATAGTGATGGGCGAACCGCGCTTCGTCCCAACACTGGTCGCCGACAAGATCGGTTCGCACGCGGTTGTCGGTGCGGTTCTGGCTGCCCTCTACGAGCGCGAGAAGTCGGGTCGCGGACAGGCGATCGAAGTTCCGATGTTCGAGACTGTTGTTGCATTCGCCATGGTCGAGCACCTCTATGGGCAAACCTTCGTGGCAGGCCCCGAAAGCATGGGTTACAAGCGGCTGTTGAACGCCGCGCGCGGGCCTTATCGGTCCAAGGACGGCTATATTGCGCTGTTTCCCTATACCGATGCCAATTGGCGCAAGCTGTGTGACCTCATTGCCCGCCCTGAGCTTCTGACCGATCCCCGTTTCCAGTCAGTCGCAACCCGCCTTGCCAACATCGAGGTGGTCTACGCCACGCTGGCCGAGATCTGCCGGACACGGACCAGCGCCGAATGGCTGGCGCTTCTCGACGGATCGAACATCCCCCACGGGCCCGTCAATTCCCTGGAAGATCTCCTCACCGACGAACAGCTCGCCGCCACCAACTTTTGGACGGAATTCGATCACCCGACCGAGGGCCGCATCCGAATGCCGGACATCGCGGCAAGGTTCAGCCGTACCGCGCCGGACATCCGTCGTCTGCAACCGCGCCTCGGCGAACACAGCGTCGAGGTCCTTGGCGAGGCGGGGTTCTCGCCCGCGGAGATCGACGAGTTCATCGCGGCAGGTGCCACGCGCGATGCCCGGGCGGTGTGATCAGGCAGACCCGGCTGCGAGCAAGCGGAGAGGCCTACCCCGGGCATCTCAGGAATCCGGCCACCTTTGCGGAAGTGCGTTGGTTTGGCGGGCAGTCAACGCGGTTCGTCACCGGCTAACGTGACCCGATGCATCAAACGCCTGAAACCGTGATAATCGTTGATGGGATTGTGTTGCGTGCAACGATTGTCCCAGAGCGCGAGCGACCCGGGCTGCCAGCGGAAGCGGCAGGTGAATTCCGGACGTGTCAGGTGGTCGAAGAGATAGTTGAGGATTGGTGCACTTTCCGCTGCAGTCATGTCCTTGAAGCGGACGGTGTGACCGCTGTTCACGTAGAGCGCCTTGCGCCCGGTTTCAGGATGGGTCCTGACGACGGGGTGCTCGGCGACATATTCCGACTTTGCGTCGGCTCGCGCGTCTCCACGCAACCGATCTTCTCGGGTTCGGGTCGCGTTGGCCTTGGCCGAGCTGTTGACGGCAATGAGCCCTTGCAACATACCCTTCATGCCCTCCGACAAGGTCTCGTATGCAAGGTACATGTTAGCAAACAGCGTATCACCGCCCACCGGTGGGACTTCCCGGGCAATCAGCATGGTGCCCATGGGCGGCCGGTCGAGATAGGCCGTGTCCGAATGCCAAAGGCCGCCGAAATTCACCTTCTCGTGCTCAAGTTTCAACACCGGCGTGATTTCCGCAAAGCCCTCGATCCCCTTGATGAAAGGATACTCGACCACTTCCCCCAGAGATCGGGCGAAGGCCAGAAGCTTCTCGGGCGGAAGCATCTGGTCCCGAAAAAAAATGACTAGGTGATCAAGCCACAGACCGCGGATTTCGGCGACGACCTCTTTGTCGAGACGCTGCCCAAGATCGACGCCAACAATTTCCGCACCCAAAGTGCCTGCAACAGGACGGGCTTCGACTCGAGAATTTCCCATGGTGCGCTGCCTTCCGAGGCTTTTATGTCGCATGCTACCAGATCCCGCAATGTTGGGCGACCGGTGTTTGGGCGGGAAGTTGCAGGTCACAGAGAGTTCGTCTTACGGATGGCTGCGCACATGCTGTGTGGTCACGGCCGTGGCGCATTGACCCGAGAGAAAACGCCCTCCCTGCCTCTGTGAACTGGCCAGGCAAGCAAACCGATTTGACGGCGCGGTGCCCAATGAAGGCTCTATGCAGTAAGCGTCGCTGCGGCGCGCTCGCTCGAGCCACGCCGGGACGCATCATCTTCGGAGACCCCCAGTTCTGGTTTTTGAGATTCTCACCCGAAGCCATCATCGGCATCGTGGTGCAGGGACTGATGGGCTTCGAACGTTCGAGGCGGTGGGTGGAGCGCCGGGTTCGTCATCGCCGTCAGTTTCATGATACCACCGCTCGTCACACTGACCCGGGCAAAAATCCGTGAATTCATTTGACCTAAGCGGTAGTCCGTGCTTCCCCAGTCAGTTAGAAAATTGTTGGGGAGATGGGGACGTGATTCTGGAGTGGATGTTTCCCCGCGCCGTCGGGTTCTTTCTCCGTGGTCAGACAGTTAACCAGGCCCGCACAAGAAAATGCTGGATGAACCTGCAACATAACTGCTGGGCGAACCAATGTCAGGCCTGGAAGTTCCATGGCGGGCCGTGGTGGCACGTAGGATGGTATTTTAGACACTGGGTTGTCCATCGGCGCCGTGGTTATTGTTCGCGGTCTTAATCCCTTCAGCGGATCCCACAAATCGACCGCGCTCCTCTGCGACTACCTCACCTGCACAGTTCGCTCATACAATCTATAATTGTATCATCGAGCAGCCGGTCCCAAGACATCAACCCCTGCGACTAGCGGCCGCTCTAACTTGAAAGCGCACCGCGGACATCCGCCTTGCCGGTCGCTTAATAAGCCCGCCCTCGTCCGAACGAACACGCCTTCATGTGCCGCGGAACTGAGATCCGACTGTGATCAATTGCGCCCGCGCTGCAAAAGCGGTCAGTCAAACGTTGGTTGCGTGACGCGCGCCCCCCACAGCGGCGGAATACTAAAACGATCGCCGTCACAGCTCGTTTTGGGCTGCGGTTCAAATCGAATTCGGTGCACAAAAGAGAAGCCATGTTCCTGCGGCATTTCAACGTGGTAGCGTCGTCTTTCCATGGGCGGCCCCGACACACGCAAGATCATCCATATCGACATGGACGCCTTCTACGCGTCGGTCGAGCAACGAGACGATCCAGCCTTGCGGGGCCGTCCGGTCGCCGTCGGCTATGCCGCAAAGCGCGGCGTCGTCGCCGCGGCGAGTTATGAAGCCCGGACCTTCGGCGTGCGGTCGGCGATGCCGTCGAGCACGGCGCTCCGCAAATGCTCGGAGCTCGTATTCGTGCCGCCGAGATTCGAGGTCTATCGGGCCGTATCCCGCCAGATTCGCGCGATCTTTACGGACTACACGACGCTGGTCGAACCGCTGTCGCTCGATGAGGCATATCTTGATGTCACCGACAATCTTCGCGGCATCCCCACGGCGGCAGCGACGGCAACGGAAATCCGCGCCCGTATCTTCGAGGAGACCCGCCTGACCGCATCCGCCGGCATCTCCTACAACAAATTCCTCGCTAAGCTGGCCTCTGGTCGTCATAAACCGAATGGCCAATTTGTGGTGCCCCCCGGAACAGGCGCGGCTTTCGTCGAGCAGTTAGCGGTCGAGAAGTTCCATGGCATCGGCCCAGTGACGGCTCGAAAGATGAATGAGCTTGGCATTTTTACTGGCGCTGATTTAAGGCGCCAATCATTAACCTTGCTGCATCGGCACTTTGGCAAGTCGGGTCCCTGGTACCACGCCATCGCCAATGGCGAGGACGACCGTCCGGTGGTGCCGGACCGCCCACGGAAATCCTTAGGATCGGAAACGACCTTTGCGGACGACCTAATCAACCCGGCGGACGTTGAAGCCGGCGTCGAGGCGATGGCGGATGAGGTCTGGACCTGGTGCGAGAAAGCGCGGAGCTTTGGCCGGACTGTAACGGTGAAGATCAAATATGCCGACTTCCGGCAAGCTACGCGCAGCCGAACTCTACCGGCGATCGTCGCGTCCCGGGAAACCCTGCGTGCCGTTAGCATCGGTCTCGTAAGGTCGGTGTTCCCCCTTGCAAGGGGTATCCGCCTTGTCGGTGTGACGCTGTCGGGCTTCGAGCGAGCGGACTCAACCGCCTCCGACCAACTCGACCTAGGTCTGGCAAGCGATAGCGAACCTCCTCCCGGGATCGTCGATCCGTAAGCGTGCAAGTAAAAAAGAGGCGCCCCTTCAGACTACGGGTCGACGATTGGCGGCGGGCGTGGAGCACGCGCGCACCTGGACCTCTGGGTCGACCTCGACGAGCGACGTTGTTTGCACAGGTGCCGCCATGGATCTTGTTCAATTTCGGCGGGGTGGCTTGCCGCGTTGACTTGCCAACCACAAACGTTCTGCAGGTGCCTGACGTGGTGCTCCGCTGTCGTGCGGCAAAATCGGACCATCAATCGATCCGAAAGGGGAGCACACGTAAACCCTTCTGCAGGCAATCGCGGTCACCTAGGAGGCGATAAGCTCCCAGCTGGTGACCGAGGTTTTTTTCGCCGAAACCATACCTGTCGGCGGCCGTGTTTGTAGCTGAGATCACGCTTCCGCCCGGAGCATAGAAAACAATATTCCCGTCGTCTTGACACCTTAAAAATGTGCCTGGGTGATTTTGGGTCCCTGAACACCAAAGCGGTTCGTTAGCACTATTCTTGACGACGCAATTGCCGTCATCTTGCATGTCGCAATGTGTGCCGCCGAGACCGTTTGTGCCAGATTCCCAAAGCGCGACGGTATATTTCCCCCGAGTTGCGTCCGCCGCAAGCGTATCGTTGTCCAGAGCATACAATACCAAGTTGCCGTCACTTTGCATTGTGAGCATGAAAAGCCTGGTAGCGGAAAAGAGATTATCACCGACGACGAGCGTTCCCCGCGCGCGCTTAAATGGATCGGGAGTGGGCAAGCGGGCGCTTCTGGGAACAAAATCGCGAAAGAAATCCATATCGATAGCTCCGTGAGCCGAGCGGCCAATCCTTCCGGAATTAGAGCCGGCGGCTTGCCGGCTTTTCCGGTGAGGTCTAAGGACTCATCCGATTTTTGACCGCAATGTTTGGACAGGTCGCCTTAACGCCCGGTTCGATCTAACCATGTTGTCGTGGCCCAACAACCCCAAGGTTCCGCTAAAAGCGATGCAAAGATCGATGTTCGACCCGATTCCCGATCGGAGGTTACCGTCCATGGCTTCTGCTACTGGGATTGAGACGGAAAGTACCCGCCTCGCAACTTCCGCAAGGTCAATCCATCCGTAGGTTGGATTTTGCTCATCCGATGCGGAAGCGCATCACCAACTTTGGTGATGCAAAAAAAAATCTTGAAAATATGCAGCTCAGCCGCGACGACCCGACGGTGGAGATCAAGCCTCAGGCTCGCGGCTAGGAAGCAGATGATGGCGAGCTTCCGAGGTGCAATCCGGACGCGGCAGTCAACTCGTGGCCGACGGCGAGCGCGGCGCGGCTAAAACCCCGAGCTCCCTGACGTCGGATCGACTGAGCCTTACAGCCGGGAGATGACGGCGACTTCGGCCACCGAACAAGACGCGCTCGTCGCGACGCGCCTTCCCGGTCACCCCCGCGGCATCGCCACCCCACCGAGAAGTGCGACGACGTCAGTCTGACGGCGGCAGCCGGTCTTTTCCAGAACGCCGCGCACTTGTGTACGGACCGTATTGCTCGAGACGCCGTCGATGGAAGCGATTTCATCCACGGTTTGTCCCGTCACCAGCCGGCGCGCCACACGAGCTTCCGCCGGGGAGAGATCGAACAGCGACTGTACCAGCTCGACGGGAGGAGCCTGCAGCGGAGCCACTGGGGTCATCACCAGCATCCCGGCGCAGCGTACGAAAAGGTCGCGCGCGGTTCTGCGAATTGGGATCACATGCGCAACCATCGCGGCAGCGGCGTGCGCGTCGCGTAGAGCGAGGGATCGTACTGGCGTGACATTCTCCAAATCAAGCGCTTTGATTGTCTGCTGCAGCAAAGCGTCGGCGATGGGATCGGTGAGCGACACGCGGTCATGCGCCTGCCAACGAACGTGGTCGGTAAGCGCTTCCATCAAACGGTTTGCTGCGAGGACCTTTCCGCGCTCGTTGAACACCATCGCTGGCAAGCCAATCAGTTCCAGGGTTTCACTTGCCGCCCGCGCGCGCTCCAACTGCAGCCTCGCCGACATCAGGGCGCTACGGGCAATATGCGGATGCAAGGGGTCGAGTTGTTGGACGACGGATGCTTCGACCGGCCCGCGCTCTTTCATTCGCTCCAGAGCAAATACCAGCGTGTCGCCGGTCGACAGCGGGATGACGTTCCCCACCGCCCAGCCGAAGCCCGCAGGCCAAAGGAAGTCACGATAGAATGGATCGTCCGCCAGTTCCGCATCCGTGTAGACGTCATATTCCGTTAGGAAACCACAACGTCGCGCTGCGGAAACCCTACGCAACCGTTGCCCGCGTCTGAGCCAGTCGCCCTTGATAGTTTGCTCCATGGCCATGCGCATGCCCTCGGAGGCGATCCAGTTCTGGCTCCCGCCGTTGACGGTGAGCAGATAGCCCCCGCGGGCGTCTGCGATGCGGGAAAGCTCATCCAGGACGCCAGGCCAGCATTCAGGCCCAAAGGCGCATTCGTAGATCCGGTCAATAAGTTGCTGGTCCATTGTGCGATCCCGGTTACCGACCAACCTTGACGCCAACCTGTACTATGATACCCGCGAACAGAACGCCTTGGTCCTTTTCTTCGGCACAGAACCGCGCGCGGCCTCCTGTCACGCAAAGACACAAAAACAGTGGAGTGTCTGGCGATCATGCGGCGGCTCGCTTTGATGTGATGATATCAATGCTGGAGGCAAATAGACACCTCGAATTACGCGATGTGGGGTGAAGTGAGGGAAGCGGATGCTCGAGGTCCGAGCACAATGACATCGTGCCGCGGCAAGTGACGCAATGGCGAAACTAATTTTCTGGTTTGCGGGAACCTCCCGGTTTGGACGCAAACCGCTGAATTGACGTTCACAGTCTCGCTGATGAAACGGCCACACTGAGCCATCGACTATTTCAGCCAGTCTGGGAGCAAAACGACCACCCGGGGAGTCGCGTGACCATCCAAAGGTGAGGCGAGCGCAACTTGGTGCCCGCTCACAAGAAAATGGGAAGAGATTGAGCCCAGCGGTGTCAAAAGCACCACTATTTCCTAGTCTCATGCTGACGTAAAATGGCGCTTGTGGGGCGGACGTCAGCGCCTGCACTCCTGGGAGATCTTGTCATGAACGCATGATGGACTCTTGCCATAGGCCCCACGCACATTGGTATTTCGCACAGCGCGCGTCCTTACCATCGCAGGTGCTTCGCCGTTTACGGCGTTGAATAGACAAGGAAACAAAACGCCCTCAGGCCTTGCGTCGGCAGGGAAGGATTTCCCAGTTAGCAGGCCAGATGACGGCGATTTACCATGGACAATGGCCACTCTGTTGCAAAAGGCAAACGTGATGAGCCCCCTGTCGCGGCGGCGTCTGCCCAACCTGCGTTTCTCTTTCTCCGATCCACATGTGCGGCAGGAGAGCGCGGCAAGTGACGGCACGCGAGCTCGGCATCTCCAAAAATATCGCCGGGGTGAACATGCGCCTCAATGCCGGCCGCGTGCGCGAACTGCACTGGCACAAAGCCGCGGAATGGGCCTATATGCTCTACGGCAGCGCGCGAATCACGGCCATCGACGCGCAAGGGCGGAACTCCGTCGACGACGTAGGGGTAGGAGGATCTTTGGTATTTTGCATCAGGTGTTCCACACTCCATTCAGGGCGCCGAATTCCTTCTGGTATTTGATGACGGCGATTTTGACGAGGACAACACTTTCTTGATCAGCGACTGGTTCAAACACACGCCGAATGATCTGCTGGCAAAGAAATTTTGGTGTCTCGGCGACGTTTTTCGGTCACACTTCCGATCCTAGTGAGCGTTACATTTTTCGGTTCAAGTACCGGGTCCCCTCGCCTCCGATAAGATCCCCGGAGCGACCGCCGTGCCCCAATCCTTGAGTCACAGAATGCTCGAGCAACAGCCGATCAAGACGCAGAGCGGAACGGTGCGGATTACCGATTCAAGCGCGTTCCCAGCGTCCAAGAATATCGCGGCGGCGCTAGTCGAAGTTGAGCCAGGCAGAATGCGTGAGATGCACTGGCACCCCAACACCGATGAATGGTAGTACTACATAGAGGGCCAAGCGCGCATGGGCGTATTCGCTGCAGCCGGCCAGGCACGCACCTTCGATTTCATGGCCGGCGACGTCGGTTACGTTCCCTTCGCAATGGGCCATTACATCGAGAATACCGGCAATACGCAGCTGCGCTTCCTCGAAATATTCAAAAGCAGCTACTACGTCGACGTGTCATTGAACCAATGGATGGCGCTGACGCCACCGGAGCTCGTGGAAGCGCACCTGAATCTAGACAAACAGGTGATGGCCGCGTTGCGAAAAGAGAAGGGGCCGGTCGTGCCGACTTGATCCGCGCTCAATCGCAGCTAAAGCAGGGAGCAGGGGATCTGCGACGACACGGCTACCGCCGGTGCTTCCTGCGTTTTAGGCGTCCGTGGTTTGGGGGAGCAACTACTTCGCGGAGCTGCGGTTCACCCCACCATGCCGGGCTCCGTCACCCCAGGCTTTCCAGTCCGCGCCCGTCAAGCCGTAACCATGGCGAGCCAGCCGAACGCGCGTCAATTTGTTGACATGCGCATAATGTTGTCGGCTTGCGCCGCGCGCTCCCGCCCCCAGACTGACGAAGCGATAAGGTCCGGTGTCCATGTGGATATGGCCCATGCTGGCATAGGTCATGGTGCCGCCCGGGTTGTTGGCCGCGAGCCACCGCACGATCGCAGCTTTTCGGCCCGGCGGGGCGTTGAAATCGACCGCTCGCCCGTAACGATGCATCGAGGCATGATGGGTGCCTGCGATCACGGCGCCAGGCCGGCACGTCGAGACAATCTGCACCGGGCCAAACTCGGCCTCGACCCTGTCCAGCAATTGGCGTGTTTCACGAGTCAGGCACGATCGAGAAACGCTGACGTTATCATACGCATGGTGTGGGCGTGAATGGGAGATTGCGCTGTGTCGGGACACGTGGTCATGCCATCCGAACCCGTTATGAGCAATTGATCGATGATGATGGCGTCCCAGATGACTCTCGTGAATTCGGCCGTGTGCAAATGTCGGAACACTTAGAAGCAGCAGCAGGGTCGCGGAAGCAATGACGGAACTAAAGCACTCACGCATTTGAGATATCCCGAACGTTTGTGTGACAAGAAAAACGGACGATGACGGCCGATTGCGATCGACGTCGGTGTGGCGCGCAAGTGCGCAGGCTCCGCCGACAATTCCGAGATGACGAGATTGTTCCGAGAGACGGCATTGGAAAAAGATTTGCAAACTCCAGACCAACTGAAAAAGATATGTTTAGGACTTTCGACAGCACCATTTCGAACCCTGAAAAATACGCGCTCATCTCATGACGAAGCATCAGCGCGAATTCAACTTACAACACTCGCGATACGAGCATTGCGGCCGCCAACTTCGTATTCGTCGGCGATGTCGCGCAAATGATTACGCTTATCGTTAATGACAATGCTGGGCGTGCTGCTTCTGACAGCACCTTCAGGCGGGATATTAGGTTGAGCGTCTGATGAAATTTAGCCTCAGCTTCCCTTGCCTTCCTGAGGTAACCGCGTTGGCTTCATGGGGACCTCAGCCCCGCAGACACCTGTGAATGCCAGGCAAAATACGCGATTGCGCCCGATTGAAGGAGCTGGCTGTCTCCGCGATGCTCTCCGTCATGTGCCGATCTCGGCGCAGCTGCTCAAACCACGGCTAGGCTACAGAGGCTAACGGCAAGGCCCTTTCCTTGTGACTTGGCCCACTGGGTAGCAACGACTAATGACTCCCCCGTCTCGTCAGTCTCAATGCCGTGACGCCCAATGTACGGTGACCTGCCACAAGCTGCTCGCCGCCGAGGCGGAGCCCTCGTCAACGACGCTCTGCGCGAACGACTGAAGAGCTTTTGCAACGCGGCTAAGCACATGTAGCGCGACGATTTGGTGTCATCATCTTGATGTCGGGTGGCATTCGAGGCCCGCCGCCAGCGGGGACCCGCCATAGACTCACGATTACAGAGCTAAAGACGAATAGGCCATTTGGTTTATGCCAAAGCCATAGTATTCTTGGTAGCAGAGGCCTCTCGGCGCCATGGACCCGCGCGAGCGCGAGGTGGGCGGAGTCGGTCGTCCCGTTCCATCACGGAGCGCGATCGAAATCCAATGGAGCGATTCAATGTTCCGCTGGCTTGAAACGCGAATCGATCCGTTCGTGCGCGCGGCTGTCGTTCAGCCCCCTAACTCGTTGTTGTCGTTTTACTGGTACTATGTAAAGCCGATATGGCCTGCGTTCGTGCTCATCCTCTTCTTCGACTTGCTGGCCGCACTGAGCGAGGTGGTGCTCGCGACTTTCCTGGCGCAGCTCATAGATCTTATGAAGGCTACCGCAACGCCTGCGAGCTTTTTCAGTGATCACCTCGGCCTGCTTCTCTTGATGGCGGTGGTGGTGCTGATTGCGCGACCAGTGATCGTTTTCGTTTATGACATCGTCAAGAACCAGGTGCTCTCGCCGCCATTTCAAACCCGCGTGCGCTGGCAGACGCACGGCTACGTGCTGCGGCAAAGCCTTGGTTTCTTCCAGAACGAATTCGCTGGCCGGGTCGCTAACAAACTGATGCAAACGGCGCCCGCTATGCGCGATTCATTCTTAATGTTAAGTGATGCTGTTGTGTTCGTCACGGTGCAATGGTTGAGCGCGTTGGCGTTGTTTTGGGCGGCGGATATACGCCTGACCATTCCCCTGATCGCTTGGCTTGCAGCCTATAGCGCCACTCTCGCCCGGTTCGTTCCCCTCATCCGCAAGCGGTCGTCGGAAGCCTCCGAAGCGCGATCGACGCTGCTCGGACGTATCGTCGACAGCTACACGAACATACTGACGGTTAAGCTTTTTGCCCATGCCGAGAGCGAGGATAGTTATGCGCGTTCTGCGCTCGAGGAGCAGATCGGCAAGCATCAGTCCTATGTGCGTCTCACAACCGTGATGACCGGCATCTTGTCCAGCCTAAACGGCTTGCTGATCGCCACCACCACTGGGCTTGCCCTATGGCTTTGGACTGGCGACCACGTCTCCCTTGGAGCCATCGCGCTTGTCACTGCGCTGGTCGTGCGGATCACACAGATGTCCGGTTGGGTGTTGAACCTGGTCACGAACATCTTCGAGAACATCGGCGTTGTACAGGACGGCATAGGAACCATTTCGCGACCTCAGGCGATCGTCGACCAGAGCGGAGCCCCATCACTGCGGGTGACCAAGGGTGAAATCCGCTTCGATGCCATTGGCTTCAACTATGGCAGCGCAAAGGGAACGCCCGGCGCCGACCCGACGCGGATCATCGATGGGCTGTCGCTGACGGTCCGAGCGGGCGAGAAAGTCGGGCTCGTCGGCCGCTCGGGTGCGGGCAAGTCGACGCTCGTCAGCCTGCTCCTACGCTTTTACAATCTCGAAAAGGGTCGCATTCTAATTGACGATCAAGACATCGCCGCGGTCACGCAGGAGAGCTTGCGCGCTTCGGTCGGCATGGTGACGCAAGACACCTCACTGCTGCACCGCTCAGTGCTTGACAACATTCTTTATGGCCGCCCGGAGGCAGGACTCAGCGGCGCGATTGAGGCAGCAAAGCGAGCGCACGCGCACGACTTCATCGTCGACCTCGAGGACAAGGACGGGCGTAGGGGTTACGAGGCGCGCGTCGGCGAACGCGGTGTCAAGCTCTCGGGCGGCCAACGCCAACGAATCGCAATTGCTCGGGTGCTCTTAAAGGACGCGCCGATCCTGATACTCGACGAGGCGACGAGCGCCCTCGATTCGGAGGCCGAGGCCGCAATCCAGGAGCAACTCCTGAACCTAATGTCGGGTAAGACCGTGAACGCCATTGCTCATCGGCTGTCGACGATCGCGGCCATGGACCGGGTCATCGTGCTCGAGAAGGGCCGCATCCTTGAAGAGGGTGGTCACGTTGAGTTGTTGCGTCGCGGGGGGCTCTACGCTCAGCTATGGACCCGCCAGTCCGGCGGCTTCACGGCCAAGGAAGTGGTCGATTCGAGCGACAGCGCGGTTCGCTAATTTTTTGATGGACGTCTAGCTGACCTTACCGCATCAGAAATATTGAGTTCGTCTTAAGAGAACGTTTGAGCACAATGAACTCTGACGGCACCGGCAGCAACTTTTGGTCCGCGATGCTGACGAGGCAACCAGAACTGCTCCTTTGGTTCCGCTTCTTGTCCGCCCCTCGGGTCTTTAGAAACCGGCGCGGGAACATGCGATCTGAACTTAGCGCGGCTCGCCGACGAAGCCTTGTTGGAGCGTCGTCAGCCGGTCAAGCGCGGCTTTCGGCAATGGACCCTTCTGGACGGCGGCGAGCGCTTGCTCAAACTGTTGCAGGGTGGCCATGCCGACCAGGATCGTTCCCATTGCGGGATGGGAAATTGCAAACCGCGTGGCAGCTTCGCTCAAGCTCCCGGCCCATCCTTCCTTTACCAGTGATAGCAATTGCTGGGCGCGCGACATGTCCGCTGCGTAGCTGCTGGCCGAGCCAATCGGCAAGGGCGGTGGGCTAGCGATCGGGTGACGTTCCGCCGTGCCGGTTAAAGCGCCACCCGCGAGCACGCGAATGCCCACGGCGCCAACGCCTGCCGCCTGCGTACGATCGAAGATCTTGCGATAATCTTGCGCTGGATAGTCCGGCGGCAGCTCGGCGCCAGCCGAGGGGTTCAGCATGTTGTAGCAAATCTGCGCGCTGTCAAAGAGCCGTGAATCAATTGCCTCATGGAGTGCGGCCGTATCCCCTATCGCGGTGATCCCCAGAAGGCGTGTCATACCCCGCTGCTTGAGCTTATCGAACGCGGGCACAACCTCGGAGAGAACCTGCTTGATGGAGAGGGACTCGCGCCCCTCTGCGAGGGTGATCTCGTTGTGGAGGTGAAAGATATCGACCCGCTCCATTTTCAGCCGCCGCAGACTGTCTTCCAGCGATTTGGTTACACAGTCACCGATGCGGCCGAACTCAGAACCTGGCACCCGCACCTTGGTGCCCACGAATGCGCTGGCGGGCTTCAACTTTTTAAGTATCTCACCAAGATTTCGTTCGGACTCGCCGTCTCCATACTGAACCGCGGTGTCGAAGTAATTTACGCCCTGCTCCAGGGCCCTAGCGATGGTCCGCTCTTGGTCGCGAGGATCACCGCGCACCATGAGGCCTCCGACCGCACCGCAGCCGAAGCCCAGGATCGAGAACTTTAGTCCGCTACGGCCAAACACGCGTGTGTCCAATGCCAACCTCCATGGCTCGCGACGCCAACGCCTTTCGTTTGCACAATTCTCGCGAGCGGTGAACTATCCATGTACCGTCCATTCGAGCGATCGGACGTTGGACATCAACTCGGGATTTAAGCTCAAGAACCAATGAATATCAACCAATCAAGTTTCTGGCAGGGATCACGAAGGCAAGCTTATCTGGGGTGCGTGCCAACAGCCGTATCCGTTGGCGCTTGATGTGCTTTCTCGAGACGAAATTCGGCCGTCGAGCTCTGGACGATGCCAGCGCGCACGCCGCGTGACCTGGCGGCGTTTGTAGACATTTGCGACATCAGCTTCCGGCGGCCGCTCGAGCGGGGCTGAAAGATCGGCCCACGCCGGAGTGGGCGCGTCGAAGACACGCCCCTCTTGGACGGATTGGCTATACTGACCCGTGGCCAGCGTCCGGACTGCGCGGATCGGCTGAGTTTGGGCGAATACCCGGCCGCGTCCCCATCGTTGGCGTTCACTTCCAGTCATTTATCGACGCGCTGGTCCGGGCGACGCTTGGACAGTGCGCCGAGACCGAGCAAGCCTCGGCACCCGCGGGCGGCAGTTAACGCCGCCGAACGGATGTCGAACGTGCGGCCAGCTCGTCGTGTCACCCGTTTCGCCATGCTGCCCCTGGCCCTCGCGGGCGGTGAACCGATCGCCACCCGTGTGGCTGTGGCCCCCGCGAGACGCATCCAAACACGGCAGCCCGCTGGGGTGGAGCGCACACCCACGACCCGGCCCGCCCCATCCCCACACGGCGCATCGGGACCTGCACGACAGGGGCCATGGCGGCTCACGGTATTATTTTACGGATGCATAGCGAATTGACTACATTCGAAAGATGCTTGATGGCTTGAGCTTGCTGGATACGCGCCGTCATGAGATTTGCCTTGGTCAGGTCGTTGGTGGCGAGATGGTGATTTGCGAGAATCGCTTAGGGCCCTCCCATGCTCGGCAGACAAAAAGCAGGACTGCACGCCGCGATCCCCCTCCTTGTATTGGTGAGCGCCGCGATCTGTGCATCATGGGCCTATATGGGCGCTCGGGTCGCCATGCCCTCAACGCTGATCTCAGCAAATGAAAAGCTGTACTGCATTTCATATTCGCCTTTTCACGGTCGGCAGACGCCCTTCGATTTATCTCTTCGAATTGATAGGCGGCAGATTGAGAATGACCTGACCAAACTTGCCGCGGTGACGAACTGCGTTCGCACCTATTCGACCGACTTCGGCCTCGACCACGTAGTGGAGGTGGCGGCGGGGCTCGATCTGAAGGTCATGCAAGGTATCTGGATTGGAGAAGACAAGGTTCGCAACCGGCGAGAAATGGCGACAGTAGCGGCGCTAGCCAAACGCTTTCCCGGTGTCATCCGTTCCGTCGTAGTCGGCAACGAATGTTTGTTACGCGGCGAGATTTCGCCAGTCGATCTAGCTGATCTTGTCCGCGAAGCAAAAGCCCAGATGTCACTGCCAGTGACCTACGCGGATGTCTGGGAGTTCTGGCTACGCTACCCCGAGCTTTCCGACGCCGTCGACTTCATCACCATTCATGTCCTGCCATACTGGGAGGACTTGCCGGTATCAGCAGACAAAGCGGCCGCTCACGTTGAGGACGTCATCCGAACAGTTACACGCGCGTTTCCCGGCAAAGAGATATTCGTCGGGGAATTTGGTTGGCCGAGCGCCGGACGTATGCGCGAGGGAGCGTTGCCCTCGCCCGCCAACCAAGCGTACGTCATCCAAGACGTATTGGCACTGGCCAAGCGTGATCACTTTCGCGTCAACCTTATCGAAGCATTCGATCAACCCTGGAAACGGCAGTTCGAGGGCACCGTGGGTGGGTCTTGGGGCCTGTTCGACGATGCCGCGCGCCAGCCCAAATTTGTGTGGGGTCGCGGAGTTTCCAATCATCCATATTGGCCCCTGCAGGCTGTAGGTGGATTGGTTTTGGCGGCCGCGACCTTCGGGATGGCGACGGCGGTACGCGACCGACGCGTCAATGAACCCTCGTTGAGTTCCTGGTTTGGCGTTGCAACGATGGCCCTCATGGCCGGGATTTTGGTCGGATGGGCGATCGAGAACATCCAAAATGAGAGTTTCGGTATTGACGGTTGGGCCCGGTCAATCGTCTTGATCACCCTTGCCCTTGCGGCACCACTCGCCGGCGCGGCGGGGCTCATGCGGCGCACGGTCACGCCAAGCTTCGCGCGGATGCTCGGCGACGCCGATGACCGGCCACGCGACGTCGTGGGCCTGGCACTTGGGGGGATATTCATCGTCTTGTGCGCCGTTTCTCTCGAAGCAGCGCTCGGCCAAACATTGGT
>Ga0126373_10000454_pt1 | contig 26986 bp, 28 predicted proteins | sample PanSoiMetPlot_11_FD_92545 | JGI IMG/M metagenome (GOLD analysis project Ga0126373, IMG submission 92545) | Tropical forest soil microbial communities from Panama - MetaG Plot_11 | ecosystem: Environmental > Terrestrial > Soil > Tropical forest > Bulk soil | place: Panama | collected 2016-02-17 | reverse complement strand
GGCCATAGCTTCGAGACCGGCACGCTGGCGTACGAACTTCTGAACGGGCTGCTCGCCGCGTTCGCTTACATGGACAGCCTGGGCGGGATGGAGTCGATCACCGTGTGGGAGCGCCAGCTCGGCGAGCGGCTGCTGGCAGGCCTGCCGCCTACGGCCAAGCTCTATGGGTTGCAATCCATGTCTGGCCGGGTGCCAACGTTCTTGGTGAACTTTCCCGGCGTCGAGTCCGCGACCCTGAGCGAGGAACTAGCAGCGCGCGGCTTCGGTGTGTGGAGTCATGGCAGCTATTACGCCCTTGGCCTGCACGAGCGAATCGGCTGGGGTGAAGCGCTGCGCATCGGGCTAGCGCACTACAACACCCTCGATGAGATCGACCGGTTCAACGAGGTCCTGGCAACGCTCGTCGATGGTCGCAGTTCTGCGGTGGCAGAGGCGGCGGGACCGGCATGAACTCGGGTTCTGCCGGACCTGGCTCTGTTGTCCAGACAAGGGATGTTGCTGCCATACGCACACCCGGCGGTGCGAGTGTCCGGTTGCTCCTCGATACCTCAACCGACTCTGACGGGCGCAGCGAGCAGGCCGGCCTGACCCGCCGGCTAATCGAAATCCCTGAGCACTCGCATTTCGACGGCCGGACCGGATCAGCCGGCGACCTTTGCTACGTCCTCGACGGGACCGGCCGCCTGACGATGGCAGGCCACCCCGACCAGACGCTGCATTCCAACCTCGGGCTTTTGCTGCCGGCGGCCGCCGAGTATCGGCTCATCGCGGACGGCCCTGGCGGACTCAAGCTCGATGTCGTGAGCCTGCCCGCTGAGGCTGGCCATGCCCTGGCAGCAAGCATGCCGATGGTCCGCGCCCTACCCGAATGCGAGGTCGAAACGACCGGGGACCGGCAGTTCCGGGTGCTGTTCGGCCCTGGCTTCGGCTGCAAAGTGGCAACCCAGTTTGTGGGTGACATACCGCCAGGCCGGGCACCAGACCACAGCCACCCGTACGACGAAGTCGTCCTAGTGCTGTCCGGCGAGGGCATCGCGCATGTAGGCGGCAGGGATCACAGCGTGTCGGCCGGCACATGCCTCCATCTGCCGCCGGGTCGGCCGCATTGCATGGAGAACACTGGCACCACGACCATGCGAGTGCTCGGCGTGTTTCATCCCGCAGATAGTCCAGCTGCGAAGCTCAGCTAGGGCAGCGCTCACTTAAGCCAGCCCTCATTTAAGCCAGCCCTCACTTAAGCCAACGCTGCGTAAGCAGCATCGAGGATGTCGCCGTGCACAGGCGGCATGGCTGCACTCTCATGCATTCGCTGAGTCAGGCTGATCACGACCAGGTCATTGTTCGGGTCGACGTGCCAGTTCGAACCGAAACCGCCAGCCCAGCCGTACGCCCCGTCGTTGCGGACAGCTTGGCAGAATGACCATGACTGAGTGGCGAAGAAGTCTGGGCCAAGGCCGCCGCGCGCCTTCTGCTCTGCCGTGAGCTGATCTGTAGTCATCGCACGCGCAGACTCGGCCGACAGCGTCGGCGCGCCGCCGCGCAGCAACATCTGGGCGAATGCCAGCAAGTCATCAGCAGTGGAAACCAGGCCACCTGCCCCGTCCTCGAATGCGGGTGGCCTGGCGTATGCACCATCTGGTTCGTCCCAGACGACCAGCCCGTCGGGGGCGGACCGATAGGCAGTAGCCATCCTGTCTGGCTCTAGCGTCCAGAACCCGGTGTCCTTCATTCCGAGCGGCTCAAACAACCGCGTGCGAAGGACCTCGCCAAACGACCGGCCAGCTGCCCGGGCCAGCAGGACGCCGAGCACCGACGCGCCAGTGTTGTACATCCACCGCTCGCCGGGATGGGCCAGCAACGGAAGCGAGCCGAGCCCGGCAATCCACTCGTCCGGCGGAGGCTGGACCGTGGGGTCCGGCGGGCCGATGGTAGACAGCTTCAGGTCGTGGCTTGCCGTTACGACAGGCAGCGGCCCTGGCATCATGAACATCTCGTTGATGAAGCCGAATCCGAATGTGAAGGTGAGCAGGTCACGCGTCGTGATAGAGCGTTGCGCCGCAACCGTGTCGCCCAGCTGGCCGTCGACCCGCCGCAATACCCGTGGGTGGCTCAGCTCTGGCAACAGCCGGTCGACCGGCTCGTCGAGGCCGATGAGCCCCTCCTCGATCACAGCGAGCGTGGCCGCGCCAGTAAGCGGCTTGGTGATCGAGGCGATCCGGAATATGGAGTCCCTGACTACGGGCGACCCGCCAATCGCAAGCGTCCCGTGCGCCTCAGCATGAACTTGCTTTCCGCGGGCGATGAGCACCACGAGGCCAGGCACCTTGTCGTCAGCCACGTGCGAGGCCGCAGTTTTGCTTAGTTGATCAAGTCCAGTCTGGCTAAGTCCGGCAGCCATGGGGCTCCTTCCGCAGCGATCGGTACGTGCTGTATGCGGTGCCACCGCGTTACTCTGCCCTACATGCCCGGACTGACGCCCGCCGAACGGCGTACAACGGCTGCGATCGAGGCAGAACTGCGGCAACTGATTCGCTACGACGACGAGTCGATCGTGCATTCCAAGTGGGTGCGGCAGCGCTACGACTGCGGTTGCTACGCCAGCTTTGCTCCCGCACGGCAGGCCGTCGTAAAGACCGCATGGCATGAGGCAGGACACGCAGTCGCCGCGCTTACTGTTGGCGCGAAGTTCACGTCGGTCAGCATTCATCACGGGCACCGCAGCGAGGGCCGGGTGCATTCCGTCGCGCGCGGCCCGGAGGGCTCATTCGTTATCGACGCGGCTGGCCAGATCGCCGAGCGCTTGATGAATTGGACCGCGCTGGAGCACGATGACGATCTGCAGGAGTGGCTGGCGAGGTGGAAAGACGATGGCGGCGACGCGCGTAAGTTCCGGCAGGCCATCAGGCCGCAGTTCGGCGCTGACGAGGTCGCGGCCTGGCGGTATTGCGAGAGCAAGCTAGCACCGAAACGACTGCAGATCCGCGAGCTGGCGAGGGCATTGCTTGTCCATCCGCAGCACCTGCGTTACAACGTCGCGGCGACTCTGTGCAGCGCCGCTCATCTGGCCTAATGTCATCCAGGTGACGGCAACTATGCCCGCCACGTCTGCCAGCCAGGACGTGGCACAACGGCTCGTGGATGACGGCTATGTGATTGTCACCGGCATGATGGACCAGCCAGAAGTTCGGTCCGCACGGGCGGACCTCGACCGCGTGCTACGGGCCACACCGACTGGGCGCAACTCGTTTGAGGGATTCGACACGCAACGGGTCTATGCGTTGTTTGCAAAGACCAGGACCTTCGATGCGGTGGCGACCGACAATCTGCTGCTTGGGGTACTGGACCAGGTTCTTGGCCATTACCAGCTCAGCGCGCCGGTTGGGATCAGGATCGGGCCGGGCGAGAAGGCTCAGATCTTGCACCGAGACGACTCTGTTTATCCAGTCCCCGAGCCGCATCCACCGCTCGTCGTCAACACGATGTGGCCGCTCGACGACTTCACCGCAGAGAACGGCGCGACGCGGTTCATCCCCGGTAGCCATAAGTGGGAGCCAGGCCGCACGCCATCACCCGACGATCCAGTCGCCACCGCAGTCATGTCCCCTGGCTCTGCCATGTTCTACCTGGGCAGCCTCTGGCATGGAGGTGGCGCCAACCAGACCGCACAGCCGCGCCTCGGCGTCATCTTGGAATATGCGGCCGGGTGGCTGCGGCAGCAGGAGAACAACATCCTCGCGGTACCGCGCGATACGGTGCGGCAATTGCCAGAGCGGCTGCAGGAGCTTCTCGGTTACAACATCTATCCGCCCTTTGTCGGATATGTCGATGGCAGTCATCCCCGCAAAGTCTTGTCTGCTGGATCCTAGGAAAGAGTTCTAGAGCACTGTCGATTTAACCCGGTGGCGTTCGTGTAGGAGCTGAGAGGCCGGCGCAACGCTGGCCGCGACAGCAGCCAGGAGGCACCCAAATGGCGAATTACCTGCTCAGCGTCTATCAGCCCGACGGACCGACGCCTCCGCCCGAGGTTCTTGCTCCGATCATGGAGAAGGTCGATGCCTGGGCCGGCGAACTGAAATCAGCGGGCGCATGGGTCTTCACCGGTGGCCTGCACCCGCCGAGCACCGCGACCGTCGTGCGGCAAAACCAGGGAGAGATCGTCGTAACCGACGGCCCGTTCGTCGAGGGCAAGGAACACCTCGGCGGTTTCACCGTTATCGACGTGCCTGACCTGGACGTCGCACTCGAGTGGAGCCGAAAGTTTGTCGAGATCACCGACCTGCCGGTCGAGGTGCGACCTGCGGTGGACGGCGCGAGGAACTGAGTCAGCGTGCAGGCCCTTGCGCACGATGAATTCGAGCACATCTACCGAGCGGAGTACGGCCGCGCAGTTTCGGTCCTGGTCCGTGTCTTCGGCGATATCGATCTCGCGGAAGACGCGGTCCAGGAAGCTTTCACGGCCGCACTGCGGCACTGGCCTGAGCACGGCGTGCCGCCCAGTCCGGCGGGCTGGCTGATAACAACGGCTCGTAACGCTGCCATCGACCGGCTGCGAAAAGACTCGTCCAGGTCGGACCGGCACGCCCAGGCCACTTTGCTCAACCCACCGGGTGAACCAGAGGAGTTGGGACCAGTGCAGGATGAACGGCTCCGGCTGATCTTCACTTGCTGCCATCCGGCGCTCGCGACCAACGCGCAAGTGGCACTGACACTTCGTCTTCTTGGCGGACTTAGCACGCCGGAGATCGCGCACGCTTTTCTGGTTCCCGAGCCAACCATGGCGCAGCGGCTGGTACGGGCGAAGGGCAAGATCCGGGCGGCCAGAATCCCGTACCAAGTGCCAGCCGCTGCCGCGTTGCCTGACCGGCTCAGGTCGGTGCTGGCAGTGGTGTACCTGATTTTCAACGAGGGTTACGCGGCCAGTTCGGGCGATCGGCTGATCCGGGAAGACCTGTGTGCCGAGGCGATCCGACTCGGCCGATTGCTGGCGGCCATGATGCCCGACGAAGCGGAGGTGCAGGGACTGCTCGCACTCATGCTGCTGATCCAGGCACGCAGTGCGTCGCGCACCACCGCCGACGGCGACCTAGTTCTGCTTCCCGACCAGGACCGCAGTCGCTGGGACCGGGAGCTCATCGCCGAAGGGCATGCCATCGTCCGCGGTTGCCTGCGCCGGAACCAGCCGGGCCCGTACCAGATCCAGGCGGCGATAAATGCGGTGCACACTGACGCGCCGTCTGCCGCCGAGACGGACTGGCGGCAGATCGTCGAGCTCTACGACCAACTGCAGGAGATCGCGCCCAGCCCGGTCGTCACCATGAATCGAGCGGTGGCGGTGGCCGAGGTTGACGGCCCGGAAGCAGGGCTCGCACTCATCGAGGGCCTGAACTTGCCTGGCTACTACCTGCTCCACGCTATCCGCGCCCAGCTGCTCGAGAAGCTTGGCAGGTCGAGCCGAGCGGCCGAAGAGTTCGCGGCTGCGATGGCCAGCACGGACAACGCCGCGCAACGCCGGTTCCTGGAGCGTGCTGCTCAGGACTGACCGGTCAGCCTGGCCTGCATCCGCCGCATGCCGCGCAGCCAGCGTTCCCTGTCATCCGCCCGGCGCCGCTCGTAGGTGGCGACCTCAGGATGCGGCAGGATCAGGAACTGCTCAGTTCCGAGCGCAGCGAAGGCAGATTCGGCTACCTGCTCAGAACTCAGCACTCCATCGACGGCTGCCTGCGCCGAGCCGGTGGTGCCGGTGTCGGGAAGTGACTGCGCGCCAACCTCCCGCCTGCTGGTGGTCAGCAAGTTGCTGGCGAAGGCTTGCGGGCACAGGCAGGAAACGTGGATGCCCCGATCGCCGTATGTGATGGACAGCCACTCGGCGAACGCGACCGCCGCGTGCTTTGTTACGGCGTACGGAGCAGAGCCGAGCTGAGTCAGCAAGCCAGCAGCCGAGGCCGTGATGACGATGTAGCCCGCTCCCCGGGCCAGCATTCTGGGCAACACTGCCCGGGCTACGTAGACGTGACTATGCACGTTGATCGCCCAAATCCGGGACCAGGCGTCATCCGAAGCTTCCTGGCCGCCAGCGACGATTATTCCAGCGTTGGAGAAGAACAGGTCGACGGAGCCGAACTCAATCTCCGCGCGCGAAACGAGCTGCTGGACGTCGTGCTCTTTGGACATGTCAGCAGTCACAGCGATGGCCAGGGAACCGCCTGCGACCAGGGCGGCGGCTACATCGGCCGCCCCTGGACCGTCGATGTCACAGACAACGACCCCCGCGGCACCTCGCTCGGCCAGCCCGAAGCAGAGCGCTTTGCCCACGCCGCTAGCGCCACCGGTGACTATTGCCACCTTGCCCGCGACGTCCATGCTCAGCCTCTGGCCGTCGCGCGAACCGCTGCGTCAGCCCACGCGGCCAACTCCGGATCTGACTCGATCAGGGTTGCGTACTTCTTGCGGGCCTCGTCGCGCTTGGCGGGAATGTACTCGGTCGGCCACAGTCCGGGGTGCGGCTCATAGCCTTTCAGCACGTTTCTGGCGACCGTAACCTTGTGCACCTCGTCGACGCCGTCAGCTATCGCCATCGTCGGTGCGCCAGCCCACATGGCCTGCAGTGGGGTGAGGTTCGTCGTCCCGAGGGAGCCCAGGATGTGCAGCGCTCGGTAGCTGACATCGCGCAGCACCTTCCCCATCGTGTACTTGCACGCTGCGATCTGAGTCCGCGCTTCGCGGGTGCTCGAGTTGTCGATCGTCCATGCCGTCCAGAGCACCAGCAGGCGGAGCATGTTGATCTCGGCGTATGAGTCGGCGATGGCTTCCTGCACCATCTGGTGCTCCGCGATCACCTTGCCGTGCGATTCGCGGCTGAGCGCGCGCTCGCACATCATGTCGAACGCCAGCCGGACCTGGGCCACCGTGCGCATGGCGTGGTGGATCCGGCCACCGCCAAGGCGGCGCTGGGCCAGCACCTTGGCGCCGTCCTCGGGCCCGAGCAGGTTGCCCAGCGGGACCCTGACGTTGTTATAGCGGATGTGGTTGTGATTTGGCGGGAAGCCCATGATCTCCACGCCGGGAGTCACGCGTGGCACCACGAACATGCCGTTCGTGCACATCACGAAGATGATGTCAGCCCGGGCGCCCGCGCTGGTGAACCACTTCTCGCCGTTGATCACCCACTCATCGCCGTCCCTGACCGCCCGGGTCTTGAACAGGTTCGGGTCCGAGCCGCCCTGGGGCTCGGTCATCGAGTAGGCGGAGAAGATCTCCTGATTCATCAGCGGGTAGAGCCACTTGCTCTTCTGCTCTTCGGTGCCGTAGGCCGCGAGCATTTCCATGTTGCCCGTGTCAGGCGCGGCGGTGCCGAAAACTACCGGAGCTGAACGATATCGGCCCAGGATCTCGTTCAGCAGGGCGAGTTTGAGCTGACCGAAACCTGGCCCGCCCAGTTCCCTGTCGAGGAACAGGGCCCACAGCCCTCGGTCCTTGACTTGCTGTTTGAGCGGGTCGGCCAGCATCTTGGCTTTAGGTTCGCGTAGGTAAGCCGCGCCAGGAAAGACGAGGTCGAGTGGCTCAACCTCGTTCCTGCAAAAATCAGCCACCCAATCTAGCTGCTCCTGGAACTCGGGCTCGGTCGAGAAATCCCATGCCACAGGGGCCTCCTACGCGACGGGCATGCACGGCTTTTGTAGAACCCGATTCTAAAAGCACCGGCCCGCCTAGCGGAAGCCGTGCCACCGCCCGTGACCGCGGACTTCGGCCCTCAGTCGTGCAGAGTATGCCTCGGCGTTGGGTTGCGGCTCTTCTTGCCTTACCGTCGGCTGCGGATCATTTGCCGGACGCATTTCATCGCGCAGGGACTTTGCCCAGAACAGCAGACCCAAGACCGCGAATATCGGCCACTCGAAGGTGTAAGCCCAGCTCAGCTCATTGCCCGCCTCTGCGCGGCGGAGCTGCCAGTCGCCAAGCCAGAGCATACCCGCGAAGGCCACGATCGCGAATGCGTGCCAGCACAGCCATTTCGGCCGGAGCAGCATGTGCCACTGCGGCCTGGGCGACGCGCTGGGCACCTCCTACCAGCCCCTCCAGGGCAGCAGTGCAGTGACGGCGACGGCAGCGAACAACAGCGTCAAGTACGCGATCGACAGGTGGAACAACCGCATCGGCGCGGCGGTCTCGCCAGCTGCAACTCGTCCGCGCAGCCGATGCGCCTCCGCCAGGAACCACACCCCCAGGCCGGCAGCGCATAGCCCATACAGCCAGCCCGCGTAAGCGGCGAGGGCCAGCGTGACGCCGACCATGGCGTAGGAGTAGAAGAGTATCTTGCGCGCTACCGCCGCAGCAGTGGCCACGACCGGCAGCATCGGCACGCCTGCGGCGGCATAGTCATCCTTGAACTTCATGGCAAGCGCCCAGAAGTGCGGCGGGGTCCAGAAGAAGATGACGGCAAACAGCAGGATTGCCGGCCAGCTCACGGTACCCGTAACCGCAGCCCATCCCACGAGCACGGGAAAGCAGCCTGCCGCGCCACCGATCACAATGTTGGATGCCGTCCGGCGTTTCAGGCCCATGGTGTACACGAACACGTAGAACAAGATCGCCCCGTCCGCCAGCGCCGCTGACAACCAGTTTGCGAGCAGGCCAAGCAGGAGCGTGGATGCGGCGCCGAGCGCGACACCGAATGCCAGCGCCTCGGCTGGCCTTACCGAGGCGGCTTGCTTGCCCCTGGCTACGAGCGGCCGCCGGGATGTGCGGCGCATGATCGCGTCGATGTCGCGATCGATGTAGCAGTTCAGTGTGTTGGCGCTGCCCGCTGCCATCGCCCCGCCGACCAGCGTGACCAGGATCAGGCCTGCGCTCGGCAAACCGCGCTGCGCGAGCAGCATGGTCGGCAGGGTGGTGACAAGTAGCAGCTCGATGATGCGCGGCTTGGTGAGCAGAAAAAGCGACCTGGCGACGACGCGGACTGACCGTCGCCCGGCGACCGCGAGGTCCTCGTGGCCGGGTACCGGAACGTCGGCGTTGCCCGCTAGCGCGCTGGTCGCTTGTGTCACTCGTCGGCCTCCGTGCTCTCCCCCGACTGCTCGGCCGTCTCCGGCGCAGCAGAAGAAGCCGTCGCTGAGCGAGCTGCGCCAGCCTGCGGCGCCCGCGACGACGCTGCGCCGATGGGACGTGCTGGGACGCGCCTGTGCGGGCGCGAGAACAGCAGGTACAGAACAATCGCACTAAATATGAACAGCAGCATCGGGAATGCAAACGTCCAGTTGTACCCGTGCGGCGTGTTGTCCGGATTGATCACCGCGAGGATCATGTTCCGCACTGCGGCCTCCTGCCACGAAACATTCGCTCATCACCTGATGACTGGCCGGGATGGCCAGGCACATATGGAGCAGACAGCCGGTCCAGGCCGACCGACAGCACCGCTGATTCCACCTCCACGGGGCGCCTCCTGCCGTCCTGTCGTTGCCCGCTAGTGCACCAGGTAGAACAGCACCCAGGCGAGGACCGCGATGACGGCTAGGTAGTTCCACGTCACCGTGAAAGCGCTGAGCGATCCCTGGAACCGCTGCACGGCGAATGCCTCGGCGTACGTCGGCGGCTGCTCGACGAACGAGATCTCCGGTATGTGCCGTGCTCGCATGATCAGCGTTTCCAGCCAGACCATGGCGCAGAACACGATCGTCAGGAACACCGGGTAGAAGCCTACGAAGACGCTCGCGAATCCCGATGATCCCGGCCAGTACGCCACGTTGGTCAGTTGCCAGATCTGCAGGGCAACCGACACCAGGCCGAGCACCAGCGCCACGGTCGCACCGGATATCCAGCTCGACTTCGCGCCGGCCTTGATCCGCTGCAGCACAAGCGTCTGGGCTACGGCACTCACCACGATCAAGCCCATGATGACCACGCCGGTCCACATCTTCGGCCCCGGGAAGTGCGCCGGGTACCAGAGGTGGTGCGAGTTCAGCGACCTCAGGTAGAAGAAGGCGAAGACGAACGATCCGAACAGGAACGTCAGCCCGCCGATAGCCAGGCGCGCCCCAGTCCATGACGCGTTCAGGGCGGCCTCGTGGTAGAAGCTCGCTTCCTCCTCCGCCGGGCTCATCGCCGCAGGCGCAGACGTCTCGGCCATGTCTTAAGCCTCCGCTCTGACTGAAGTTGCGCCCGTGATGGCCGCAGTGATGACGCCGGGCGGCGGATGGAGATCGGCTACAGGTTGCGCGTTCTTGTCGCCGTACTCGTACGGGCCACTGAGCACGACCGGGATGCGCTCGAAGTTTCCGGGCGGCGGCGGCGATGCAACTTGCCACTCGAGCCCACGCGACTGCCATGGGTTACCGATCTCAGGCTCGCGTGCGATGACCGTGGACCAGACGAAGTTGACCACGAATATCAGGATCGAGCCGCCGAGGAAGAACGATGAGATCGAGACCCAGTCGTTGAGGGGCTGCAGATTCTGCGCATACTCGAACACACGGCGCGGCTGCCCAGCCATGCCTACCGCGAACAGCGGCAAGAACGTCGAGTTGAACGCGATGAACATGAGCCAGAACTGCCACTTGCCGAGCGTCTGGTTGAGCTTGATCCCCATCATCTTGGGCAGCCAGTAGTAGATGCCGCCCATGAACGCGAAGATCAGGCCACCCATGATCGTGTAGTGGAAATGCGCCATCACGAAGAAGCTGCCGTGCTCTGTGGTGTCGGCGGGGACGTCGGACAAGAACACTCCGGAGATCCCGCCGATCAGGAAGTTGAAGTACATCCCGAGCGCGAACAGCATTGGCACCGTGAAGCGGATTTTCGCCTTCCAGAACGTGCCCATCGCCACCAGGTAGATGAATCCGGTCGGGATGGAAATGAGTTCTGTGGTCAGCATGAACAGCGGCCGCATGTCTGGGTTGATGCCGCTGTCAAACAGGTGGTGCTGCCAGACGAAGAAGCTCAGCAGCGTCACGCCGATCATTCCTGCGGCCGCCACCCGGTAGCCAAACAGCGGCTTTCGCGTGAATACCGGGATGAGCTCCGACACGATGCCAAACCCTGGCAACGCGAGGATGTACACCTCGGGGTGGCCGAAGAACCAGAACAGGTTCTGATACAGGTAGCTGCTGCCGCCAAGCGAGTCTTCGAAGAAGGCTGTCTGCGCGGTCCGGTCAGTGAGCATCATGTACATGCCGCCGACCAGCACCGGCCCAGCCAGCACGAACAGGAACGATGTTGCCACCATCGACCAGACAAACATCGGAATCCGGCTCCACCGCATGCCGGGAGCCCGGTAGCAGATAACGGTCACGATGATGTTGAAGCCCGCCAGGATAACCGAAATGCCCATGAGCCCGAACGCCATCGCATAGGAATCGGCGCCGAGCGTCGACTGAACCGACAGCGGCGCATAGCCAGTCCAGCCGAACGGGAACCCGCCGAGCAGCAGACCGGAGAGCAAGATGAGGAAAGCGGCCGGGGTGAGCCAGAACGACAATGCCTCGATTCTGGGGAACGCGACCCGCTTGGAGCCGATCATGAGGGGGACGAGGTAGTTGCCGAACGGGCCGACGACCACGGACGTCATCAGCATCATCATCATGGTGCCGTGCTCGCCGACGATCTCAACGTATGCCTGCGAGGTGAATACGTGGTGGGTTGGCGACAGCAGCTCGGTCCTGATCGCCATGGCGAACAAGCCCGCGGTGCAGAAGTAGATGATCATGCCGACGAGGTACTGGATGCCCACGACCTTGTGGTCGAGGGAGTACCGGAAGTACCTGGCCAGGCCGGAGGTCTCATGCTCTGGGCCGCCATTGACGCCATTGAGCGGCGCTGGCTTGCCGATCATCTGGCGCAGGACGTCATTGAAGACCCCGAGTCCGGCTAGCCAGCCAACGACGCCGAGCAGGTATCCGAGCACAATCGGCCAGTCGCTGCTGTCCGACAGCGCGATGTTCGGATACAGCGAGTTGCCAGAACCGGCAAGGTAGTTGCCGAGCACGTGACCAAGCAGGTAACCGACGACGGCTCCGATTAGCGCTGTGTGGATGGCAGGCCGCTGCCACCATGGTCGCCGGCCCCGGTGAGCGGGCGCGCCGCCGCCAGCACCATGCGCCTGGTCCGGCTGGGTTTCGATGGCCATCAGGTCACCTCTTCATCGCTGCATCGGGCTGGTGGAACGGTCGTGCACCAAGTGGCCGCCATCACGGCTGCACCGGATCGTTCGGCGGGTAGTAGTACCCGTTGCCGCCAGTGAGGCCGCCCTTCTGCATGGCCTTGCTCATCTGCGGTACGACCGTGGGGTCGTAGACGGTCGAGTATGGCGGCAATATCGCGGTAATCGATGCCAGCTGCGTCTCGGTCTTGTTGGCCCAGGCTTGGAACTGCGCCATCGTTACGACCTTGCCGTAGTTGAACATCGCCCCGTGCCAGAGTCCGCATAGCTCGTCGCATCGCACGGTCACGACACCGGTGTGGGTCGGCGTGGTGTAGGCCACATTGTTGACACCGGGGTTCGCATCCGCCTTCACCCCGAGCTGGTAGGCCCAGAAATCGTGGATCACGTCCAGCGACGTCACGTTGAACTGGACAGCCTGGCCCACCGGCAACACAAGGTCGGTGGTCTCGAAGCCGCCGAACTGCGGGTACCGGTAGGTGAACCGCCACTGCTGACCAATCACCTGAACCTGAAGCGGCGTACCGCCAGCGGGCTTCCAGATCGGACTCGGGCCCTGACCAGCGCCGGCCCCGTCCATACCCTTCCAGGCCAGCTCGTAGGTACCGAATACGGCCAGGGACAGCACGATCACCGAGGTGACAGTGATCCACGCGGCTTGGATGCCGGCATGGCCGTGTATGGCCGGGCCATCGCTGTCATCGCCATCGCGCTGCCGCCAGACGACTAGCGCGTAGCCGAAGTACACCAGCACGCCTGCCATCACCGGAGCGGCCATGACAGCCATCACCTTGATGTCGAACTGCTGGCTTTGCGCCGTGTTCGACATCGTGCCGGGCGGCAGATGCGGGCCCCACACGAAGTAGATCAGCAGGTCCGCCGCCAGTGCGATGGGCAGCCAGATCAGGAAGATCCACAGACCGTGATTGCGCCCGCCAGAATCAGCGGAGCGTACCGAGGGCGCGGCCGAAGCAGCCATTAGGACACCACCTGCATGTTGCCCGTCATGAATCCGAGTGTCTGCATGGGACCGCCGAAGCCGTCGATGAAACCGCCGCCGCACGGCACTCGGCACTGCCAGAAGTACGTGCCGGCTGTCTTCGGCGTGTTGAAGCTGAACGTCATGGTCGCGTGCGGCCCTGAGGTACACGGCGAGGGACCGCACAGAGTTGCCGTCAAGCTCGGAGTACCCATCGGCACATTCAGGTTGATGCCCGGGATCGAGAACGTGTGACCGACATTGCATCCAGACCAAGCGTTGATCTGGGTGACGGTCTTGCCGTTGAACTGGGCTGTACCGCCGATGGTGCCCGTGACTTTGTCAAAGTACGGGTTTCGGATCGGCGTGCAGCCGTCATAGCCCAGAATCGTCATGTTGACTCTGGTCCCGGCCGGCACCTTGAAGAGCGTTGTGTGCACCCACCGACCTGTCTTGGGGTCCTTGATGAAGTAAGAAACCCAGTCCGGGTGCGAGCTGACGGTGTTCTGTGGGTCCTCTTGCATCACCACGTTGATCGTGCCGCCAGAGTTCGGCGTCACGCCCGCGGAGTAGTCCACGGTCGGCGGCGTATAGAGGAAATAATGAATGACTAGGAAGGCCGCGCCTGCTACTACGGCAAGAAACGCCACCAGCAGGGTTATGACCCGGGCCGGCAATGACACCAGCCACCACCTCGCTTCTTCGCGGCGAGCAGATTCACGGACTTATGGCCCACGGCGCGTCGGCTGGCCCGTCGCGCTGAGGACGTTCCCGATCTTCGAGGTGCGGTCGCGTCGAGGGCAAGGTTCACCGGGCTGAATGACGAAATTGTCATGGTAGTAATGCCCGATACGTGCAGTATTCGGCTTGCTTCCCGGAGTTACGGTAGGAGAGCCATCGGGTCGTGCAATCGATTGATTTGGCCGCGCAGGGCCTTGACCAGGACACCTTAGATGGAGTAGATCCTCTGCTGGGACCGGTGCGGCCGGGGCTCATAGCTCACGGATGGTCCCCTTGCTGTGCTGTTGCACCCCCCGTTGCAGCCGAACAAATGGTACATAACGCTTATGGCCACACCTCGCTTGGCGCCGCGGCTTGACCAGCCGTGTGTCCTTGTTGTCGACGACGAGCAAGGCATCCTTGACTTTGTCGGGCGCGGACTGGCGGCTGCCGGATACGAGTGTGACGTCGCCATCGACGCTGCCGGTGGGTTGCAAAAGGCGCTGGCCTCCGATTACCGCCTGATCATTCTGGATCTGGTGCTCGCCGGATCCGATGGCCGCGACGTGCTCGGCCGGGTGATGCGTGAACGCCCGGACCAATCAGTCCTCATGCTTTCCTGTGTCGCGGACGTCAGCGTGAAGGTTTCGTGCCTGGACCTCGGCGCTCGCGATTATCTGACTAAGCCGTTCTCGCTGGATGAGTTGCTCGCGCGGGTTCGCGTTCAGCTACGCGACGATCCCAGACTGCATGAGGTCATCAAGGCAGGTCACCTCGTCCTGGACCTAGGGCGGTTGCAGGCCGATAGCGGCGTCGGCCCTGTCCCGCTGACACGCCTTGAAGTTTTGCTGCTCAGAGAGCTGATGGAGCACGCGGGGAGGTCCGTGCCCAAGGAGGAGCTGCTGACCTCCGTATGGGGAATCGACTTTGACCCCGGCTCGAACGTCGTCGATGTCTGTGTGCGACGGCTTCGCTCGAAGCTCGGATTTGGCCTGATCGAGACGGTGCGCGGTGCGGGATATCGACTGGCTTCCTGACCCGCCCTGGCCGCACACCGCCGCAGGCTGGATTGACCTGGCCTGCGTCGCGTCCTGGATTCTGGGGCTGCTCGCGATAGTCATATTCGGGCACTGGGAAGCCATTCCTTTTCAGCTCATCTGGGTGGCATTCGCGCTGATTTACGGCTTCCGTATCCGCAACATGAATCGGCGTTTTGACGCGGACGTGGCACGAATTGCGGTCAACGAGCAAACCGCCAAACTGCTAGCCAGCCAGCGCAGCTTCTTGCAAGACGCTTCACACCAGCTCAGAACGCCGATAACGATAGCGCTCGGGCATTCGGAATTGCTCGCTCGCAGCCTGGTGGACCAACAAGATAAGCGCGATATCAACGTAATTGTCGGCGAACTTAACCGGCTCCGCGCGCTGAGCGAGCGTCTGCTGCTCATTGCCGCGTCCGCTGACCCGCAATTCCTGCGTCCCGAACCGGCACAGCTTGGTCACTTCGTCTCTGGTGTGCTGGCGCGGTGGCGCAGAGCAGCCGACCGGCATTGGCAGCTTGGCCGCACAGATGAGGTCCAAGCCTGCATAGATGGTGAGCGGTTGGGACTAGCCGTGGATGCCCTGCTGGAAAACGCCATCCAGCACACCGGTCCGGGCGAAGTTATCCGGCTGTCGGTAGTACACGAGCCTGGCTCGGCATTCGCGTGCGTGGTCGTGGAGGACACGGGCTCGGGCATAGCAGAGATCGACCTCGCGCACATCTTCGACCGGTTCGCGACCGGATCGGGCCCTAGCGGCCGGGGTACGGGGTTGGGGCTAGCGCTGGTACGCGCGGTCGCCAAAGGCCACGCGGGCGACGTACGAGTGCAGAGCACAGTCGGCCAGGGAAGCAGGTTTGAAATCCTGCTTCCCGCCGAGGTGCGCGGCCTCCAGTTGCCAGCACCGCGAACCCCCCTGGCCAATATCGCGATAACCGAGCTGTCAGGTCCAGGGAGTACCCGGTGAGCCAGGGTTGGGCCGCAGGCGTGCGGCACCCCGGGCGCACCGGAAAGATCGTCTATGCGCTAGGCGCAGTCATATTGGTGCTGGCCGCCATCACTGCGCTGTCCGGCAGCGGCAAACCAGCAAAGTCCACCCAGCTCCCACAGGTGGCCAAGAGCTTTAGCCTGCCCGAGCTCGGACATCCCGGCCACACCATTTCCCTGGCGAGCCTGCCAGACCAGCCCGTTATCGTGAACTTCTTCGCATCCTGGTGCGGGCCATGCAAGCGGGAGACGCCGATGCTGGCCAATTTCTACTCTCGCCACGCGGGCAACGTCATCGTGATCGGTATCGATGCGAACGACTCACAGAGCGCCGCGTTGCGGTTCATGCGCTCGGCGGGCGTGAAGTATCCCGTCGGATACGACCCGTTCCCTGCGCCAACGACCACCTCCTATGGCGTCTATGCGCTACCGCAGACCTTCTTCCTGAACGCCAGCCACCGCATCGTCAAGCACGTCGTCGGACCGGTGACAAGTCAAGAGCTCGCGGCAGGAGTCGAGCTAGCAAACAAGGAACGAGGCTGAGCAGAACGTGCCACCAACCACTCAAACCGAGCCTCCGTACGTGCCAGTCAGGCAAAACGGATGGTCGGTGCGGCGCACTCCTCGCTCGTTCCTGCTAGTTGGACTGGCAGTACTGCTGGCAGCCGTGGCAGTCGGCCTCGTGCACAAGCCGTCCAAGGCAGAGCGAGCCGCTGACTTGCGTGGTGTCCTGCATTCGGTGACGACCGACATTCAGTCGTGCGCAGGCGGAGTGGACGAATCGCTGCAAGCGCTCCGCCAGGTGCAGGCTGAGGGCGCGCGCAGCAGCAGTGACGTGGCCGACGCGATCAGCATCGCGCAGCAAGGTGCTGCCAACTGCTCTCCGGCCAACAACGAGCTGATCGATGACCTGGAGAACTACCAGGTGCCTGAATCGCTGGCCAGCTTCCGGCTCCCGGCAGTCGTTACCGGTCTGGTCAACTGGGCTGCGCCACTCGCGGAGCAGGTCCAGACAGACGTGGCGAACCTACTGTCGGCCAAGACGCCCCAGGCCAAAGCGGCAGCCCAGGCCGCGCTCGCGCACGCGATTACGGCGCTGGACGCACAACGCACCCGCATTGATTCAGCATTGAACACCGCCATTAAGGCGCTGGACATGCGCGCCTCTCCCCCGCGATTGCCAGGCTGACCATGCCAGGGATGAACTCGGGCCTGACCGACAACAACTCGACTCTCATTGCAGCGTTCAGAACGGCGTTGCTGCATCAGGGCCTGATTATCCTGGCGCTCCTGCTCGTGCTCGGGCTGGTCTGGTTCGGCATCCGCGAGTGGGTTCCAGCGGCACGTGGTCCAGGGCATGGCCCTCCGTCCGGTGAAGCCGATGGCCGACGCCTGCTGCGGATCGGCTTTGGCGTCCTGTGGATCTTCGATGGCGTGCTCCAGGCACAGCCGGCAATGCCGGCCGGCCTGCCCACACAAGTAATGGAACCGACCGCAGCTGCTTCGCCGACTTGGGTACAGCACCTCGTGAACTGGGCGGGCACCAGTTGGTCCTTCCATCCGGTGCAAGCCGGGGCGGCGACAGTCTGGATCCAGTTGGGAATCGGTGCATGGCTGATCGCGGCGCCATCAGGCTGGCCGTCGCGACTCGGTGGCCTCGCCAGCGCCGGCTGGGGGCTGGTTGTCTGGGTATTCGGCGAGGCGTTCGGCGGCCTATTCGCTCCGGGCCTGACATTCTTGTTCGGCGCGCCTGGTGCAGTCATGTTCTACTGCGCCGCCGGTCTGCTTATCGCTGTGCCAGACAGGTATTGGCGGTCGCCTCGGCTGGGACGATTCATCCTGGCAGGTCTCGGCGTGTTCTTGATCGGCATGGCTGTGCTCCAGGCCTGGCCAGGCCGCGGCTTTTGGCAAGGTGTCGTGCATGGTCAGCCGGGCTCGTTGACGACCATGGTCACCTCTATGGCGGCCACATCGCAGCCGCACGTCTTGTCGGCGCTTGTCAGCGGCTTTGGGTCGTTGGTAGCTACACACGGCTTCCTGGTCAACCTCATCGCCGTTGTCGTGCTTGCCGGATGCGGCGCGGCCTTCGTGACTGCTAAGCCCCAACTCGTGCGCCCAGCGGCACTTGTCATGCTGCTGTTCTGCCTCGCTGACTGGATTCTGATCGAGGATGTCGGATTCTTCGGCGGAGTCGGCACCGACCCGAACAGCATGATCCCCTTCGCGCTCCTCATTGCGGGCGGGTATCTGGCCCTGGTACGCATGCCGTCGGCCGTGCCCGAGACGGCAGCGCCGGAACCGGCCGCGTCCGTGCCGCGCCTGGCTGCGACTTGGTTCGGAACCGCCGGGCCGCGAGCTGTGCTGGCCGGATGGGCCGTCCTCGTCGTTCTCATTGGCGCGGCACCGATGGCACTGGCGGAGACAAATAAGACAGCAGATCCGATCATCGCAACTGCGATCGACGGCAACGCGGCACCGCTGAACTTCGCCGCCCCGGCCTTCTCGCTCACAAGTCAGGATGGTCGCCCGGTAAGCCTGGCCAGCCTGCACGGCAAGGTAGTACTGCTGACTTTCCTCGACCCGGTCTGCACGACAGATTGTCCGCTGATCGCGCAAGAATTCCGCGCCGCAGACACGATGCTCGGAAACAGCCAGGCGAAGGTAGAGATGGTCGCCATCGTGGCAAATCCGGTCTACCGCTCCCTCGCTTACACCAACGCGTTCGACCGCCAGGAACGCTTGGCCGGCCTGCCGAACTGGCTGTTCCTGACCGGCTCGCTGCGGCAGCTCGAAGATGCGTGGAAGCAATACGGGATCACCGCACAAGCGGAGTCCGGCGGCGGCATGGTGGCGCACAATGACGTGGCCTACGTGATCGACGCCAACGGCCGGACCAGGTTTGAACTTAACTTCGATCCTGGCCCCGGTACGGCTAGCTCAGAATCTTCCTTCGCGGGTGAGCTGATCACTGACGCTCGACATGTCTTGCGGTCGTCATGAGCCGGCCCAAGGCAGCAGCACTCTGCATAACTGCGGCCGCGGCGGCCTTGCTAGCCGCGGCATGTGGCAGTGCGCAGGCCACGGCGCCGCACCCAGGCGGGGCTGCGTCGCTGTCAACGACCGTGCCGCTCGCGACATCTATCGTGACGGCCGGCGCTGACTGGGCTGTGCTGCCGATGGGCGGGTCGAACCCGTCGCCGGACGAATTCTGGGAACTGTTCGTCCGGGCACCGCAGGCCACGAACGAGACGACCTGGAAGCTCGCCACCCCACCGGGCGTCGCGAGCAACGGCGGGCTAGTAATCGCCGCGACTGGCGACAAAACCGCGGTGGCCGGATTCCGGCCGAGCCAGGACTTGAAGTTCAGTCCGCTGGCAGCCACACCCGATGCAGGCAACACATGGAGCCAGAGCGCCCTGATCAATCCCGGACTGGCCAGCGCGCCCGACTCGCTCGCCGTCACGACAGCGGGCGCGCTGATCGCGCTGACCGGCCAAGGGCAGGTCCAGCATGCGAGCCGATTGGGCGCTAGCTGGACGCCCTTGACCAGCCGGGACGCAATCGCCCGCACCCCTGCTGGTCTCGCATGCGGCTTGGCGAGCCTGACCGCCGTCGCCTTCACCGCAGTCGGCGAGCCATTGCTGGGCGGCGACTGCACCCGGCCAGGGACAGTTGGCCTGTTCACCCTCGTAAACGGTGGCTGGCAGGCCGGGAGTCTCACATTGCCGTCCGGACTTGGTCAGCAACCGGTGGAAGTGCTCGGGCTAAGCACGATAAGAGGCCGCACCACGGCGATTCTTGCGGTCGGCCGCGGCGCCGCGACTCAGTTCGTCGCCGCTTGGACCGGGAACGGGGTGGGTACCTGGACGCTGTCGTCGCAGCTGCGCACGGGCGGGCACACGCTCATTGCCCAGTCGCTCTGGCCGAACGGCGCAGTCGGCCTGGTGCTGAGCGGTGGCCACGCGGCAACCATCAGCCCGGGCAAGACCTGGCAGTTGCTGCCGGCGCTGCCACCCCAGATCGCGACACTCGCGCTCGGGCCGGGCGGCCAGCTACAGGCCCTGGCAGCCACCAAAACGAGCTTCACGGCCTGGCAGCTCACGCTCGGCGCGGCACCGCACTGGGATCAGATTCAAGCCACCAAGATATCCATCCCCTACGGTTCGTCGGGGTGAGCGGAGAACGATGCACTATCTGACGGAGCACTGGTCCTTTGACCCGTTCTTGCTCGTCGCAGTCGCCCTGGTCATCTGGCACGAGATCGGCCTGGCGAGACTGGCCCGCAGGTCCAGGCCGGAGCGCACGAAGGAACGCCGGGTGCGGTCGATCTGGTTCTACTGCGGTCTTGGCGTCCTGCTGCTGTCTGTGCAATCGCCGATCGATTACTGGTCAGACGCCTATTTCTTCGTGCACATGATTCAGCATTTGCTACTCATGTTCGCGGCGCCGACCTTGATCGTCGCAGGCGCACCCTGGCAGCCGCTGCTCGACGCGCTGCCCGGCCGCACCGGCCGGGCGGCTACCCGTGAGGTCATGATCGGAGGCTGGGCCAGGCCGCTGCGGGCGGTCGGTCGGGTAGCGCTCAGGCCCTGGGTTGCCGTCATCATCTTCAACGTCGTCATGTATGCCTGGCACGTGCCAGCGCTGTTCGACCTGGCCGAACGCAACCAGGCCGTGCACATCTGGCTGGCGCATGCGAGCTTCTTCCTCGCCGGGATCCTCTTCTGGTTGCAGTTCATCCCATCTTCGCCGTTCCGAATCAAGATGAAGCCGTCGTCGCAGGCGGCCGCTCTCGTGCTCACCAATGTGCTGATGTGGGTCCTAGCCATGGCAATGGGCATCCTGACCACTAGTTCCTGGTATCCCGTTTACAGCCACATCCCGGGAGTGACGCTGCCGCCCTTCGCCGATCAGCAAATAGGTGCAGGCATCTTGTGGATCTGCGGCGACTTGTGGGCGATCCCAACGATGTTCTTCGTGATCCGCAAACTCATCGCCGAGGAGGGCAGCGTGGGGTCCGCGGTCGACCGCATCCTCGGCCGCGGCTCACAGCGCTACCGCTGGGCAGGCAAGCCGTGACATGCAGCTAGACCCGCACTCGTAGCGACAGTCAGCTCATCTGGCCATGGCAAGCACCGATGACAGCACTTGTGCTTCCTGCCGTAGCCTGTCGGCCTGCTGGCTGAATCCAGCCTGGTCGTATTGGCGGGCCGCCATGGCACGGTCTTCGATCTCGGCAGTAACGACCTGAACAGCCTGCGCATCAGACAAGACACGGCGCTGCGCCTCTGCGGCTCCCAGCCCGTCGACTGCGCCCGCAAAGTGCGGGCTCGACGTGGCGACCTGACGTGATGGCGGTGCCACTGCCTCTGCGTTGCCGATCGCGGCTAGCGCAGACCGGAGTGCTGAAATGGCGACGCGGTCACGCGATGCGAGCGCCGCTTTCAGTCCAGCGCGCAGCTGCCCGATGACATCCGACATCTGGGACACCTTATGTTGGAGGCTGGCTGAGCGCCATGACGGCGGCCGGGACACCGACCTTGGTTCCCTTCTGGAACCCGCCGAATAGTACGGCCAATACGACCAGGATCGCTAGCACGATCGCAATCCACAGCAGGCATCCGGTCAGCGTGATCCGCCGTTTCAGCGGTCCGCCGTCCGGCAGCCGACCGCTCGGGTCGCGCCTGGCCATCCTCACACGCTAGCGAAAGCATCTCTGCGCGTCATGTGGGTAGCTGAAGCGCCGCCACTTCGTAGCCGCGCAGGAGCAAACGTGATCCGATTCCCGAGTCCGAGCCAGACGTTGCGCCGGGTCATTATCGTCGTCGGCGCGATCGCCACCGTGGTCGTGTTGTTACTAGTGCTGTCGGCCGTGCGGCTGCTGCCACAATTGCGCAACCCATTCGCGGAGACCACGACAGTCCGCAGCAGCCCGCCGCTGCTGAAGTCCATTACGGCGCTGAGCAGGTATGAAGCCGCGAGCGGCACGTTCCAGGTAGTCGTCGATCTGTCCAAGAAGACTGCGTTCCTGCCATCGTTCCTCGCCGGGAGCCAAACGTTGTTCATCGGCGACGGCACAGTCATCGCCTACGTCAACTTCTCCGGCCTGAAATCCAGCGCGATCCAAATGTCACAGGCTCGCACTGCGGTGACGATCACTCTGCCCCCAGCTCAGCTCGAACCCGCTGTTTTGAACGTCAACCAGTCGTACGTCTACGCCGAGCAACAAGGGCTGTTCAACCGGATTGGCGACTTCTTTTCCGGTAATCCGAACAGCCAGCAAGAGGTCTACATCCTGGCGAAGGGCGAGATCCAGGGCGCTGCGCGCAAGAGTGCGCTAGTTGCCGACGCGCAGCGCAACACCACCGCCATGCTCAACGGCATGCTTACTTCTCTCGGCTTCAAGCACATAACGGTTCTGTACGCCAGCGCGTGACAAGAAACGCGCTGGTCGCGCCAATACCTACGACAGCCGCCGAGACTCGCGTGGAGAACTTGTGCGCCATTCCCCGCCGGGCCCATGCCCTGTCGGGTCAGATGCTATCCATATTTTCGTTACCGGTCCGGCCGAGCGCGCTCGACGTTTTTCCATGCCTTTACCGCACGTTTTTGAAGTTGCCGCGCATCGGCGGCATCGCGGCCGTAGAACAGGCCATAACTGAAGGTGTTTTCACCAGCTTGATGTGCCTTGATCGCTATTGCGCGGGCGAGCTGCCTGCCGATCACTGTGTCTTGGTACGCACCAAGTACGGACTGCAGTTTCTTCGCTCGAGCTCCGAACTCAACGGCACTTCTGCCTAGCACGGGCGAAACTGCTTCGGCGTTGTACCTTGCCTGCTTGGCCGCCTTCCGCGCTTGATGCAGGGCGACCTCCCTGGCTTGCCCGCTGGCTCGCTGGGCGGCCCGGAATCGCCGCTTTGCCTTGCGGAAGCTGCCTCGCAGCGATGCTGCCAGGAGCGGACCAGCCGACGCCTCAGCTTGCTGGCCGCGCGGCGCGTCGGCAACGACGGCATCGAGTTCGTCCAGCAGCGCGTAGTACCGCTCTGAGTTCAGCGCGGTTCGGACCTTTGCCAGTGCGGTAGCGCGCGACTTAGCGAAGTGCCCCTCGACCCTTTCCTGCACTGGGCCGAGCAGGTTTGCTCGATCAGTTTTCTTGATGTGCCGCATCAGCCGCTCTGCCTGTACCTCGGCATCACGCGCCTCGCCGAGGACGCCACCAAGCCACTGCAGTTCGCCGGCCAGCCGGCCCGTTCCGCTGATGATGCGCTGGAATGACCTCAGCGCGCTACGCAAACGCCGCGTCGTGACTCGCATCTGGTGCACGGCGTCTGGCTCGTTGCGCCGCACGGCGGGATCGAGCGACTTGAGCGTTTCAGCCTGAGTGCGCAAAAACGCCACGATCACCAGACCCGCAGGGGTATCGGCTGTCAGCGCCTCGGTCCGGCCTGGCGCTGGGAGCCGGTCGCCGAAGACTCGCTCGAGTTTCGCGGAGCGTCCCGCAGGGTGCAGCCCGGCCCGTCGCAACACCGAATCGGCGTCGGCGAGCAATCCGCGGTTACCGCCGGTGAGCTCCACTTCTACTTCACGCCACTGTGATGCGCTTTGGTCGGCACCGTAACCACGCGCAGTCACCTGATCGTCGGCGATCTCAGCAAGCGATCTGCCGCCTTGGTCAAACAGCGTCGTCATCCGGCGAACGGTCGCTATGGATGCGACGGGGACCAGGGGGCGCGAGCGAGTCCGAGATCTCACCAGTTCGGCAAGCTTGCGTGGGACCTGCCCTGCTCCACGGCCGAGCGGCAACCTGATCTCTTCCCGAGCTTGCGGCCCGACCGGCAGCTTGAGGTGCCAGCCCGCGTCCTCGCCGCCGGTGCGCCGCCGCAGCGTGATGCCGGCCCTGATCAGGCGCAGATCTTCGGTGTCGAAATACTCCGCGGCCAGTTCGTGCTCAACCGGGCCGACTGTGCTCGCCACCTGAGGCAGCTCGTCGAATGACGGCATCATGACATCGGACGAAGCCTCGTATTTGGCTTCTATCTCCTTCGTGCTCACCGTCATGACATGCGCCTACCCAGAATCTGCAGCGTTTACCAACCGTTCACCTACTGTTAGTAGGCAAGCAACTTCTGCAGCGCGGCCGTGACTTTGTCGGTAGTCGGAATCACCTGGTCTTCAAGCGCGTCTGCGAACGGTAGTGGCACGCAGGCCGCAGCAACGCGGCGAATCGGCGCGTCTAGCAACTCGAAGCCCTCATCGGCGACTATCGACGCGACGGTGCCACCCCAGCCACCCTGGTACGGGTTCTCTTCGACAATCAGCAGCCGCGATGTCTTAGATACCGATGCCAGCACCGTTGCCATGTCGAGCGGTATCAGGCAGCGCAGGTCGACGACTTCGACATCCACTCCAGTTGCCGCCAGTTCGTCGGCCGCCGCGAGCGCCAACGGCACTGTGGATGCAAGCGCGACCACCGTGACATCCGAACCTGGCCTGGCGATTGCCGCCTGGCCAAGTGGCACGAAGTGGCCTTCGGGTGGTGCCTCGCCCTTGCTCGCAAACAGGCCCTTGTGTTCGAAGAAGACAACCGGATCATCGCAGCGGACGGCGGCAGCGAGCAGGCCGATGACATCTGCCGGGTTGGACGGCGCGACGACCTTCAGGCCCGGGACGGCCAGCGCCCAGTTCTCGACAGCCTGCGAGTGCTGCGCGCCAAAGCCCAGGCCTCCGCCGTTTGCAGTCCTGACTACCAGCGGGATAGTCACCTGACCGCCGGTCATATAGCGCATCTTCGGGATCTCGTTTGCCAAGTAGTCCCAGCAGCAGGCGAGGAAGTCGGAAAACATGATCTCCGCGACTGGCCGCATGCCGGTCATCGCCGCGCCCATCGCCATGCCGACGATCGCTTGCTCGGAGATCGGGGTGTCGCGCACGCGGTCAGGCCCGAATTCGCTGAACAGCCCTACCGTCGTCTTGAAGACGCCGCCTGCGGCCCCGATGTCCTCGCCGAGGCAGACTACTGACCAATCGCGGCGCATCTCTCGGGCCAGGCCCTCGGCCACCGCGTCGCGGTAGGTGATCACGTCCGCCATTGGTAGCCTCCATCTGCCCACACATCGGTAAATGCCTCCGCCGGGTCGGCGGCGTCAGCCGACTTTGCCTCCGCGACCGCATCGGCCACGACTTGCTCCGCGCGCGCGGTGGCGGCAGCAACCTCGTCCTCGGAAACTCCAAGCTCGCTCAGCCTGCGCCGGGCGACTGACAGCGGATCACGGCCTAGCCATTCCTCGAGCTCGCTCGCTGGCCGATAGGTCGCGGGATCGGTGCGACTGTGTCCGAAGTGCCGGTAGGTCTGTGCCTCAAGCACGGTTGGCCCGCCACCGGACCGGGCGCGGTCTGCCGCCCGGCCAACTGCCTCGGCAACGACCAGCACGTCGTTGCCGTCGATGACCTCGGCGGGCATTGAGTAACTTGCCGCTCTGTCAGCGGCTGGGTGCTCGACAGCGGTCACCGACCCGATCGGCGTGTACTCCATGTAGAGATTGTTCTCGCAGATGAACAGCACCGGCAGGGCCCAGACCGCGGCCATGTTCAGTGCCTCGTGGAATGCACCGATGTTCGTGGCGCCGTCACCAAAGAAAGCCACCGCCACTTGATTGGTGCCGCGAAGCCGTGCAGACCATGCCGCCCCTGCCGCCATCGGCAGGTGCGCGCCCACGATCGCGTACGAACCGAGCATCCCGGCAGATGCCTTGGTCAGGTGCATCGACCCGCCTTTGGCCTTGCAGACGCCAGTCGCCTTGCTCATCAGCTCGGCGAGGCACTCCGCTGGTGTTGCCCCCCGCGCCATTGCGTGGTGATGGCCCCGGTAGGTAGCGAACACGTAGTCATCGGGTTCAAGCGCTGCACTGGTGCCAACTGCGACCGCCTCGTGCCCGGCGGCCAAATGTGTCGTGCCTTTGACAAGACCGGCCAGGAACAGGTCGTGCGCCGCCTTCTCGGTGCCGCGGATCACCGCCATCTGCTCGTACATGCCGAGCAGCCGGCCCGTGTCGATTGCGACGGTCATGCCTCACCTCCGGTCGCAGCAGCAGATGTGGCGCTCGGAAGCATCTCGCCGCGCCCGGCCGCTGTATTGAGTTGTGACTGGCTTTCTCGCAGCGTGTCAAGCGCGCCGCCAGCGGTCCAGTACTTGCGGCCGGCGACCAGCAACTCCTCGGCCGGGAACTTCGTGATCACCTCACAGCCGTCGGCAGTGACAACGACCTCTTCTTCGATCCGAGCGGCCGACCAGCCATCGCCAGCGGGCCAGTACGTCTCCAGGGCGAACACCATGCCCTCCTCGAGCGGCTCAGGGTGATCGATCGAGACCAGCCGGCTGAAAATCGGCTTCTCCCAGATAGAGAGCCCGACGCCGTGCCCGTATTGCAACGCAAAGGCGGCCATCTCATCGGGGAAGCCGAACTCCTCCGCGCGCGGCCACAGCGACACGATGTCGCCGGTCGTCACTCCCGGCTTGACCATGGCGATGGCCTGGTCCATGTACTCACGGCAACGGACATAGGCATCGCGCTGTGCCTGGGACGCGCTCCCGACGGCGAAGGTCCGGTAATAGCAGGTGCGATAGCCGAGGTGGCTGTGCAGAATGTCAAAGAAGGCCGGGTCGCCAGGCCTGATCAATCGATCCGAGTACACATGCGGGTGCGGCGAGCATCGCTCGCCGGAGATGGCATTAACCCCTTCGACGTACTCGCTGCCCAGGTCGTAAAGCACCTTTGAAACCAGGCCGACGCATTCATTCTCACGCACGCCCGGTCGCAGGAATTCATAGAGCTGCTCATATGCCGCATCGACCATCGAGCAAGCCTGGCTGAGCAGCAATATCTCGTCTTTGGTCTTGGTGCGCCTGGCTTCCAGGAAGACCTGCTGTCCGTCGACAGTCTGGATTCCCGCAGCCTGCAGCGCGGCCAGTACCGGCATCTCGGCAACATCGACGCCGACCGGCTCGCCGGCTAGGCCGTGTTCATGCAGCACGTTTGCGACCTGCTCGGCAAGCACCTTGGCGATTCCGGCGTCCGGATGGAAAGCGCCGCGCAGCGTTGAGATCCCCGCCCG
>Ga0126373_10000453_pt1 | contig 26996 bp, 26 predicted proteins | sample PanSoiMetPlot_11_FD_92545 | JGI IMG/M metagenome (GOLD analysis project Ga0126373, IMG submission 92545) | Tropical forest soil microbial communities from Panama - MetaG Plot_11 | ecosystem: Environmental > Terrestrial > Soil > Tropical forest > Bulk soil | place: Panama | collected 2016-02-17 | reverse complement strand
CTGGAGGAGCCGCTGAAGCAGATCGCGATCAACGCCGGCCTTGAGGGCGGCGTCGTAGTGGAGAAAGTTCGCTCGCTCCCCGCTGCCAATGGCCTCGATGCTGCCGACGGCGAGTACGTCGACATGTTCAAGGCCGGCATCATCGACCCGGCAAAGGTGACTCGGTCGGCTTTGCAGAACGCCGCATCGATCGCCGGGCTGTTCCTCACGACTGAGGCAGTCATTGCCGAGAAGCCGGAGAAGGAGAAGGCCCCGGCCGCTCCGGGCGGCGGTGACATGGACTTCTGATCCCGTCGGTCCGCACTAGCGGGCAGTAGGAAGAAGTCGGGAAGGCAGTCCCGGGCTAGCCCGGGACTGCCTTCTGGTTTTTTGGAAGCACAGCGGAAGGCAGTCCCGGTCGAACCGGGACTGCGTTCTTTTGCAGGGTGCGCGCGCCGGCTCCACAACGTCCGCGCGAAGAGGGATCATCAGCCCATGGGGCCGGCCGCCGAACAGCTCATCCGCGACTACCTGTACCGGCTGTCGGTTGCCGCGCGCGGCCAGCTTGGCCCGGATGACCAGCGCGCGCTCGTAGCTAGGGCGCGCGAGTTCATCGAGCGCACGACTGCTCTGGCCGGGCCCCCGAAGGCGCTCGAGGTCGGCCGGCTGCTTTACGAGCTGGGGGACCCTTCGGCGCTAGTTCAGCAGGAACGGCAACGACTCGTCGCCCTCCGCGGCGAACTGCCGGAGCCACCGGCAATCCGGAACACGATCACTAAGCTGCTGCGGCGCACATCCGGCAGACCGCGCGCCAGTTGGCACTGGCCCGCGGTGGCAGGCAGCCCTACCGACCTTCAGCTGACGTTGCTCGATAGTGGCGATGCAAGCACGGTTAGCTCGAATGGGACAGCCGCGGATCGGGGATCGAGGGATGACCGTCTTGCCGCCAGGGATAAATCCGCGCCGTACGTGCCCGCGCAATCTGGTGATCCTGACTGGTTCTTCCAGGCCCTCGGCGGCCGGTCGGAGCAAGCCGATCCGGAGGCGACGGCGGACGGAAATGAGCACGGCCCGGAGTCGGCTCTGTCTGTCCAGCCCGGACCGCCCTGGCCGCTCGCCGGCGCGGCGACGCCGGACCCGACCAAGCTCGACGACGACACGACCGAACCCGATATCCCCGCGGCGACGACAGGCAGCCTGGCCTGGCAGCTGACGATGCCGCGCGACCATTTGCTCCCCTGGCAGGTGCGCCGGGCGCTAACCGCCACGGCAGCGTGGTGCCGCCGTAATCCACTGGAGGCATCCGCGGTCGCGCTACTGGGTGTCGGCGGCGCAGTTTATCCACCGGTCTGGCTAGTGGGCGCGGCCGTAGCGCTTCCATCGCGCGTCTGGGATGGCCGCGATAAGTGGCTCGGCTTGGCGCTGCCAGTCCTGCTGACCATCGTCGCGGCGGCGCTCGGGATCACGGCCGCGGGTCACGTGTCGGTTGGCCACTCTGTGCACGAGGGCTGGGTCTTTGGCGTCGCCGGAAGCCGCGTATGCGCCGTGCTCAGTGCCGGTTACCTGTGCTGGCGCAGTGTTCTCGGGCGCCGCGATCCCGCGGTGCCGCCATGGAACCGGCCGCACAGAGTCAGCTGATCAAAGCCCCGCGCATCCGTGGCGTGAGCACGCGCGCCGCCCTTGATTCAGGATGGGGCATTCGGGGTATGGGAAACCAAGCTTGCTGGCGTGCCGGCAGGTCGCCAGCCGATGTTCCCGGCCTCGCACGCGATCCCGTCCCAGCACCATCAGATGTGTGAGGTTGCGGAGGACGTGGTCCCGGCGCGAGCTGGGACCACGTCTATGCGCCGGGTAAACCGACAGCGTCCAACGAAAGAATTCACTCAGCTGCCGGCAGCGCGGGAGGTCGCTCACAACCGATAGCCTTACTCGCGCAAGCGCCTGGCGCTTGCCCCGATTCGTTCCTCCTCGCGTAAGGTCTCGCACGTGCCTACTGGCAAAGTCAAGTGGTATGACGCCGACAAGGGTTTCGGCTTCCTCACCCGTGACGACGGGGGTGAGGTCTTCGTGCACTCAACCGCCCTGGAACCGGCCGGCACCGCACTGCGCCCCGGCCAGCGGGTGGAATTCGGTGTCGCCGAAGGCCGTCGCGGGACGCAAGCGCTCCAGGTCCGCGTGCTCGAGCCACCGCCGACAGTGGCCAAGACCGCGCGGAAGAGCCCGGACGAGATGATCCTGATCATCGAAGACCTCATCAAGCTGCTCGACGGCGTCTCAAACACCTACCGCCGCGGCAAGCACCCAGACAGCCGGGATGCGAAGAAGACAGCAGCGGTACTTCGCGCAGTCGCCGCGGACCTGGAGGCCTGACCGGGGCTGGCGAGGCCGGCCTGTGTTCAGCGGCCTGTGTTCAGAGCCCCGGGGCCAGGCGAAGGGCGCCGGGCGCGGAGGACCCGGCGACGTCGGCTCGCGATGAGCCAGCACAGCCCGAGCGCCAGGCCGATGGCGGCCACCGTCAGCCCGGCGAAGCCGCTGCCGGTCAACGACAGCAGCAGGCCGATGAGGCCGCCGCCAACGAGCGCGAGCTGATGCACGGTCTCGGAGAACGCGAACGTTGACGACCGCGTCTCCGGTGGTACCTCGCGCTGCAGGATCGAGTCGAGCCCAACCTTGACCAGCGTCTGACTGATCGCAGCCGCCAGGGCAACGGCAAATATCGACGCCAGGCCGAAGAACATCGCGCATGCGATGCTGACGAGCGTGGTGAGGCCCAGGATCGTGAACATCATTACGAGGGGGGCGCGGGCCTTGAGGGCAGAACCGATAAGCGTGCCAAGGACGCCGCCGACGGCTATCGCCGCAGCGAACCCACCGAGGGCGACCGCGTACGAGGTGAAGTGGGGCCGATGGCCGAAGTGCTCGCTCCGAAGGATGAATGCCAGGAAGAAGAGCATGAATCCGTAAAAGACGCGTATCGCGGCGTTGGCTTCCATCGCTTCGCGGACCACAGGACCGACGCTTGGCGGCGTCAACATGCGCCGCAGGCGTGACGGCGAGCCGCTGGCGGTGCCCCCGGGCCTGGCGCCAGGCCGCATCGTGCCGCCCAATGTCTTCGCGCCTGCGGCCTTGCCGTCCGGCGTCGCGGCAACCTCGAACTCCCAGGTGCCGCCCGGCCCCCGCCGGTGGCCCGCACCGGCCAGGCCCGCGCCGTTGCCGGGTTGCGCCTCGGCCCGCGGAGTCCTGGCTGCGGCCTGCTCTTCGTCTGCCCTTGCGTCGACGTTCGCGGACAGCCGCAGGCCGCCGAAGATCGCGGCAGCGAGATAGATAGCGGTGGCGACCCGCAGGACCCACGCCGCGCCGTCGGCATGGCCACCCGCGATCTTGTCGATGCCGAGGGCGACGACTACGCCAGTGGACGCGGCAATGATCGAGGCAAGGTTCGACCGCGCGTTGGCGGTCACGAGCGTGATCTCCGACGGCAGCAACCGGGGAGTGACCGCTGCCCGGGTGACCCCGTATGCCTTCTGCAGGACCAGGACACCAAAGGCAGCAGGCAGGAGCGTCACCGCGCCGGCACCCGCCATTCCCCAGCACAGCAGGCCGCGGGCGAGCAGGGTGCCAGCCAGGATGTAACGGTTGCCCTGTCTCACCCGGTCGAGCAGCGGTCCGATGAGTGGAGCGAGGATCGCATAAGGGGCAATCGTGATGAGCAAGGCCAGAGCTACTTTTCCGCGCGCTTGGTCGACGGAAGTGCTGAAGAACAGCGTCCCGGCCAGCGCCACGGCGACGAAGGCGTCGCCGAATCCGCCTGCGGCGGTGAGCTCGATCAGGGTGGACAGGCCTGTCCGGCCAGCGCCCGAGGCGCCGCTCAGGCGGTGCACAAATCGGCTTGCTCCTTCGGCCGCAGCCGCACCCGCGCGACCTGCCCGCTGCGACGCTGTGAACACCGATCGGCCAGCCCGCCGCGCGCGCTCGCCCGTCCCGGTGTTTCCCATGGCTCAAGTATTCTTCCTCGCCGGGGTGGGACAACCATGGCGAGGCCATCAGCGAGCAGATAACCGCCGTCGGCCCACGGTGCATACCTGCGGAAGCGCAACAAATCATGGTCACGTGGCTGTGACCAGGACTCATCGGCTAATTCACGCTCTAGGGCGCGAACGAGGCTCCGTCGATTGCGGTGAAGCACGCGGCGTTGCTGAACGCCCCGCCCTCGGCCTGGACGGTCACCACGCCGGTGGGCTGGATCTGCAGCCGCCCGTTGGTGGCGTTGCACAGGTCCACCGGGACCATTACCACGCTGTGCGGGCGGAGCGCAGCCGGCAGTGTGAACGGGACCGGGTTGGTGCCGGTCGTGGCGATCGCGCCCTTGAAGTGGACGATCCCCGAGATGGTTCGCACCGCCGGGGCTGAGGTGCCAAACGGCGAGCTGGTCCAGCCGTTCTGCAGCGTGAGCGGCGTGAAGGAAGTCGCCGACTTCGCGAACGAGGCTCCGTCGAGTGAGGTGAAGCACGCGGCGTTGCTGAAGGCCCCGCCCTCGGCCTCGACGGTCACCACCCCGGTGGGCTGGATCTGCAGCCGCCCGTTGGTGGCGGTGCACAAGTCCACCGGGACGAACACCGTGCTGGCGGGGCGGAACGCAGCGGGAAGGGTGAACGGGACCGGATTGCTGCCGCTCGCGGCGATCGCGCCCTTGAAGTGAACGATCCCCGAGATGGTACGGACCGCCGCCGCCGAGGTGCCAAACGGCGAGATGAACCAGCCGTTCTGCAGGGTGAGCGGCGTGAAGGAAGTCGCCGACGCCGCGAACGAAGCTCCGTCGAGTGAGGTGAAGCACGCGGCGTTACTGAACGCCCCGCCCTCGGCCTGGACGGTCACGACGCCGGTGGGCTCGATCTGCAGCCGCCCGTTGGCGGCGTTGCACAGGTCCACCGGGACGAACACCGCGTTGTGCGGCCGGAAGGCAGCCGGCAGCGTGAACGGGACCGGATTGCTGCCGGTGGTTGCCATCGCGCCCCTGAAGTGGACGATCCCGGAGATGGTTCGCACGGCCGGGGCTGACGTGCCAAACGGCGAGCTGGTCCAGCTGTTACGCAACGTGAGCGCGGTCCAGCCGGTCGCCAGCGCGTGCGCATCAGGCGTGGCCGCCTGCGCCGCGGTGCTACCGAGCGGCGCCACCGGGAGCATGACCACGACCGCACTCACAGTGCAGACGGCCAGTTGTCGCAGTCTGCCGGTCGCCGCCCAGGAGCAAATGCGAGCCAGGATGTGGCGATTCCCCCGGTTATGGCGCGTGAACGTGAGTATCGCCACTTAAACCACTCCCTCGTGACCGCGGCAACAGTTGCCTTGCGGCCGAGTATGAGCGGGCCGATTGCAGCCACGTTGCAATGGCCAGCTGGCAGCCGGTCCACGCCGGCAGCGCCGCTTCCGGTGCGTGGCTGGCATGCGGGAGCCAGGTTTGCTGGGCAGAGATGGACAATAGGGGTGTGAGCCGTCAGGGCGTCGTCCGAGGAAGGCGAAAGAAGTCCTAGGATGGCAAGCGATGAAGGACGTTGACCCAGGTCAAGAGAGGGGTCCGTCCATCCCGCGGAAGCGGGGGACTGACCGCGATTCGCTGAGGAACAATTACCTAACGTGAGCCCTATAACTCGTACTCGCACGGCCGCCCTGGATGAGGCCTGTGTAGCGGCGACCGACCTGGCCCGTGCCGCCGCCGAGGAGCTCGCGGGCGTGGGAAATGTCGGGGAGCACGTGGGCGTCGTCGCCGACGACGAGCGCGTGGTCACACATCTGTTTGACTGCCTAGACCCCGCGTACGCCGGCTGGCGCTGGGCGGTGACGGTGACCAGGGCGGCTCGGGCAAAGACGGTCACCGTGGATGAGGCGGTCCTGCTGCCGGGGCCTGATTCGCTGCTGGCTCCCGACTGGGTGCCGTGGAGCGAGCGGGTACGTCCCGGCGATGTCGGTGTCGGCGATCTGATGCCTGCTCCCGAGGACGATGAGCGGCTGGTGCCCGTCAGCAATCTCGAGGGCGAAGACGGGGTGCTGGACTGGGACGACAGAGTCGGCTGGGACAAAGCTGGCGACCTTGCCCTCTCAGTCGGGCTCGGCCCGACCGAGGAGAGAGCTTCTGAAGGCGTGGCGGCCGCACTCGGGGGTCGGCCCCGCGTTCTGTCCGCGATAGGACGGGACACCACGGCTATCCGCTGGTACACCAGTGAGCACGGGCCGAGCACGCCGCTCGCGCGCGCCGCGCCGGGGCCATGCGTGACGTGCGGCTTTCTCACGCCACTGGGCGGACCGCTCGGCCGGATCTTCGGCGTTTGCGCGAACGAGTACGCGCCCGACGACGGCCGCGTCGTTTCGCTGGATCATGGCTGCGGCGCGCACTCCGAGGCGATCACTGCGCGAGCTGGCGCCGCAATTGCACCCGTCATCGACGAGATCGGTTACGACCTGGTCGACATGCCTGGCGTCGCGCTTGCCGACACCGTCTTCGAGTCACTCGACCACGAGTCCTGACGAGTCCGCCGGCGCCTAGCTACCGAGGCGGAGCGTTGGTGACATCGGGGTCGGTTCTGTCGGCGGCCGCCGTCCGGGTGTCCCCGAGATCATTGACGGTGATGTCGGTAGCGCTGTGATAGCCCGCGGCCGCTCGGCGTCGCTCGGCTGTCCGCTCCCGTGCTCGCTTGAGACGCGGCACGTAGGCCAGCCCGAAGAATCCGAGAACAGTGCCGAAGCCCGCCACCCAGATCCACCACCGGTCAGCCGCGGGCAGGCTGTCACGAATGATGAGCAGCACGATAAGAGCCACGAGGAAGCCGGCCGTGATCACGCTCGTGATCAGCCGGTCATTGCCTTCGAGTGGCGGCGGGACCGGACGTTCGGGGCGGCTCACGGGCTCAGGCTAGCCGATGACCAGGTGCCTGGACGGCATCGCCGATCGGGCTAGCGAAGTGCTGCGCAGCGCCTGGCATCGTGGGACGATGCTCGCGGACCGGAAGGGATCCAGGCGGCCGACGTCGGCTTGCTGTGGGCCGGTCCGGCACCCGCCCGCGCGCTAATGGCAGCCGGAATGTATGAACATCGGCTATAGTTAGCAAGAGTAATGACTCAGGTTAACGAAAATGACCACCTCGCAGCAGACCAGGTCCGACGCGGGTCTGGCGAGCGCACTACGAATCTCAGTGAGCCGACTCGCCCGTCGGCTGCGGGCCGAGCGGCTAGCCAAGGGCCTGGAGCCCGGCCTGTCCGACACCCAGCTGGCCGCGCTTGGGGCACTGGAACGGCACACGCAAATGACTCCTGGCGAGCTCGCCGATCACGAAAAGGTGCAGCCGCCGTCGATGACCAGGGTGATCGCGGTCCTAGAGGAGCGCGGCCTGGTAATGCGCGGCCCGCACGCCTCGGATCGCCGACAGGTGGTGCTGACGGTCACCGAGCCTGGCCGGGCCGTCGTCCAGCAGTCGAGGCAGCTCAGGGAGGCATGGCTAGCGCGGCGGCTGCGCGAGCTGACTCCGCAGGAGCGAGCGACGTTGCGAGCCGCGGCGCCGATTTTGGAGAAGCTCAGCCAGTCCTGATTGCGGCACTCCCAACCGACACGGCCAAATCGAACTGCCGCGCACGGTGGGACGGCAAGACGTTCCGCTCGCTGCGGACCCGCAACTATCGCCTCTTCGCGGCCGGCCAGGTGGTGTCGAACACCGGCAGCTGGATGCAGCGGGTGGCGCAGGACTGGCTGGTGCTCGACCTCACCCACAACAGCGGCACGGCGCTCGGTATCACGACTGGGCTCCAGTTCCTGCCCCTGCTGCTGTTCAGCCTCTGGGGCGGCGTCATCGCCGATCGCTACCCGAAGCGCCGGATCCTGATGGTCACTCAGACGGTCATGGGCGTGCTCGCGCTTACGCTAGGCGTGCTGGCCCTTACCGGCGCGGTGCGGATCTGGCACGTCTATGCCCTGGCCTTCGCGCTCGGCTTGGCCACGGTGGTCGACAATCCCACCAGGCAAGCCTTCGCAGTCGAGATGGTCGGCCGGGAGGGGATGGCCAATGCCATCGCGCTGAACAGCGCCGTGTTCAACCTGGCTCGGATCGCAGGCCCGGCTGCCGCGGGCGTCGTGATCGGCTTGCTGGGCACGCCTGCTGCGTTCCTGGTGAACGCGGCGTCGTACGCGGCCGTGCTCATCGGCCTGAAGCTGATGCGTCCGGCGGAATTGCATCCGGCACGGCGCGCTCCGCGCGGGCGTGGTCAGCTGCGCGAGGCGCTGTCCTATGTGCGCGCCAGACCGACGCTGTGGATGCCGTTGGTCCTGATCTTCTTTGTGTCCACGTTCGGCATGAACTTCCAGGTGACCACCGCGCTGATGTCCAGGACGGTATACCACACCGGGGCGAGCGCGTTCGGGTTTGCCTCTGCGGTCTTCGCGTTTGGTGCGCTCGGTGGCGCGCTGCTGGCCGCGCGCCGGAACCGCCCAACGCTTCGTCTGCTGCTGGCGACGTCATTCGCGTTCAGCATCCTCGAGATCGTGACCGGCGTAGCGCCGGATTACCTGACGTTCCTCGTTGCGCTGGTCCCTACCGGCTTGGCGCTGCTGACGTTCACCACGGCGGCCAACTCGAGCACACAGCTCAACACGGCACCAGACATGCGCGGGCGCGTCATGGGCCTGTACATGCTGGTCTTCCTCGGCGGCGCGCCGCTGGGCGCGCCGCTGGCTGGCTGGCTGGCCGAGGCGTTCGGTGCGCGCCTGAGCATGGTCGCCGGGGGCCTCATCTCGGCCGCCGCGACCATCGTGATGACGTTCCTCCTTGCGCGCAGCCGCGGGGTGCAGGTGCGGACCTACCTCCGGCGCACAGAGCTGACCCGTATCACTGCCTGAGCCGGCCGGTGCTGATACCAATGGCGGCATGAGGCTGTTCGTGGCGATCGTGCCACCGGCGGGCGTGCTCGCCGAACTTGCCGCGGCGGTGGAGCCGCTCCAGGCGGCGGCGCCGGAGCTGCGGTGGGCCGGTCGCAGCGCCTGGCATCTGACCCTTGCATTCCTCGGCGAGGTTGACGACGCCGTCCTCCCGGACCTCACGACGCGCCTCGAGCGGGCGGTGCGTCGTCATCCTCCGCAACAGCTGGCCATCGCTGGCGGCGGCGCGTTTCCTAGCCGTGGCCGGGCCAGAGTTCTGTGGGCAGGCATTCGGGCCGATGACCGTGCGTTGGCCGCGCTGGCAGCCTCCGTCGCAGCAGCAGCCCGCCGGGCAGGCGCGCCGCCTCCTGACGAGGGCCGGAAGTACAGCCCGCACCTGACGCTCGCGCGCTGCCGTCAGCCGGCCAACGTGGCGGCGCTGACCACGGGGCTGACTGGCTTTGCCACGGCGGATTGGACAGCGCAGTCAGTTCACCTGATTCGCAGCCACATCGGCGGCGGGGCGCCAACGTACGAGGACGTTGGTGAGTGGCCGCTGCTAGCTCGGCCGCGGGCCGGAAGCTGAGCTGACTCGCGGTCTACAGGCGCTCGAGCACGTAGTCGATGCACCCCGTCAGGGCCTCGACGTCGGCCGGCTCGACGGACGGGTACGTACCGATACGCAGCTGGTTGCGGCCAAGCTTGCGGTAGGAGTCGGTATCCACGATCCCATTCGCGCGCAGCGCTGCGGACAGCGCAGTGGCCTGGACGTGGTCGGCGAAGTCAATAGTCACGACGACAGGCGATCGTTGTGCCGGGTCGGCCACGAACGGCGTCGCGACCGGCGACTTGTCGGCCCAGGTGTAGAGAATGCTGGACGACGTCTCGCTCCGCTCCGTCGTCCAGGCCATGCCACCCTGGCCTAGCATCCAGTCCACCTGCTCGGCCAGCAAGATGAGCGTCGCCAGGGCTGGCGTGTTGTAGGTCTGGTGGAGCCTTGATTGCTCGATCGCGGTCTGCAGGGACAAGAACGCCGGTATGTGGCGGTCGCTGGCCGCGATCCGGCCAGCGCGCTCGACCGCGGCCGGTGACAACAACGCGAGCCACAGGCCGCCATCGGAGCCGAAGCACTTCTGCGGGGCGAAGTAATAGGCATCGAACTGGGCTGGGTCAACCGCGATTCCGCCCGCTGCGCTCGTAGCGTCAACGAGCACCAGAGCGCCGTCGTCGGCGCCAGGTACGCGCCGGATTGGCATTGTGACGCCAGTCGACGTCTCGTTGTGGGTGAACGCGTACGTGTCCACCCCCGTCTCAGGCCGCGGCGCCGGGTGCGTGCCCGGCTCGGAGGCGATCACTGACGGCTCGGAAAGCCACGGCGCCGAGCGTGTCACATTGGCGAACTTGGCCGAGAACTCGCCGAAGCTGAGGTGCTGAGCCCGGCCCGAGACCAGGCCGAACGCAGCCGTGTCCCAGAAGGCCGTCGTGCCGCCGTTGCTGAGCACCACCAGATAGTCGTCCGGGAGCCCGAACAGCGTGGCTAGGCCCTCCCGGACGCGCCGTACGACGTTGCGCACCGGCGCCTGCCGGTGGGAGGTCCCGAGCAGGCTGCGCCCGGCTGCGGCAAGCGCTTCGACCTGCGCGTCCCGGATCTTCGCCGGACCGCTGCCGAACCGGCCGTCCGCCGGCAGCATGCCAGCCGGAATGACGATCTTGGCAGGCTCAGACATCCTGATCAAAGACCTCGTCGGCACCCGGGACGTCGCGGACGGAGCGCGCCCTCGGCCCCACGTAGTTAGCACTGGGACGGACAAGTCTTCCTGTTTGCTTCTGCTCCAGGATGTGGGCCGCCCAGCCGGCCGTGCGCGCGCACGTGAACATCGAGGTGAACATGTGGGCAGGCACCTCAGCGAAGTCGAGGATGATCGCAGCCCAGAACTCCACGTTGGTAGCCAGGACGCGGTCGGGGCGACGCGCGTGTAGCTCCTCAAGCGCGGCCTTCTCCAGGGCGGCAGCCACCTCGTAACGCGGCGCCCCGAGTTCCCTGGCCGTCCGCCTGAGTACTCGGGCGCGGGGGTCCTCGGCCCTGTACACCCGATGGCCGAAGCCCATGAGCCGGTCGCCATGGTCAAGTGCCTGCTTAACGTAAGCGGTGGCATCACCGTTCTTCTCGACTTCCTCGATCATGTGCAGCACGCGCGCCGGCGCGCCGCCGTGCAGCGGGCCGGACATCGCACCGACGGCACCTGACATGGCCGCTGCGACGTCAGCCCCAGTGGAGGCGATGACCCTGGCGGTGAACGTGGAGGCGTTCATGCCGTGCTCGGCCGCCGACACCCAGTACGCATCGATGGCCTTGACATGCTTGGGGTCGGGTTCGCCGCGCCAGCGGATCATGAACCGCTCGGTGATGGTCTTCGCCTCGTCTACCCGCTTTTGCGGCACCATCGGCAAGCCGAGCCCGCGGGCGGCCTGGGCGACGAACGACAGTGCCATCACCGAGGCCCGGGCCAGGTCGTCGCGCGCTTGCTCGTCGCTGATGTCGAGCAGCTGGTGCATTCCCCACGCTGGCGCGAGCATTGCGAGCGCCGACTGAACGTCGACGCGGATGTCGCCGGAGTGCACCGGGATCGGGTAGGGCTCAGCGGGCGGCAGGCCCGGCGCGAACTTGTTGTCCACGAGCAGACCCCACACGTGACCGTATGAGACGTGGCCGACGAGCTCCTCGATGTCCACGCCGCGGTACCGGAGCGAACCGCCCTCCTTGTCGGGCTCGGCGATCTGAGTCTCGAATGCGACGATGCCCTCGAGTCCGGGCACAAAGTCGGACATTCGCGTTCCTCCGTCTCTAGTCACGGGCAGGCCGACGGGCTGGCCGGGGGTGATCAGGACGCTCGTCGAGCGGCGGGGGCCAGCGGGCCATGGTGGCCTGCGTCCCTATTCAACCGCGCGACGACTACAGACAGGTACCCCAGGTCCACACCGACCTGGCCTTGTGCAGCGAACTTGGGACCGCTGCGGCGCAGCCCGTCGCCTGGCGACCATGAAGCCGACCCTGAGAGGATCACTACCCGTGGAGCAATCACGACACGCTGATCCGCCCGGGCTCGGTCTCCCTGGCACGCTGGACGAGGCCATGCTGCCCGCCGAGCCCCTTGAGCTGTTCGACACGTGGATGGGCGACGTGATCAGAGCGGGCCTGCCCGAGCCGACCGCGATGGTCCTGGCCACGGTGTCCGCTGAAGGACGGCCGCGCGCGCGGATGGTGCTGCTGAAGTCGTCGGGATCTGACGGCTTTACCTTCTACACGAACAGGACATCGCGAAAGGCCAGTGACCTCGCCGAGGTGCCGGAGGCATGCCTGCTTTTCCCGTGGTACGCGCTGCACCGGCAAGTGATCATCGAGGGTCCGGTAGAGCCGCTCTCGACCACTGACAGCGAGCCTTACTTCCACAGCCGACCCCGCGGCTCGCAGCTCGGTGCGTGGGCCAGCCGCCAATCGACCGTCCTGTCGTCGCGGGCCGAGCTCGAGGACCGATACGCCGAGCTGGAGCGCCGCTGGCCGGAAGGGACCGAGGTCCCGATGCCGGACTTCTGGGGCGGCTACCGGCTGCGGCCCCAGCGGATGGAGTTCTGGCAGGGCAGGCCCAGTCGGCTGCATGACAGGTTCCGGTACACCAGGGATGAGGAGTCCTGGCTGGTGGCCCGGCTGGCCCCCTGACGCCCCGATGCGGCCATCGCCGACAGGTACACCCGGACCCGCATGCGGCATAGCATCGAGTCCGGAGGTAATCGAGAGTGACAGCGCATGGCCTGATAGATACGACCGAGATGTACCTTCGGACGGTCTTCGAGCTCGAAGAAGAGGGCATAGTTCCGCTCCGAGCCCGCATCGCTGAGCGCCTCTCGCAGACTGGGCCAACGGTCAGCCAGACGGTTGCCCGGATGGAGCGCGATGGCTTGCTGCGCGTCGAAGGTGACCGCCAGCTTGCCATGACGGATCTGGGGCGGATGCTCGCGACCCGGGTCATGCGCAAGCACAGGCTCGCCGAATGCTTGCTCGTGAGCGTCATCGGCTTGCCATGGGAAGACGTCCATATCGAGGCGTGCCGGTGGGAACACGTCATTTCGGACAGCGTCGAACGTCGGCTTGTCGAGCTGCTCGACTACCCGGTTCGATGCCCGCACGGGAACCTCATCCCTGGTCTCGCCGAGCTTGGCGTCCCCGACGCCAGCAAGCGATCAGACGTGGCGACCTTTGAGCCCGACGTTGCCATCGGTGCGATGGCCATCCGCGACGGCGAGCTGGTTGTCGTGAGCCGCATCAGCGAGCAAGTTCAGAGCGACTCAGCGCTGATGCTTAGACTCAAGAACATTGGGATACAACCCGGACGCGAGGTAACGCTTGCGGCCAGTGACAATGGTGTGCGGGTGACAGGTGCGGACAGGGTCGATGATCTCGGGGCGGAGCTATCCGCTGAGGTTGCCGCGCACGTGTTCGTCTCCCGGGTATGACGGCGGCCAGGTGAGGGAGGCGTGACACCACCGGGGGGGATCCCAGCTCCGCTGCTCGCCGCGAGCGACGTGCTCGAGCACGTCTCGGCGGGCGTCGTCGTGATCGACCGGGACTCCAAGCTCCTGTATGCGAACTCGTTCGCGGTCACCCTGTTCGGCTTTCCCGACAACTCCGAGCATCTGCTCGGCCTTCCGCTGCTGTCACTCGGGATCGAGCAGTCAGACGCGGCGACGGTTCAGCACATGGCAGAGAACGTGCTGCGTGGCTGGCCGTGGGAAGGCACGTTCGCAAGCCAGCGCATCGATGGATCGAGAGTCTTCGTACGAGCGCATGCGGCACCGCTGCGTGACGCCCAGGGCGAGATCACCGGCATCGTCATCATGGCCAGGGAAGCGACCCGTCGCGGTGGTCAGCGTGCAAGCGACCGGATCGGGCTGCTCGAGCGGATCGGCGAGCGCCTTGCGAGCTCTCTTGAATTCGATGTCACGCTGCGGCAGGTCGCGGAGACGCTCGTTCCGCAGTTCGCGGATCACTGCTTCATCGAGCTGCTGCACGGGAACGTGCTCATCCGCCGCGCGCAGCTGCACTCGCGCGGCTGGATGCCGGATCCCGGCACGTGGGCGCTAGTAGGCGAGGTGGTCAAGTACCCTGTCGGCCACTTCTGCGAGCTGGCCATGAGTCAGCAGGACACCGTGGTCGTGGCCGACATGGCCGAGGAGACGTTCCCCGCCCCCACGCCTGCGAGCCTGCAGGCCGGCAAGGACGTCAGGCTGACGTCGGTGATGGCAGCTCCGTTGATCGCCCGCGGCCAGCTGCTCGGCGTCATGAGCCTCGGCCTTTCGTTCCTGACTGACCGTGAGGAACGTCACTACGGCGCAGATGACCGCGACTTCCTGAGCGCGATCGCCAGCCGGGTCGCGATCGCGATCGACAACTCACTGTTGTTCGAGGAGGAGCGGCGCACGGCGCTCGCATTCCAGACGAGCCTGCTGCCGCAAGACCCGCCGTTCGTCGATGGGCTCGAGGTCGCGTACAAGTACGTTCCGGCCAGGCCGCTGGAGACGCACGGCCAGGGCATTCAGACGCAAGTCGGCGGTGACTGGTATGACATCATCCCGCTCTCGGCCGGGCGCGTCGGGATCGTTATCGGCGACGTGGAGGGCCGCGGCGCCAAGGCGGCCGCGGTCATGGGTCAGCTGCGCGCCGCGTTGCGGGCCTTCGCGCAGGACGACAAGTCCCCCGCCGAGATTCTGCGCAAGCTTGACGACTGGGTCGGTTCGCTTGCTCCCGGAGCTGCGGAGGCGCATGGCTTCGCCGAATCCGACCCACCGACCGTGAGCTGCACGTACCTGATCTACGACGCCTGGTCGCGGACGCTGTCGTTCGCCAACGCCGGTCACATGCCCCCGCTGATCGTGCGCGGACATGATGTGAGCCAGCTTGAGATCCGCGATCGCGGCGTCCTGCTCGGCGTGCGTGGCAAGGGAGTGCGCGGCCTGCCCACCTATCGCGAGGAAATGCGCTACCTCGCGCCGGGCTCGACACTCGTCTTCTACACCGACGGTCTGGTGGACCGGCGGCAGCGGGCTGACGGTGACGGTCACTACACCGACGCTGAGGTCCAGGAGATGCTCAAGCGCGCCGTTCGGGCCGCGGCCGACGGAACAGTCGAGCAGATTGCAGTGGCGGCTGAGCACGCCGTGCCCGGCGAGATCGATGACGACATGGCGGTCGTCGTGGTCAGGACGGCGGAGGTCGACCTGGCGTCGTGGGAAGGTCAGTTCCCGGCCGAGCCGATCCGCGTGTCCGAGGCACGGCGGCTCGCACACGAGACGTTCATGGGCTGGGGCATGGACGCCGAGCAGGCGGACCTGACGTGCCTGCTCGTCTCGGAGGTCGTCACCAACGTGGTGCTTCACGCCGCCGCGTCCTCGACCCCGCGCCATGAGCTCGTGCTCGAAGGCGCCGGACCTGGCCCGCTCGGCATTCTCGGGGACTGGGAGCTCTCGCCCTTCGACGAAGGCTTTGGCGCGCCGCCCGGGAAGGATTTCACGCTGCGACTGCGACGTGGACACGAAGCGATCTGGGTCGAGGTTTTCGACTCTGACCTGCGGCTGCCCAGGATCCGGAGCGCTGGCGAAAGTGATGAAGGCGGCCGCGGCCTGTACCTCGTCGATCAGCTTGCGACGCGCTGGGGCTCGCGCCCGACCAAGGACGGCAAGGCGGTCTGGTTCGAGATGCCGATCAAGAACGGCATCGGGCCGAGCAAGCTGACCTAGAGTCTCGCCATGGCCGCGGGATCGTTCCCCTAGCGACGGCACTCAGTGGATGTGCGCTGCCCACAACACGAGCACGCCCACGATGACGACGAGCATGACGAAAATCCATGTCCTCGGCGTGACGATGAAACCCATGCGGCGCCGGGTCCTCGTCACGATGTAGGCGATGATGAGGGCGATCACCACAAGCAAGATGGCGCCCTGAGGCATGTCACCTCCCGGCTTTCGGCTCCAGCATAGAGTCCCTTAGGTCCCGCTCGTCGCCTACAGCGCCGGGCTAGTGGACGAGAGTCGCTGTTCCTAGCACCGCCGACACCGGCAGGTCGCTATCGGCCGAGCGAACCGACGCATGTAGCCGGCGCAGCACGGTGACCTGCCGTGCCAGCATCTCGATCTTATCTTCGACTAGGCGCGCAGCCGCGTCGCGCTGGCCCTTGCTCACCGATCGGCCTGCCGCAAGCCGCGCGAGCGGCTTGACTTCGTCGAGCCGGAAGCCGAGGTCCTTCAAGGCCAGCGCCGCGGCGATGTATCCGGTGTACTCGGCGGGGTACTTACGTGTTCCGCCGGGCGATCGACGGGGCTCCGGAAGGATGCCAAGTTGCTCGTAATAACGGATCGTGCGGCTGCTGACGCCGGCGGCCTTCGCTAGCTGACCAATACTGACGAGGCCCGCGTCGTCGTCGCTGACTTTGGTCATGAGCTGCGCTACTCCCGTCCCCAGCGCATGGCGCGAAACGCTTACTTACGGATCGTAGTCGGATGACTACAAAGATCGGGCGCCAAATCATCAGAGGAAAGCGCGACTTCACAGCTATGGCGGCTGCCGGACCGCGCGGTAGCCTCAAGGTGACGGCGAACGCTCGACTGTGCGCTGTTAGCCGCGGACAGTCGGACGGTGGTGCCGGCGGGTCTGGAGGTCGTGAAGTGGCAGAGGCATACATCGTCGGGGCCGTCCGGAGTCCCATTGGCAAACGGAACGGTGGCCTCTCGGCTGTCCACCCGGTCGACCTGGCGGCGCACGTCCTGCGCGAGCTGATAGCGAGAACGGGTGTTGACCCATCGGCCGTCGAAGACGTCATCATGGGTTGCGTTTCGCAGGTCGGTCCGCAAGCTATCGATATTGCCAGGAACGCGTGGCTCTCGGCCGGGCTGCCGGAGAGCGTTCCCGGCGTGACCATTGACCGCCAATGCGGCTCGTCGCAGCAGGCGGTCCACTTCGCCGCGCAGGCCGTGCTGTCTGGCACCCAGGATCTTGTCATCGCGGCCGGCGTCGAGAGCATGAGCATGGTGCCGATGGGTAGCACGGTTGCCTTGCCGCACAAGGAGGGACTGGCACTGCCGTTCGGGCAGGGCTGGCGAGACCGGTACGGCGACCAGGAGATCTCGCAGTTCCGTGGCGCTCAGCTGATGTGCGAGAAGTGGGGCATCAAGCGCGCCGAGCTTGAAGAGTTCTCGCTGGAGAGTCATCACCGCGCGATCAGTGCGATCGATGGGGGCAGGTTCGACCGGGAAATCACCCCAGTTGGCGGGATTACGACAGACGAAGGCCCCCGCCGCGATTCCACATTGGAGAAGATGGCGGAACTTCCGCCACTGCGACCCGGCTGGGAGCTGACTGCCGCGACTGCATCGCAGATCTCCGACGGCTCTGCCGCGCTGCTCATCGCTTCGGCCGCGGCCGTCCGCAGGCACGGCTTCACGCCCCGGGCGCGGATCCACACGCTGGCGGTTACCGGTTCAGATCCGGTCTACATGCTCACGGGGCCGATCCCGGCGACCGAGCTCGTGCTCGCTAAGGGCCACCTGTCCGTCGATGACATCGACGTCTTCGAGGTTAACGAGGCGTTCGCGCCCGTGCTGATTGCCTGGTCACGGGACACGGGCGCGTCCCTGAACAAGACGAATCCGAATGGTGGCGCGATTGCGCTTGGCCACCCGCTCGGCGCCACTGGCGCGATCTTGATGACCAAGATGCTGCACGAGCTCGAGCGGACTGGCGGCCGGTTCGGCCTCCAGACCATGTGCGAAGGCGGCGGACAGGCAAACGCCACGATCATCGAGCGGCTCGCGTAAGACCCAATCTCTAGCGCGCTTCAAAACCCGGTCCGCAGTGCACCGTGGACCGGGTCTTCGCGTCCCGCCGCGTGGCTCCGGCCAACGAGCCGTCGAGTACTTATTGCGACCCCGTTCCCATGGAATATATAATCACAGTTGTAAGTTAGCTCTGTCGACAAGACTAGGTAGCCTGGGTCGGTGGCCCGGGGCCGCGACTTGAAGGGTGAGAGGTACATGCTGCTTACGACATTCGACCCGTTTGCGGAGTTTCACCGCGCGCTGCGGAGCGCCGACGGCGGGCACAGGGCCATGCGGATGGACGCCGTCCGCCGCGAGCAGGAGGTCGAGCTGCGGTTCGACCTGCCCGGCATCGACGCTGACAGCATCGACGTGACAGTGGACCGGGGCGTGCTGACGGTCAGCGCGACGCGCACTGACGAGTACTCCGAGGGCGAGAAGCCATACTTCCGCGAGCGGATCATGGGCTCGTTCACGCGCAGCATCCGGCTGTCTGACGCCGTCGACGCAGAGCACATCGCCGCCGCCTTTGAGGGTGGCGTCCTGCGGGTCACCGTGCCGCTGACCGAGCGGGCGACGCCGCGCAAGGTTGAGGTTCGCGCCGAGGCCAGGCCCGCAGTCGAGGCCTGATCCTCGCGGTAACCTGCGAAGGGCCCGCGCGGCGTTGCCCGCGCGGGCCCGATTCACATAACCAAGACCAGCTCTGACGGGAGGCCAGCCGTGGCGTCGCTGCCATTCGACGACGCGAACATGCCGCTGTTCACCGTCGGTCAGGTCGCCGAGATGCTCGAGGTCCAGCAGGCTTTCCTGCGGCGCCTCGACGAATTCCGCGTAGTTCGGCCATCGCGATCCGCCGGCGGTCAGCGCCGCTATTCGCGGAACGAAATAGTGGTCGTCCGGTACGTGGTCGAGCTGATGGATGCCGGCATGACGCTCAGCGCCGTTGGCCGGGTGCTACAGCTCGAGGCCAGAGTGCGCGAGCTAGAAGCGGAGCGAGACGCACTGCGCGCGGCGCTGGCCAAAGCTAGGTCGGCGGGCCCTCCGTCTGACCGGTAGTAACTAGTCCACGGTCAGATGGCCCATGTGGCGTGCGGCTACGCGAACAAGGCATCCATCAGTAGCCGCCAAGGGCGAACCGGATTATGGCGAGACCCAGGGCGATGAGCCCGAGGGCAAGGAATAGGCCGGCGAACTGGCGCAAGGTCAGCGGGCTCACCGTGGCGGGCCAGCTTGGCTGCATCCGCCCGGCCATCAGCTTCGTCATCCGCCCCGTCATCCGCTTGGTCATCCGCTCGGTCATCCGTGCGGCCGTCCGGTCGGCCATTCCCCGGTAGTTGAAGATGACGGCAAGGCTCAGGGGAATCACGACGAGCGACCACGCAAGCGAGAACAAGCCGCCGCCATCGTGCAGCGATGCGGTCGCGAGCAAGTGCCTCATGCAGCAGCCCTTCCCCTGCAGTCAACGTTTAGGGTGCCAGGGCAGTCAAAACGGTCAGACCTTTGATCGGAAGAAATTCAAATAAGACTTCGATGGTGTGGGTCCGCGCTGATCTTGATACCGCGAGCCATACACCGACGATCCGTATGGGTGCTCGGCCGGTGAGCTGGTGCGGAAGAGGCACAACTGGCCGATCTTCATGCCCGGCCAGAGCTTGATTGGCAGCGTTGCGACGTTCGATAGCTCCAGCGTGACATGGCCAGAGAAGCCGGGATCGATCCAGCCAGCGGTCGAGTGCGTGAGCAGGCCGAGCCTGCCGAGTGAGCTCTTTCCTTCGAGCCGGCCGGCAACGTCATCGGGGAGTGTGATCACCTCGAACGTTGAGGCCAGCACGAACTCGCCCGGGTGCAGTACGAATGGCTCATCTCCATCCGGCTCAACCAGTCGCGTCAGGTCTGGCTGCTCCAGTGCCGGATCGATATGGGGATATCGGTGGTTCTCGAAAACGCGGAAGTAACGGTCAATCCGGACATCAATGCTCGACGGCTGGATGAGTTCTGGCAGGAACGGGTCAAGCTTGACGCGACCCGACTCCAGTTCAGCCTTGATGTCGCGATCAGAAAGTAGCACCCTGGCAACTTACCGGTTCCGAGGCCCACAAGGTGGGTGTCGAGCCTGGCACCCATGCTTGGCTCCGTGCCGTCAAGGAGGCATGGGTCGGCTGGCCTTTGTTTACGTGGCCGCGGAGACCTTCACAAGTCCGGCCGATTGCCGGCTTTCCCGGCTGGTGGCTCGCTAAAATTCGGGCCGTGGCACACAGACCGGTGTTCGCCGATCCATCGGGGCACCGCTACCGGATCATGCGCAGGCTGGGGATCGCTGCTGCGAGCGCGCTCGTGATCTGCCTTGGTGCCATCGTGGTAGCGATGGCCGGCGGCCCCAAGGCTCCGCTGACGAGCTGGGCAGCGCCTCACGATCAGCAGTCAGCGACGCGTGGCGATCATTCCGCCGGCGCAGCGGCGCCGAGATTCCGGGCGTCGCCGTCGGCGCAGCCGTCGCCGAAGCCGAACTCTGCCGGGCCGACAGCTAAGTCCGCCTCGCCCCGCCCGACGAACCGAGCGGGCCGAACGCCGCCTGGAGAGACCAGGTCGCCTAACCCACACAAGAAGTGAGATCCGACCGAGCTGGCGCGTTCGGAGCCGACAGAACGACGCCTCGCCAGGTGTCACGGGGTCGGCGGGCGAGCAAGCACCGGCCGGCCGGCCATCGGACGAGCCGAACGCCGCGCGGGCACTGGCTCATCGTGAGTCTCGTCATGCTCGTGTTCGCAGTCGGATTGGTCATTGAGGGATACACGCACGGTGTCCTAGGCGAGAACAGCGCGGACGAGCCGGCGCTTAGCCCGCGCGCCGCCACGGCGCCGACGACGGTCACCGGCGGCGGGCCGATTATCCGAGTGAGCGGGTCACAAGTGCGGACCTACTCGATGCCCCCGCGAACAGTGGCGCTGACGTTCGACGACGGGCCAGATCCACGGTGGACGCCGGCCGTCCTCGCGGTCTTGCGCCGTTTCCATGTACCTGCCACGTTCTTCCTCGTCGGCGCCCACGCGGCGGCCTATCCGCATATCGTGCGCGCCGAGCTGGCTGATGGCGACGAGGTCGGGTCACACACCTACACGCACACGAACCTCGCGACTGCCGCTGGGTGGCGCGAGGGGTTCGAGCTCGCTCTTACCCAGAACGCACTCGCAGGTGCGGCCGGCGTCCACACTCGCCTGCTGCGAATGCCGTATTCCTCGGAGCCCGATGCGCTGAGTGCAGCCGACTGGCGAGCCGCGCGGCAGGCGTGTCTCGACGGCTACACCGTCGTCCTAACGAACCGCGATTCGCGCGACTGGACCCGACCCGGGGTGGCGCGGCTCGTAGCAGCCGCGATGCCGTCAGGCGGCAATGGCGCCGTGATCATGTTCCACGACGGGGGCGGCAATCGAGCCCAGACGGTGGCGGCCCTGCCCATCATCATCACGCGCCTGCAGTCGGAGGGTTACCGATTCACCACCATCACGAACGGGCTGGGTCAGCCGCCCGGCGACGTCCGCGCGACCGCTAGCCAAAAGTTCGCCGGCACCGTACTCGTCCTCATCCAGCAGGTCGCGGATCACACCGTCGCCATCCTGGCGGTGTTTCTCGTAATCGCCAGCGTCCTGAGTGTCGCGCGGCTCGTAGTGCTCGTCGCCTACGCCCGCGCCCATCGTCGTCGGGACCTTAGACGCCAGGCCAGGTTCTATGGCCGTGACCGGCGCTACCTGCCTGATGTCTCGATCGTGATCCCCGCTTACAACGAGGCGGCCGGAATTGCGGCGACGGTGCGCTCGATGGCGGAAAGCGATTATCCCGGCAGACTCGAGATCATCGTCGTGGACGACGGCTCGTCTGACGGGACGGCTCGCATCGTGCGGAGCCTCCGCATCCCATTCGTCCGTGTCATGAGTCAGGTCAACGGGGGCAAGTCAAGCGCTCTGAACCGCGGCATCGCGGCAGCACGCAGCGAGATCCTCGTACTGGTCGACGCGGACACGATCTTCCAGCCCGAGACGATCGAACGGCTGATCGCACCGATGAGGGCAGCAAACGTCGGGGCGGTGAGCGGCAACACGAAGGTTGGGAACCGCAGGGGGCTGGTGGGCGGCTGGCAGCACCTCGAGTACGTCATGGGTTTCAATCTGGACCGGCGGTTGTTCGACCTGCTCGGGACGATTCCCACGGTGCCTGGCGCGATCGGTGCCTTTCGCCGGACTGCGCTCAACGCGGTAGGGGGTGTCAGCTCCGACACCCTGGCGGAGGACACCGACCTCACGATGGCGCTATGCCGCTCACGCTGGCGCGTCGTCTACGCACCCGATGCCGTCGCCTGGACGGAGGCGCCCAGCGGCCTGCGTCAGCTGTTTCGGCAGCGGTACCGGTGGTCTTACGGCACCATGCAGGCGATGTGGAAGCATCGCCGGTCCGTCATCGAGCGCGGTCAGTCCGGGCGGTTCGGCCGCTACTGCTTGACGTATCTCGCTCTGTTCCACGTCTTGCTGCCACTGATAGCGCCTGTGGTCGATGTATTCTCCCTCTACGGACTGCTGTTCCTGAACCCGGTGAACGTGGCGCTGTTCTGGCTCTCGTTCGTATTCCTCCAGGCTCTGGCCGGCGGATATGCGCTACGACTCGACGGTGAGAGGCTTCGCTCACTCTGGGTGCTGCCACTACAACAAGTCGTCTATCGCCAGCTGATGTATCTGGTGACCATCCAGTCGGTGATCTCGGCGATGCTCGGCACGCGCCAACGCTGGCAGGTGATCAGCCGCGCGGGCGTCTTCGCGGAGCCAGCTGACGCAACGCCCACACCACGTTAGGCCGTAGTCCAGACCTTGTGCCGACGTGATCTCCCTCGGCATCCGATCCGGTACGATATCCGGGCAGGTCGCGCAGGTGGCTCAGCCGGAGCTAGCCGCGGCTAAGCTGGGCGCGATCCAGCGCGGGTGTAGTTCAATGGCAGAACGTCAGCTTCCCAAGCTGATAGTGCGAGTTCGATTCTCGTCACCCGCTCCCACCTCAAGAGGTTCCCAACACGGGGACACTGGCCCGGGTGGTCGGGATGCCTCCTGTCGGCTGTGGTGTGGCCGGCCGGTCATCTCTGAATATGCCCGATTCGGCCCAGGCGTCACGCGCCGTCAGGATGAGCGAGAATCGTGCCATGACAAGCTCCCGTATGACGCAGCGACTTCGAGAATCCGGAGGCAGTGCCCGATGATCGGCACGTTGCGCGCGGTGGTCCTCGACGCACCCGACACTCGGCGGCTCGCCGCGTTCTACGCCGCCCTCGGCGGGTGGACAGCGGACGCCGACGACGACGAGTGGATCACTATCGAGACCCGGGACGGGTGGCGCATCGCCGCCCAGCGCAGCCCCGATCACGTACCGCCGCGGTGGCCCGATCCGGAGTACCCGCAGCAGGCGCACCTCGACTTTCGCGTCCCGGATCTCGACGCCGGCTCGGCGAAGGCGGTCGAGCTGGGCGCCGAGCTCCTGCGCAAGAACGATAACTGGGACACGCTGGCCGACCCGGCCGGGCATCCGTTCGACGTGTGCCTGTTCCCGGCGAAGCAGGAGACCACGCTCATGGGCGTGATGATCGACTGCCCGGACGCCAAGGAGCTGAGCACGTTCTACGCGGAGCTACTGGGCAAGCCCGTCACGTACGAGGGCGAAGGTGTGGCGATGATCGGTGAGGACGGGGCGCAGCCGGTGATGTTCCAGCAGATCGCCGAGTACCGGGCGCCACGGTGGCCGGATCCCGCGTATCCGCAGCAATTCCATCTCGACGTCACGGTCGACGACGTCAACGCCGCGGAGGCGGCGGTGCTGCGGATCGGCGCCACCTCGCAGTCCTCTGGCGGGGAGAACTGGCGGGTCTACGCCGACCCCGCCGGCAAGCCGTTCTGCCTCTGCTGGGACTAGTCGCAACCGCCCCGAAGCACGCCCGGCTTGCTCGCGGGTGTGCGGGCCTCCTGGAGCAGGGCCACGGTCGCGCGGTGTCAGTAGCTCAGCTGCTCATACCAGTCGGTTCCGCGCCCCTCAGGGGTGAGATCGAACAGGTTCCACAGCGGCTCGAGGGTGCCGACATGGCGCGGATCTTGGCCGGGATCGGTTGGCGCGTAGAACAGTTCCGAGCCGCAGAAGTGGCGGATCGTCTGACCGTCGCGGCGGAACACGTTCAGCATCGGTCGCTGCGTGCCGTCTGGGGTCTCGGCGAGGTAGTCGCGGTTGTAGGTGCTCCCGGCTGACGACAAAAGCCGCAACCGCCGCCAGCCGCGTTCGGAGGCGAAGGTGAGGAGGCGGTCGATCGGCGTCTTGGCGGCGACAACGAAATTGATCCGCTGGGACGCGTGCTCGGCGGCGCCATCCAGCTGGTCGAGAAACGCGGTGCACGAGGGGCACGGGCCTTCCGGCAGCGGTAGCAGCGCCGTCTGCCCGGCGGACGGGCCGGGCGAATCGTCGTCCGGGTCGCGGGGAAACATCATGTTGTAGATCACCAGCGAGTTCTTACCCGGAGCGAACAACTCCGACAGTCGCACCTCGGTGAGGCCGCCGTCGGGCCCGTGAGCTTGGAAGACGTAGTCCTGCGGCAGCAGCCCGCCCGGCGGCAACTGCCGCCTCGCGGCAGCCACCCTTTCCATCATGCGCCGCAAGTCGATTTCCTGCTCCAGCAGATGATTCCGGGCGGCGCGGTATTCGGCTGACTCTCCAGGAAACGCGACGGTCATGGGTCCTCCCGTGGGATCGCACCTGGTGGTACGTCTCCTGGCCCGAGGTCTGCCGTCAGCCATCGCTCCGGACGCAGGTAGATAGCGACCTGCTCGCCCAGTTCGGCGTTCGCAAACTCGATATAGGCCGCGACCTTGTCCGGCGGCAGGTAACGCGCAGTGATCTCCAGCAGCAGGTCATCGGTCCCCGGAACCGTATGTGTGACCGGGCCCTCGACCGATACATACCGGGTAGTGGGCATGACCCGTTGAACCATCAGGGTGAAGCGGCCAGCGGCTTCGATGAGCCGGGCCTTCCGGGACCCGGCCTCGGTCAGCACCCATGCCTCGCCGCCCGGTGTGTACTGGTACCAGATCGGCAAGGTAAGCGGGCCTCGGGCCTGACCGGCGGATACCGACAACGCCGCGATGTGCGGCTCGGCCAAGAAGGATTCGCGTTCGCGTGGAGACAAGCTAGCGTCCGCCATATGAGCGAGCCTAGGCGGGGTTACTGACAAAACTCGCCCCCGCGCGGGCCGTCAGTGCTCCGTCAGGGATACGACAACATCGGCGTTCGGTATGGGCATGCTCGCCGCCTCGGCGTGGATGGCGCGCCGGGTCGACGATGGCAGGGGACCGTCCGCCTTGATGTTGACCCGGCCACCGCGGCGGCCCCATGCTCCCACGATGCGACCGTCGACGACGAGTCCGTTCGGGTGGAACCAGTCCTGCAGCGGCGAGCGATCTTTGTTGCCTGGGCCAACGAAGAGCCGGGTGCGGTCCTGTCCGAACAGGCGCAGGTCCGACGCGACCAGCAGCCGGACGCCAGCCATTGGCTCGGCCGACCTGACGGCGGACTCGTCGGCCGCCAGCACCCATGCGTGGCGACCAGCCAGATCGACGGGCATCAGCTCGTCGGCGATCCGATCGAATGTCATCCTGGCGTCCCGCACTGACACCCCGGCCCACCACGCGAATGCGGCCGGTGTGGTGGGACCGAACGCGTGCAGGTGGCGGCGGCACAACTCAATCCGAGCAGTTTCTGGGTCGATCGACGGAGGTTCGTGTTCCCGCACGTACAGGGCGCTCGTTGTCCACCGGATGGCGATCCGGCCAGTCGCGCAGGCCGCCCGCACCGGCAGGGTCGTGCCGCGCAGCTCCTGGCCGTGCAGCGCACGGCACACCTCATCGGCCAGATCCTCGAGGGCTTGTCGTGCCTCCGGATCGCGAGGCAGCCGACCGATCGTGAACACCCCGAAGGCGTCGGCGGGCAGCAGGTGTACCGCCTGGCGGGGGCTGTAAGTCTGGATCAGGCGCGAATCCTGCCAGGCTGACGCATCGCACGCCTCTACCCGGGCGTGCATGCCCAGAAGCGCGTCGCGCGGAGCGGTGTCCTGGAGCCCGACGTATGCGGCCTCTACGTACGACTCGGCGGCGAGGCGGCGCGAAAGATTGTTGACGACGAGGCGGTAGTTCACTGCCTGGGTGCGCGACACACGCAGCATGGCGACCGACACCGTCCCCTCTGGCGATAGCGCAGCTCTAGGGGACGATGACCTTTGCCGTGTTCGAGAATGCGCCGCAATCGACGCCCTTGCACGCCTGGACCTCGAATGTATAGGTGTCACCGCTGCTCAGCAGTCCGGCGGTCCACGGATCCCGGTGTGCTGGCATGGGGAAGGGCAGCCGGGTGAAACGGGTGTCCCCCCGGGTCACGTCCTTGAGGTAGATGAAGTAGCTATCCGCGCCGGGCACGAGCGTCCACGACAACTCGGCGTCCCGCGGCGTGCGCGACGGCCGCACCGCCAGCCGCGGGCGGTTCAGCGGGCCGGTCGGAAGGACCGGGTACGGCTTCGGGTAGGCCTGGCCGAGGTGGAACCGACTGGCGAGAGCGTCAGCGAACCCGGCGGCGATCTTGATCTCGCCGTTGGCGTTTGGGTGAGTGCCATCCCACAGATCGGAGGCCACGCTGATGCCGGACCCGTCGAGCGCGACGGCGATTGGTGATTCAGTCGTTGACATTTGGGCTGCAGTCGAGGAGATCGTGCGGTTGAAGCTGGCGACGTCGGCAGCGAACGTCGGGCTCTTTTCGTGTATGTCGGGCGGTATCAGGCCAAACACCATCCGGATGCCAGGCCGGGCGGCGCGGGCGTTCACGATGAAGCCGGCCAAGTTCTGCGCCATGGCCTGCGGACCGAGGATGTACCAGAACAAGTCATTGAGGCCGAGCAGCACCAGCAGGTAATCGGGCCGGTAGGTGTGCACCTTGCCGGCGATTGCATCTTTCTCGCGGAACAATGCCATGCCCCAGTCAGCGTCGTTGGCGCGCTGGAAGTTCGGGTCGGCGTAGCTGTAGGCCTTCAGGGCATGGGTCACGTTGTTGTACAGCCAGCCGTACGGGCCAACCATCTGCGGTCTGACGCCATCGGCTCGCAGGTGCTCATAGAGCCGGTATTGCCACGTGTAATCGCCAGAACTGCCTTGAGTGACCGAGTCGCCGACGATCATGATCCGCGGACTGG
>Ga0126373_10000452_pt1 | contig 27001 bp, 23 predicted proteins | sample PanSoiMetPlot_11_FD_92545 | JGI IMG/M metagenome (GOLD analysis project Ga0126373, IMG submission 92545) | Tropical forest soil microbial communities from Panama - MetaG Plot_11 | ecosystem: Environmental > Terrestrial > Soil > Tropical forest > Bulk soil | place: Panama | collected 2016-02-17 | reverse complement strand
TCATCCTGGTGCCTCCTCACATTTCGCCTGTCGCCGACAGATTGAACTGCTGGTTGGCGATAATTTGACCATCCTTCGTGGCGACAGCGGTCACTTGCCAGGTTCCGCCGCTTTCCAGAGTCAAATCGCCTTCGTAAGCGCCGGCTCCCAGGCCGCTCAGGGTCGCCGCCTCGCGCATCGCCGACATTCCCATCGCCGGCATCGCCGCCATGGAAAAAGTCACTGATACTTTCGCTCCATCGACTCCGCGACCTTGCGGGTCTTTAAGCGTTGCCCGCACGCGGTTTTTTCCACGCGACGGAGGATTCGGAACCGTGAGGACGTCGAGCGTGGCCATGGGTTTTGCTGCTGAAGGTGAAGTGGCGTTGGCACTCACGCCTGCCGGCGGCGGAACAAAGCTGCCAGTCGCCGCCTGAAGTTGGCTCTCGGAGTCGATCAGGAAGTTTGCGGATGCAACAACCCTTTGCCCCGCTTCAAGTCCCTTGAGGATGACCAGGTCATCGCCAACGCGCGAACCCAATTCAACGTCCGACGGAACCAAATATCCCGCCCCGCGATCGATGAATACGACGTTGCGTGTACCTGTCCGGAGAACCCCGGCCGCGGGGATCACGGTCTGCTCGCCCATTCCGATGCGCAGGGTGACACGCCCGTACATGCCCGGCTTAAGTTTTCCGCCGGAATTATCCAAAGCGATGCGCACCCGGGCGGTGCGCGTGGCCATATCAATTTGCGGCCAGATGTAATCCACGCGGCCGGCGAAGCCGTGATCAGGGTAGGCATCGACTGTGAAGTCAGCGCGATCTCCAAGTCTGACCGTACCGACTTCATCCTGGAAAACGGCCGCGTAAATCCATACAGTCGAGAAGCGGGTGATCGTGTAGAGCTTCATTTCCGGCTGCACGTACATGTTGGGGAGCGCGCTTCGCTCGACAACGTACCCCGACGCGGGGGAATAAATGGCCAGCACGTTACGTGGCTTTCCTCCTTGCCCGAGACGCACGATTTCTGAAGAGGGAATGCCCATCAAAGAAAGCCTCTCCGCAGCCGCTTCCGCCAGTGAATTCGCTCCGGCTGAAACCCCTTCCACGGAACTGGCGGCGACGCGATTTCGTGCGCTCAGGGCCAGCGCGTACTCCTGCTCGGTGCTCGCCAGATCTGGACTGTAGACGGTGAACAGGCGCTGGCCACGCCGCACGTACTGAAAGGTCTGGTTCACGAAAACATTTTGAATCCAACCGGCGAAGCGCGTCTGCACGTAAGACTGCAGTTGTTCGTCTGGTTCGATGATGCCGGTCGTGTTGATTTCTTTGGTAACCTCGCGCCGCTCTACGGTTGCGAAGGTAACTCCGATCAACTGGCGGCGTTCCGGGGTAAGCTGAATTGGCGCGAGTTCCGATGCGAGACTGATTGGCGCTGTTTGCACAATCGCGATCGAGACGACAATCCCGAAGATAAATGTCAGTAAATTTCGCATCATTTCATTTCACCGATGATTTGCTTGAGTTTGGCGACGGCGATTTCATGATCGGCAAGCTCGCGGTATGACTCCTCCTTAAGATTCAGCAGTGCAATAAAGGCCGAAATCAGCGTCTGGAAATCGACCTTCGAGACTCGATAAGCTGCAAGCGCAGCCTGCATTGCGTTCTCCGCCTGAGGGATAAGCCCTTGGCTGTAGATTTTTAAGATTCGGTCGGACGCGTGGATCGCGACAAGTTCATCCTCGGCCGAAGCGCCGGCGTCCAGCTCGTGGGCGCGAATCTGCGAACGCGCACCAGAGAGCTCCAGCGCTGCTTGCTCAATGGCGGGTGTCTGTTTGCGCCAGAAGTAGAGCGGGATCTTTGCTCCCAGCGTGAGCATGTAATAGTCGCGCACGCCGGGGCCTGTTTTCTCGTAGCTGTAGCCCAAGGTGAAGTCCGGAAGGTAGCCCTTGCGCGCGAGGCTCAGGGCCTTTTCGCTCCTTTGTTCGGCCGCGCGATCCATCCGGACATCCGTGGAGTGGTCTTTCACCTTTTCTTCAACCTGGCTCTGGGTCAGCTCGATGTGGGTCGGTTCGACGTTTCCAATCACGATATTAGGAGAGTCGAGATCCCGGCCGAGCGCGGCTCTGAGATCAGCCTGCCGTTGCTGCATCTCACGATGATGATGCTCGATCTCGTTGAGCATCTGGGTGGCTTGGAGCTGGGCCTTCAAAACGTCCTGGGCCTGTCCCTCGCCCACGCGATATCGAGCTTCGGCAATCTGTTCGATCCGCGACAGGTCGTTGCGTTCGTTTTCGAGCAGACCGATGGTCCTCATCAGATAGAAGAGCTGGAAATAACTTTCGCGGATCTTTTCCGCGGTTTCGCGCTGCGTGGCTTCATATTGATGTCGCGCAACTTCCGCGTCTTGCTCGGCGATCTCGCCTTGTAAGCGCAGTCTGCCTGGCCCGGGGATGTCCTGAGAAACGCCGAAGCCTGTGTAATAGAAATCGCTTGTCTCGTAACCCGCGGCAGGTTTAGGACTTCCCACGGTGAATTCCTGCAGTTGAACCTGCGGGTCGGGTAGCGTTCGCATCTGAATCGGCACGCGTTTTAGCGCCTCCCAATGGTTTCTGGCGGCGACCACGCGAGGGCTGCGCTCGATGCCCTCTCGCACCAGAGCATTGAGATCAGGCGAAGCATCGTGGGGAGCAGCAATGTTTGGTTGAGCGCTTACTGATGATCCCAGGGCGAGAGCTATCACGAGGAAAATCGAAACCAAGACGCACGGGTCACCCGAACGCCGATAAATCCATACCATAGAAGCCACCGAACTCGCATAAGCTCACGATCGGCGACTCGAGAACCCGAGTCCCGATCAATTCGAAGCGTGCGCAAGCAGCCGGAGGCGATAGGAAACTCCGTGATGCGCCAACTCCGCGTCAGCGTACGACTTCGATGACGATCAGATCTGACGCGAACAGAGGAGAGAAAGTAGGTCCGATCTGGACCTCGGCTCTATGCCGGGGGGGCACTTGTCAAAAACACATGATTCCAGTGCGACGACAGAGGAGAGCCCAGACACCAGATCTACTGCCGGCGCTGGGCTTTGGGTCGGAACCGCCGTTTGAATGTTCGCACGGCTCTCCGAAAGATGGCAGCAGTCGCGTCCTGCCGCTGGCGACCCCGTGGGACACATAGTCGAACAGCACCCGACCGAAAGGGCATCTGCGCGAGTGCAGAATGCCTGGTTCCCGGCGGCGCTGGAAACAGCAAGGAGCACGGCAATCAGGTAACTTGCGGCGCGCACGCCTGGAAGCCTATTCGAGTTTTCCCCAAACGGCAACACGTCTTAATTGAAAAGCTCCGTTCCATTTGCCTTTTTCCTGGTTACACAGACCGGAATATGGGTTGCCTCCGAATGTGTTCGTGTAGTCGATGAGTGTTTCAACTGCCCAGTCTGAAGCGCTCAAGCGCTTTGGATGCGCGAGGGCAGATATCGTCCCGTCCCTCGATTCAGCCAAACGCCGGAATGACCTTGGATGCGAAGAGCTCGAGATGCGTTTGAGCCCACCGCGGCGGCAATCCAGGCGGCAACGTCCAGGAGAAAAAGTGCGTGAGAGGAACGGCATTGATGAAATCCCGAATCATCTTTATCGCCGTGTCGGGATCGACGACTTGCAGAAGCCCGCTTTGCCGCAGTTGCTCGCGATCGCGCAGATGCTCGGAAAGTGGACTTAGTCCAGCCGCAGATAGCCACGCCGAGTAATCGTTGGCCTGGTAGATTATCTGATCTGCAGCCTCGGCGAACGTTTTCTCTGGATCGTTGGATACGATCAAACACCAGGAGCTGCTTGCGAAGCGAATGTCATCTGTAGGCCGGTTCTGCTTTTTTAACTCGGCGACGTAGCGGTCGTACACGTCCCGGTTCGCGGCTGGCACGGTGAAACCATCGCCGTAGCGGGCGGCGCGGCGCAGCGCCGCCTGTGTGAAGCCGCCCAGCCAGATCGGTGGATAGGGCTTCTGGATCGGTTCTGGCGCCACTTTGATGTTCTTGAAGTCGAAGAACTCGCTCTTGTAGGTAACGGTCTCCCGGGCAAGAGCGCGGCGAATTATTTCGAGCGATTGGTTGGTTCGGGCTCCGCGTTCTTTGAAAGGGATGCCGAAGCTTTCGAACTCTTCCAGCTTGAAACCTACTCCGACACCGAGTTCGAAACGTCCGCCGGAGATGACATCGACTACCGCGATATCCTCGGCCAGGCGTACCGGGTTGTGAAACGGCATCAACAGTACCCCGGATATGATGCGGATTCGTCCGGTGCGGGCGGCGATAGCCGCTGCTACGGGCAAAATCGAGGGGAGATATCCGTCTTCGATGAAGTGGTGCTCAGACAACCAAACATCATCAAAGCCGTTGTCGTCGGCCCAAGCGATTTGATCGAATATTTCGGCGTAGAGCCGATCGGAGGACTGATGCCATTGCGCGGGATTGCGGAAATCGTACCAAAGACCAAAGCGTATTTTTTGTTTGCGCTGATTCATGAGTCACCTCTTTGACAGCGTTAATTTCGGAGGAAACGGAAGGTACAATCGGCGGGCTCTTCAGTGTAGTCCGCCGGAAGCGTTAATTCGCTCGCCGGTCAACCACGCCGCATCGTCCGACGCGAGGAAGACGATCACTGGCGCAATTTCTTCCGGTTTGCCGAATCTCGCGGCCAGGGGTGTCGCCGCCAATCCCGCATTGCCCGCTGCACTGCCGACGAAGCCGCTGTCCCTGTTGCCCTCGGTGTCGACCAGCCCCGGCGCCACGATATTGACCCGGATGTTTCGCGGCCCCAGTTCCTTGGCCAACGCCATCGTAAGGCTGTCCACCGCACCCTTGGTCGCCGAATAGAGAGACGAGTTGGGCACGGGATTCTCACTCGCGATCGAGCTGATATTGATGATGCTGCCGCCGGTGCGCGGAAAATAGTTCAGTGCTTCCTGTGTGACGAGAATCGTTCCGAACACATTGATATCGAACTCGCGATGGAATTCTTGTTCGGTAATCGCCTCGAACGGCTCGAACCGAAAGACGCCGGCATTATTCACCAGCACATCAACTGACCTGAAGGCCTCACGCGTCTGCTCGAACAACCTTTTCACCTCGGCCGGTTTGGAAACGTCGGCCTGAATCGCGATCGCGTTGCCGCCTTCGCGCGCGATCTGCGACAGTACGCGCTCGGCTCCCTCTTTTCCTGAAGAGTAGTTGACCACCACTGCGGCTCCTTCCGCAGCCAGCGCCCTGGCGGTTGCTGCTCCGATTCCTTTCGAGGCGCCTGTTACGACTGCGACTTTTCCAGCCAACTTTTTCATTTGATCATCCTCCATTTGCTTAGGAAACCGTACATCCAGCCGACCAGCGGACTGTGGGCGACCAGCGGTTGAATATCCATCCGTGGTTCGTACGCGACCTATACTATTGAGAGTTGGCGTGTATCTCGCGCAATTCTCTGACCATCGTGCGGTTTCGCCTTTGAACAGCCGCCATGTCTACGCTCAAAGAGTCGGTTTTGAGCCCAAAACTCCATGGCGCGCCGGGCCAGGGAGATTACCCCGGCGGACCAAATCATGTTCTTGCTTGGCAGGCAGGCAACGTTGGGACACGCACCACCAAGCAGCCCACGCTCGACAATTACCGTTCGACGACGGCTATCGTGGGTCCATGCGGCACATTTGCCTGCGATTCCTCTACCGATAATCAAGTCGTCATACATCTCAAAGTTAGCCATTTTGATTCATCTCCCTAATCCGATGTCTCGCTTGATTGGTGTTGCGGAAAGTCGATTGGTACGCGCGCGACGTGACTCATGTAGTTCTCGAAAATGTTCAACGCGACGTGGGCGACCGTCTCGACGATCTCGCCGTCACTCAAACCGCCGGCGCGGGCGCGAGCGAGGTCTGAGTCGGAGAGTTCACCACGCTGAACGACGATGCTGCGTGCGAGTTTTAGGACGGCATCGGTCCTCGCGTCGGCGGCGCTCGCGCGTATCGCGTCGTCGATTTCACCGCGACTCAGCCCGATTTTGCCGGCGACGGCCGCATGCGCATTCAAGCAATAAGCGCAAAGGTTGGTCTCGGCGATCGCTAGCGCGAGTTGCTCGCGTGTTTTTTCGTCGAGCGCTCCGCGAGCGAGCGCCACACTCAGATCCACAAGACCCTCAAGCGCCGCCGGCGCATTCGCAAGGACGCAAAACAGGTTCGGCACCAGCGCGAATTTCGCTCGTATACCCGTGAAGAGTTGCCTGATCGCGTCAGTTGCGTGAGTGGGATCAACTGCCTGAATGCGTTTCTGGTCTCGGGATGCGCTCATCGATGCCTCCGGTCCAGTCGTGTGAGGCACAAGCACGCCTTTCGTGCCAATCGCGCACTAACGAAAAGACCGCCCCAGTAGGAACTTTTTCAGGGTACTCGCGAAAGCGTCGGCTACGAAGAATCGTAAAAATTACGAATCCTCGTAAGTCGTGCTCCAAAAGAACATGGCAGTGGGAACTTCAGGTTGCATAAGGATCACTCGACGAATCTTGATCTGACGTCCGCTGATGGGATCTGGCAGGCTTCAGTTCGTCCGAACCATTGGTACCGATGGCGGACTATGCAGCGGTAGAAGGCGTCGCGCACCGCACGGGGAACGATTCGTAAACCTGCAATCCAGAACCAAGGCGTACTGAGCCGCGCAAGGATTTTGAGGATCGCGTCGGACTCCGTGTAGATCGCGTTATTCTCGATCAGAATAACGCTCGACAACTGGCTAGCACCGTTAAGGCGCTCTTTGATTATCGTCTGACCGGCGGGCGACTGCTGCGCGGCGAAGCAAAAAATCCCGGCTGGATCCCGTCGGACTACGAACCTTACCCAGGCATTGCACAGATTGCAGACACCGTCCACCAGGATCAGTGGTGCTTGTGTCCGAGCTATCATCGCCTTGAAACTTTCCCCAGCTCACGACCTCAGCCGACTTGTCGGTTCCCGATTCGCGGAAACGTATCCTGTGGCATTTTGTTGGGCGACTTGTTGCAAAGCCGCGCCGATGTCGAGGTTGGGCCGCTCCCTTGCTTCGCCCTCCTGCACACTCAAGAGCACACGTTTTGCGCCATGCGGCGAGTTGCCCGACGTGATGAATAGGAAGAATAATATTCCGAACGACAGTTGACAACGAGAGAGCCACAGGGGCTTTGGAATTACGATCGCCGACCGCCCCTGAACGGGAGGGTTGTGGCTGCTCGGGCATTGGTGCCATGAAAACCGATCTCCGCGAGGTCGAATCTGAGCGCTTGAACGCGCTCCGGCGCTACCAAATCCTCGACACACCGCCTGAACCTGCCTTCGATCGCATCGCCGAGATGGCAGCGAATTTCTTTAACGTGCCGATGGCTGGCGTCAGCCTGGTGGACGAGGATCGCGTCTGGTTCAAATCTCGCGTCGGCATTAACTTCCCTCAGACGGCGCGCGATGCCGGATTATGCTCTTCGGCGATGATCTCCCAAGGAGTCTACCACCTGAGCGACGCTGCCCATGACCAGCGCGCACTCGGTCATTCGTTCGTTGCGGAGTTTGGCATCCGCTTCTATGCCGCCGCTCCGATTCGGACCCACGAGAGCCTAAATCTTGGGACCGTCTGGGTCCTTGACCAAAAGCCGCGTGAGCTGGCGCCGGGAGAGGGGGAAATGCTTCTGGCCCTGGCAGCCTTGGCCATGAACCAGATGGAACTGCGGCTTTACGCAGAGAAGGTCGCCAGCCTGGAACACGCGGAACGAACGATCGGCGAGCAACTGCGCGACGCGAACCACCGGCTCGCCCAAAGCGAGGAGCAATTCCGCGACCTGTTTGAGGAAGCGCCCATCGCATACGTCCATCAGGCCATCGATACTCGTATTCTGCGGGCCAATCGCACGGCGTTGAAGATCCTCGGCGTCAAGCCCGAAGAGCTCCCAGGTTTGCTGGGAACCTCCTTTTTTCCCGATACCCCGGAGGCTCAACGCCGGCTGCGCGACGCGCTGCCGTTGCTGGCGACGGGAACCGACGAAAAGGGAGTAGTCCTCGAACTCCGCCGCAAGGACGACGGCAGGCCGCTGTGGGTGCGGTGGTGGTGCAGGCCGGAGCCGACGGGCAAGTACACGCGCAGCATGTTCATGGACATCACCGATCAGGTTTTGATGGAACAGGAGAAGGCGCGGCTCGAGGCCCAGAACGCTTACTTGCTCGACGAAATCCGCACCGAGCAGAACTTCGGCGACATCATCGGGAGAAGTTCCAGCCTGAGAAAGGTTATGCAGCAGGTTCAACTCGTCGCGCCGACCGATGCTACCGTCCTGATAACCGGAGAAAGTGGTACCGGAAAGGAGCTCATCGCCCGAGCTATCCACGAGCAAAGTGCGCGACGTGAACGCCCTTTGGTCAAATTGAACTGCAGCGCAGTTCCGGAAGGGCTCTTCGAGAGTGAGTTCTTCGGGCACGTGAAGGGCGCCTTTACCGGAGCACTCAAAGACAAGCCTGGCCGTTTTGAACTCGCCGACGGCGGCACCCTGTTCCTCGATGAGATCGGCGAAGTGCCGCTCGCGATGCAAGCCAAGCTGCTCCGGGTCTTGCAGGAGCAGGAGCTTGAACGAGTCGGCGACACGCGCACGCGCAAAGTCAACGTACGGATCATCGCCGCATCCAATCGGGACCAGAAGAAAGAGGTCGACGAGGGTCGCTTTCGCCAGGATCTTTTCTATCGTTTGAGCGTTTTTCCTATCGAGGTTCCGCCGCTGCGAGAGCGCCGCGAGGACATAGCGCCACTTGTCGCGCATTTCGTCAGACGAAGCGCGCGGCGGATGAATCGTCCTGAGCCGCAACTCAGCAAGACAGCGTTGGACCAGCTCGCGGCTTACCACTGGCCTGGCAACGTGCGCGAGCTTCAGAACACGGTCGAGCGCGCCATCATCTTGTGGAGCGGAGGCCCGCTCACCTTCGATCTGCCCGCCTCGCCGGCGCACCGGGATACAGGTTCAGCAAAAGCGACGGAGAAAGCCACACTCGTGACACGCGACGAACTAAAGCGCCAGGAGCGCGATACGATTATAAACGCTCTGAAGCAGAGTGGCGGAAAGGTCTCGGGACGCAACGGTGCGGCGCAATTGCTCGGCATGAAGCCCTCGACCTTGGCGTCGCGCATCTCCTCTTTGGGCATCAGTCGCAGGCCGCTCAGCTGAGGATCGCTCTCTCCCGCGCAAAGTGACTGTTCGCAACCCTGACTGACAACAACCGAGATCAGTGTGTATTTCGATCTGGAATGCTCATTCGTATTTGAGTCTAAACCGCCCGAAAAGTTAAGTCTGGTTCGCAGCTTAGTTTTTATCGCGGCTACTCTGCTGCTTTTCTTCGCCGCCGAAGCCGTAATGCGAAACAAGCGCGCCGTCGGCGTCATATGAATAGTCTTCCGGATACCAATCGGCTCGAACCTCGATACGGCGCTTCATCGCCGCTTCGATAACCGGCTCAAGCTGACTGGCCTTTTCGCGGGCGCGTTTTTCCTCACGCTCCTTGAATTCCGGCAAAACGGTCTTGCTCAGCAACTCCAGGGATTCGAGGATCTCGTCGTTGCGCAAGTTTCCGTACTGGAGAATGAACATGATCTGATCGACGCCGGCCTGTTCGTACGCGAGCAGGAGTTTGCGGATGTCGTCGGGCGTGCCAAAGCAACTGGTAAAGTTCGAATGGAAAATGTCCTTGTGCCGCTGCGACAAGGCCTGATACTGCTCGCGCAGGTTGGTCGCCGCCGGCTGATGATGCCCATCGACATAATGATGCTTGGACAAGAAAGTGAACAAGCCTTCATTGGCGCGGCCGCGCTCGACCGCCTTGGCGCCGTCGCTGTTGCACATGAGAAAACTCAGGAATGCCACATTGGGGTTGACCCGGTAAGTCAGCGGGCGGCATTGCTTCAACGCTTCGTAGTACTGATGTGTCCACCGTCCGGCTTCCACGTGCGACAAAAAACCGAAGCTTAGCACGCCCAGACCATAAGCTGCTGCGAGCAGGATGGTTTCCTGACGCGATACGGCCATCCAAACCGGAGGATGCGGCTTCTGCAACGGCTTGGGCACAACATTGCGGGGCGGCATCGCAAGATACTTTCCCTGGTATCCGCGAAATGGCGTCTCGACCATCATGCGGGTAATCACGGGGAGCATCTCGCGCCACATTGCGCGCTTTTCGGTCCGCGTAATGTGAAAGGCGTCGAGTTCCGCAAAAGCGGTAGATTCGCCGGTGCCAAATTCGGCACGACCGTCGCTCATCAGGTCCAAGGCGGCGACGCGCTCAGCGACTCGCGCCGGATGATTGTATGGGGGCGCAACCAGAGTCACACCGGATCCCAGGCGAATACGTTTGGTGCGTTGGCTGGCAGCCGCCAGGAAGCTCTCCGATGCCGACGAACCAGCGTATTCCTCCAGAAAATGGTGTTCCACTTCCCAGAAGTGGTCGAGACCGGCGCGATCTGCGCATTCAACGCGATCCAACCCCTCTTTCCACGACCGATGTTCATCGTTAGGTCCCCAAGGCTTGGGAAGCTGAAGAAACTCAAGATAGCCAAATTTCAAGGTGCTACTCCCAACATTAAATTTTGCCCAGCTTCATGCTCGTGTGTAGCCGTGAGTTGAAGGTTTTAATCCAGAATTTCCGTCTTGATTTTTAACTCTTCGATATACTAAGCGCATCGGTCCAGAAGCTCCAATAAATGCTCAGTAACTCTATCAATTGTCTAGTAGTACCGGGCGACTCTTCCGACACTTAGTCCTTACAAGGTTTATGGAGTTGACGTCCGTCAGCGAGACCGGCATTGATGCGAGGCCGTGCCTACCGACGTTTGGGCGGGTGCGGCAAAATCTCCCGCCCTTCGTCGTCACTCGCGCTGCGGTCTTCGGCCATCCCTTGCGCTAGAGGTTGTGTTCTTCGACGAATGGCCCGGAGTAGATGGTTTTCCCCGTGAAAAACATCGGGTTGGGGCAGGTGCAAAGATAGCGCGCCACCTTGGCCGGAACATCAGGTGATTGCGCGCGGCTGGTATCAAGTCCGCCCAGCCGCTGGCTTTCGACCTCGATACGCTCGGTGAGAGCAAATCCGGGGTCAATCAACACTACCGGAATGTTGTATTCCCTTACCTCTTTGACCAAGCCTTGGGCAAACCGATGCAGTGCGGCCTTGGTGGCGGAGTATACAACATTGACCGCGCCCTTGCCGGGCAGGTTGGGGGATTCATTTGTGACTACCGAGGAAGTAAGGCAGATGATTATGCCATGGCGGCGTTCAATCATTTGCGGCAACAAGGTCTTGCAGGCCAAAACCGGCGACAGCACATTCGCGGCCATCGTGTCCTGCCAGGTATCGAGCCTGATATCCAAAAACATACCATAGTGCTGATCGCTGCGATGATGAGCGTTGTTCACCAGGATATCGACATGCCCGAAATGCTCCAGCGCTGCCCGGCACATCCGCTCGGTCTGTTCCGGGACGGTAAGGTCGCACTTAACCGGCAAGGCCTGTGCGCCGCGCTTGCGCACCTCGGCCGCGGTCTCCTGAATACTTCCTGGATAGATCGCGGCACCCGGCTCCACGGTACGGGCGGCGAGTACGATGTCGGCCCCCTCCTCGGCCAGTTGGAGTGCGATGCGCTTGCCGATCCCGCGGCTCGCACCGGTCACGATCGCGACTTGTCCTTTGAGTTTCATCCGTGCACACCTCGTACCCGTTAAATCTTCCTAAAAGCTCTCAAAGGACGGGTCGCGGTTCCATACGCAATCAGGCGGCTCGCCCATCCTGGCCGAAGGCTCTCGCTCCGTCTTCAGTCCCGTGGATCAACCAGCATTCCTCGCGCAAAAGGCCTTCAGCTTCGCGAGGTCTCACATAACATAGGGAGCAGCAGGATGACTGATACCAACGATTACGCCACTTTCGACACCGGTGCGGGGGCCAACCTCGACTCGACGAACTCGCCGCCCTTCATCACCACGTCCAGCTTGGTGCGATCGCGGAGCACACCGATGTCGCGTATCGGGTCGCCATTGACCACCAGCAAGTCGGCGATTTTGCCGGCCTCGATCGTGCCGATTTCGTCTCCCAGTCCAAGCAGGCCGGCGCCGTTGCGCGTTGCCCAGCGGATTACGTCCAGAGGCGAAGTGTTGGCGTATTTGACGTAGAACGCAAGTTCCTCCGCATACTCGCCGTGCGGCATCCAAGAGGTGCCAAAATCGTCGCCGATGACGAGCCTGACCCCCGCCTTGTTTGCCCTCTCCACCGCCTTGTAACCCATCTCCAGCCATCGCTCTTCCTGCGCCACCCACTCGGCTGACCTTCGATTGCGCATGTACTCTTTGGTCTTCCAGGTGAAATACAGGCTCGGAGTTACGTAGCTGTTCTGCTTGACCATCAGCTCAATGCATTCGTCGTCCATGGCGTCTGCGTGGTCAAGGAGGTCCATCTGTGCGCGCAGGCAGTCCATGATCGCCGATCTCGCGATGACGTGTCCGCGCACCATCCGGCCGCGCTCATGCGCCGCTTGCGCCGCCGCCTGGATTTCTTCGAACGTCATCACCCCTTCGTTGGCTTTCATCTCGAAGCCGTGCCCGCCGGTCACGTACAGCTTGATAATATCGGCGCCTTCCTTGACCTCCTGGCGTATTGCCTTGCGGAACTCCTCGGGCCCGTCGCAGACGCGGCAAAGTCCGTCAATTCCCGAATTGTTGTCGATGGGACCTCCGGTCGTGACGATGTCATGTCCGCATGCAACCATGCGCGGCCCCTGGATCAGATTCTGGCCAATCGCCTCCTTCAAGGCGACGTCGACGTTGTGCGGTGCACCCGCTCCCACCGCGCCCGTGAAACCTGAACGCAACAACAATTCCGCGTTCTTGGCAGCGGCTAGCGCCAGGTAGGTGGGCAGATGCTGAAGCCCGCTGTTCATCGAGCTGTTGATATTGATGTAGCCGGCGTGGAAATGGCCCTCGATCATTCCGGGCATCAGGCTCTTACCGCAGAGGTCGAACACCGCGTCGCGCGCGGCCGCTTTTGGCACTCTGCCATCCGCGCCGACCGCGATGATGCGATCGTTCTCGACCACAACCGTGGTGTTCGGCTTTGGAGGATTAATCCCGTCAATCAGATTTGCGCCGGTGAAAAATACCCGCTTCATGACAAGCCCTCCTGATTTGCGTAGCCCGGTTTCCGTAAAGTCCTGATACCACACTCACCTGGTTCTCGGCGCATCTTTTGAAACATCGCTTCCGCCGATTGGGTGACATAAACGCAGCCGCGAGGCATCCCGGAGATCACCTCGGGGCGAGCGCACTAGCTGACACTCTAGTCCAACAGATGCTCAATAGCGACCGGACTAGCCGGCATTCCCAACGTTCCGGGCGACATGGTCAACCGGGAAGGGTGTCATAGCGTTCCAATACCAATGCCTCGGCCAACGAAAATACGGTCTAGATCGACTGCGGTCCACGGAAGGCTACGAGAGGCATTTTTAGGTAGTGCAGCCAGGCACTCTGAGTCGCCCTCCAACTCACAGCATCTATCGTCATCTGCGGCTATCTTGTCAAGCTGATAACCACTGACTAATCGCAGTCACCTGGTCACTGACTTTACGGTGCGATCTGGTCAGTTGAGTGTCGCCGTGACCTTGGATCTGCCTTGACCAAGGAGAGGTACTTGGACTAGCGTTTCTGGCCTTGGTGACAAAGATCAAGGAGCTCGCTATCGATTACGAATCTTAATCATCACCGCGCTATATTTGAAAGGAGTGGAGTCATTGTGGGTCCGGGAACTGGAATCGACGTAAGTCCGGACGAAGTGAAAGTACAACATTGAACCGTTACTCCAAGCTTGTCCTACAATATGGAGAGCTAAGCCCTTCAATCGAAGGTGCACGCCTGAGGATTCCGCCGGGGGTTATCCCAAACGGCTCCGGAAGCCTCATCGCCGCATCCTGGATTGCCTGCACGCACGTTAGGAGACGATACACGGAAATACAGCCTGTCGAACGATAATCTAAACGAGCTCTGTACAATCCTGGTCGAGGTGTTTACGAGCAAACGGGATGGCAAGGCATGGATCTGAGTGTTTTTTATGAAATCCAGACGATCGATGTCAGCCCAGCTGCTGTTCGACGCACTTATGATGAAACGATCGAGCAGGTGATCCTCGCCGATGAGCTCGGATATCGCACAGCGTGGCTTGTCGAGCACCATTTTCTGCCGGGTTATTGCTTCTGCCCGGCTCCGGAATTGCTTCTCACCTATCTCGCGTCGAAAACCAAACGGATTCGTCTCGGCCACGGCATCGTACAACTGCCCTTTAGAATCAACCATCCACTGCGGGTAGCTGAACGGATCGCGGTGTTGGACATCTTGTCCAACGGGCGGGTCGAATTCGGCGGCGGCCGTGTCACGATCGGATCGGAGCTGGAAGCGTTCGGAGTCGATCCCGCAGATACGAGGCGCCAATGGGAAGAGGCGCTGCACATGCTGCCGAAAATGTGGATGGAAGAAAATTTCAGGTGGGAGAGCGATCTGATCAGCGTCCCACCACGGAGTGTGGTTCCCAAGCCGGTGCAGCAGCCGCATCCCCCGATGTGGGTCGCCTGCTCCCAGCCCTCGACCATTGAGTTCGCCGGCAAAAACGGACTTGGAGTCCTGGGTCTTGGAATCGATCTGAAAAATGCGGCTCAATACGTTCGCCTCTATCGGGAGGCATCAAACCGAGCCAAGCCCATTGGGGCGTTCGTCAACAATCGCTTCGCGATCCTGGTGACCGCCCTTTGCTGCGATACCGATGAGGAGGCTATTAACCTGCAGGGCCCGAGCGTCAAGCTCTTGGCCGAGCAAACAGCGGCATTCCAGAAGCCCTGGATTGAGGGTAGCGTCCCTCCGACCTACGAATATTTCACAAACTGGGTGGCGCAAAGCGCAGCCAAGCTGAAGCACGCTTCGCTTCACGACCTGATTCGGGGCAGCTGTGTAGGTGGCCCCGACACCTGCTTGAAGATGTTACAGAGGTTGGAAGACGCCGGCGTTGACGAGACCATGCTGTTTATGCAGCTTTACCAAACTCCACATGATGCAATCGTGCGGTCGATCAGATTGGTTGCGGAGGAGGTGAAGCCGCGCCTGAAATCTTCCACGAATACACAAGCAAGCCATAAGGAGAGAGCCCATGGTAAGGCGAGACATTAATATCGGCAAACACCTCGGACTCCTGGCATCAACTTTACTGCTCTGTGCGCTGCTCACCTGCACCGCGAGTGCCGAGGTCACCTTCGATCCAAATGCCTACGCATCGCTGGCCTCGGCCGACTCGAACTCCGGAATACCCGATGGCACCAAAATAACTGTAGCGAACTGGCGGCAGTACAAACAGTTCATGCCGATTGGGATGCAGACGGTGTTCGGGGGCGGCTATAATTGGAAGCTCGACGCGACCCCGGACTCGACGGTGGTGGTCGGCCCCACGATCTTTGCGCCGCAACCCAAGCAATTCCTCAGCGACACGGAAAAATATTCAAGTCAGATGAAACTGGTCAAGCTGCCGCAGGGGAGCTACACCGTAAAGGGATACGTAGCAGGCATTCCCTCCCCGAATCCCACCGAACCGGATCTCGCCGCCAAGGTCTACTTCAATGCCTATTACGAATATCGGCCCTTCATCAGCTGGTACTCCGACCTCGGTTGGCAAGTAGATAGCTATCGTAACGTGAGCCTTAGCGACACCGAGTCGATACTATTCCGTCTCAGCCATTTAAGCGACCCTGGCTATCCGAGCAATCCACCGTTTGGAAAGGGCTACATCTTTGCGAACCGCTATTTTGTTCACCTGCCTGAGCAGACGAAGTACACAACCGAGATAGCGATGTATCGCGATGATCCGGCCTTGAACCAGGAGCTTTATGTTTTTCTTCCTTCGCTGCGGCGTTCGCTCAGGCTGTCAAGCCGGGCACGATGCAGCCCCATTCTGGGCAGCGACTATGCTCAGGACGACAACAATGATTTTTTGGGCGTTTTGGTGCCCGAGTTTTCGATAAAATCGCTCGGTGAAAAAAAACTTCTTGCCATACTGCACGAGGATCCTGCTGCAGCGGGCCAACGGACTTCGTTCGTACAACCAACGGGAGGACTGCCTGGATGGCCGAAGCCGGTAGCGGGCAAATGGGAAGTGCGTGATGTATATGCCTTGGACATCATGCCATTGCCGAATTTGGTACGAGGATATTGTTATGGCCACAAGGTAGTCTATATCGACAAGCAATCCTGGGTGCCGGTGGCGGCCGACATTTTTGATCCCGCCGGCAAACTTTGGAAGTACGGCCTGGTCAATTATCGTCCCTGGCCGGTAAACGGCGGCGACACGGTGATAATTCCGCAGGTTGTCGATATCATACTCTGGGACCTGCAAAACAGCCACACTACCCTGTCGCTCGTCACGCAGGGTCTAATTGATCAGCAGGCGCCGAAAATCTATCAGGATGTCTCAGTAATGGCGTTCCCGGCCTCGCTGGCCCAGGTGATGCAGTGATCTTTTGACGTCTTACGTTAGACGCGGAATAGCCGCAAATTCCGGGGAATCCACCGGCTGGTTACCAACGGTGCTGACGACCCCCGCTCGAGCGGGAGTGGCAAGTAGCCAGAGGCGCGAAGCCTGGCCGGCTGAGGGACGAGGTGAATAAATTTATGACGTCAGGAGCCCTCAGTGCGTCATCGCTAGCTGAAACGATCCAGATCGCGGGCGATTTGCGCGTGCGACGCCTGGCCTTCGGCGCGGTCCGCCTCACCGGACCAAATCTATGGGGCGAACCTCCCGACCGGCAGGAAGCCAAGCGAGTGCTCAGGCGCGCAATCGATCTCGGCGTAGACCTGATCGATACCGCCGACAGCTACGGTCCCGAAGTTTCCGAGCGCATTATCGCCGAAGCGCTCCATCCATACCCCCCAAATCTCGTCATTGCAACCAAGGGAGGCTTGGTTCGGTACAAACCCACCGATTGGATCCCAAAAGCAACTTCGGATCACCTGAAGCAGGCATGCGAAGCAAGTCTCAAGCGGCTCAAGCTCGATCGAATCGATTTGTATCAGCTCCATCTGCCTGATCCTGATGTGCCGCTCGAGAGCTCCATCGGCGCGTTGGCCGAACTCCGCGAGCAGGGCAAAATTCGCCACGTCGGCCTGTCAAATGTCACCGTCGAGCAGCTCAAGCTGGCCCAGAAGATCATTCCAATCGTGTCGGTTCAAAATCGATACAATATTTTCGACCGCGCATCCGAGGATGTTCTCACGGCTTGCGAGCGAGAGCATTTGGTCTTCGGCGCATGGCAGCCGCTGGACGGGACCGGCATCACCGAGCCGCGAAGTATGCTGGCAAGAGTCGCGTCATCTCATGGCGCGACCCAGGCCCAGGTGGCGATCGCATGGCTGCTGCATCGATCGCCGGTCGTCGTGCCGTTGCCGGGAACGTCTTCAGTGAAGCACCTCGAAGAGAACATGCTCGGAGGCAAGCTTCGGCTCGATTCCAGCGAGATGCAGGACCTGGATGCGGAACAGACCAACCAGGGCCCCGGGTTAACCTGGCACACACGCGCGGAGGCCGAGCAATGAAAGATCGCTGGTCGCCGGCCCGCGAGTTATGTCGGAAAGCTGGCGCGCCGAGGCCCTGGTATGCGCGACACGCTCTCAGACTCGTTCCCTTCGGAGGCAAAGGATGATCCACAACTTGTATTTTTTCGGCCGCAAGCCCTCGGTTACCAGCTTCGAGTTCCATCGCCACTACCTGGAGGTGCATCCGTTCGCCGGCCCGCGGATTAAAAGCGTGAAACGTTACATCCAGAACCATCGAGTGCACTCGCTCGGCGGCAACTCCCCCTTCGATGCGGTTTCCGAGTTCTGGACCGACATGCCGGCCGCGCTCCAATCAAAAAAGGAAGAGGGCGCGAAGATCAGAATCGCCGACGAGGAGCATTTCATCGATCCGCACCACGCCGGATGGATGGCCACCACGGACCGGGTCGTGATGGAAGGGCATCAGAAGTCGGACATGATTCAGGGAGTTTTCCAGCTCACTCACAAGACGGGGATGGCAATGGATGAATTCCGGCGCTACTGGTTCGAAGTTCATGAGCCGATCGTGCGCTCCTTGCCCGGGCTCATCCACTACCAGCAGTGCCTGGAACCCGAGGAAGCATACACGTACGGCGACGTCCGCTGGGACGGCGTCGAAGAGATCTGGTTCGACAGTTATGAATCTGCCCGCAAGGCGCTCAAATCAGTTGAGTACGAGCACAGCTTCCTTCCGGATTTCGCCAGGTTCTGCGAACCGGTTTGGCATTTTTATTCCGAAGTGCAGTTGGTGACCTGGCCCGGCAAAAGCAAGGAGCAGATCATGCGGGAGATCGCGGCAAAAGTGGCGCACGGATGGCCAGAATAAGAACGATTTCCCACGGTTACCAGATAAGTGAAGGCAGCACTTCCCACTGTGGATCTGTGGACCCGTCTAAGCACGCGTAGGTCTGGCGAGATCGCCGCGTGACTTGCGGGACCAAATCGCGTCGTACCGGTGGCGATCATCTCCTGCAATCCCGTCCGTATTTGACTCCAGGGTGCGAGAAGGCTCCTCCAAGATTCAATTTTCCTGAGGAAATTCAATGTTAAAAGTCGGGCTTGCAATGATAGGCGGGGCGGCCGGCGTTGATCCGGCGGTCATCAAACTGATTGCTCCCCGCGCCGAGGCACTAAACTTCACAACCTTGTGGAGTCCTGAGCATGTGGTCTTCGTTGAAGAACAGAAATCTCAATATCCATACGGGCCGATGCCGGGCACAATCGATCTGCCGATGCTCAATCCGTTTGTGGCTCTCGCTTATGCCGCCGCGGTTACCGAACGAGTCCGTCTGGCAACCGGCGTATGCCTGGTGCCCGAGCACAATCCGCTGGTGCTTGCCAAAGAGGTCGCCAGCCTGGATCACTTAAGCGGCGGCCGATTCATGCTCGGAGTGGGTATTGGATGGCTGGTCGAGGAGTTTCAGGCGCTTGGGATTCCGTGGGCGAATAGGGCCCGGCGCACGTGCGAGTATATCGAGGCGATGCGCCGGATCTGGAGCCACGAGCGCGCCAGCTTCGAGGGAGAGTTTGTCAAGTTCTCCAGCGTGATCTCATCTCCCAAACCAGTTTCAGGCGGCAAACTGCCTATTCTCTTCGGCGGCAATAGCGTTTCGGCGCTAAAGCGCACCGCCCAATACGGCGCAGGATGGATCCCTTTGACAATCGAAGCGGCCGAAGTCAGGCAGAAGGTCGATCAACTGCACAAGCTGATGGCTGACCACAATCGCCGGGCCAATGAAGTCGAAGTCTTTCTGATTTCGCGCACGCGCAGACTGAGCTTCGATGATCTGAAGCGATTTCGCGATGCCGGCGTCGATGAGTTGGTAATTACTGGTTGGGCGCCAAGATCGTCCGATGAGCATATAAAGATGCTGGAAGATCTGGCACGAAATATAGTAGAACCTGCCGCCACTTTGGTTTGAGAAATACGGTAGTTTGACCTCCTTCGATCCCACTCTTGCTTGCGCCTGGTCCATCGAGGCGAAACAAATAAAATCATCCGGCAACGCTCGATGCGAACGGAGATGGACACGAATCGCACCCGTGCGGGTCCCTCTGCTGCGAGATTTCGCGCCGCGCTTTGCTCTCTTGACGGGATTGCTGTTTCCCGCTAGCACCTTGAATCTAATAACTTGCTCGAATTAGCGGGTCTGTAGAGTGGAAACGCGTATTTCGAGGTCGCAATCCGGATCTGGACAGGCCGACAAGACCAGGCCATCGAACAAGCGAGAACTCATTCTGAATGCGGGATTGAAGCTCTTTTCCCACCAATCCTATCAAAACGTGACCATGGAACAGGTGGCGAGTTTAGCCGGGGTGGGCAAAGGGACCTTATATTTGTACTACCCGTCAAAGGATGACCTATATCTTGGTATCCTCAGAAACGGCCTCGACCGGACCTTCGGCGCTTATGATTCCATGCTTCGTTCAACCGAAGATGTCCAAGACCGTCTGCGGAAAATCATCTTCGTTGCCTTGCGGTACTATGACGAGCAACGCGACCTGCTAAGGCTTCTGGTCACGCACGAACCCCACCTGGCCGAGCAGCGGCGCGCGCTGATAAAGGCGTCACGGGAACGCATGATCGAGATCATCATTTCCCTGATCAGGCAGGGTATCTCAGAAGGCCTGTTCCGGCCTGTAAACCCGCGCCTTGCCGCAATGGCCATACAGGGGGCGGTCAGCGCACTATCGCTTTATTATAAGGTTCCGGAATCAGCGGCGAGTATCACAGACCAGCTTGACAAACTGATGAGACACGGTATCGAGATTGCGGCCATACCAAAGGTTCGACGCGCGCCTCTTGGACGCCGAAAATCTTCCTCAGTGCGGCTTCGTCCGACAGACTTGGCAAAGGACGGTTCCTGACCCTATCCGTCGGCCCCCCGCGTGCAGTTCGACAGAACAGCCGGCGCAATCCGAAGACAACCGTTTAACCTGCAAGTGTCCGATCGCAAGGGAGACTAGCACTCGGCTCTGAACCTGGCGCGATAGACTTCGCTCGAGTAGTCGGAAAGGATCACCCTGATGGATCTTGGCCTGAAGGGCCGGGTGGCGCTGATCACCGGCAGTTCAAGGGGAATCGGACGGGCGACGGCGGAAATTTTCGGGTGCGAGGGAGCGTTGGTTGCCGTCACCTATCACAATTTGCGCGAGCGTGCCGAAGAGGTGGCGGCGGGAATCCGTGAGCGCGGCGGCGAAGCGATGGTCGCACCGCTGGATATCAGCTCGGACGAGTCGATCCGTGACGCTGTCGACGCGGTCGCCGCGTGCTGGCGCAGGATTGACATTCTGATCAACAACGCGGTCCACGGCAGCGAACGGGTGGTCGTTGAAGGTCCGTTCGAGGAGGTTCCCTCCGAGCAATGGCGCGATCTGCTGCGCGGTAACTTCGAGGGCGCTCACGTGGCAATCATGGCGGTGCTGCCCTACATGCGCAGGCACCGATGGGGAAGGATTGTCAACGTGTCGTCGGCAGTTGCTGCGGACGGATATCCAGGCGGCGCGACCTATGGGGCGGCGAAGGCGGCGTTGCATGGCTTAACCCGTACCCTCGCCAAGGAACTCGCGCCCGATGGTATCCTCACCAATGTCGTGATGCCGGGTTTAACGCAAAGCGAAACCGTGCTCAGCTCGATGCCGGAGCTGGTGGAACAGACCAGCAAAGTATCGCCGATACGCCATGTCCCCACCCCCGCGGAGGTCGCCTCAGTGATTGTCTTCGTCGCCTCGGCCGCCAACACCACGCTCAATGGTGAAGTAATCCGCGCCAACGGCGGAATGATTCTCTGAGCGCGCGCCGCCGTTATCATTGGCGGCCGCGCTCTGGTATCCCGCCCTTAGATCATTTTTCTAGGACCAGGTAGAGCCTGCTGTCAGAGATGCGGCATCACCTCGGCGGCGAATAGTTCCATGCTGCGCATGACCTGCAGGTGCGGGACCATTCCGCCGGTGTTGAACCAGCAGATTATGCGCCCGACGTTGAATTCATCACGTACATGCTGCAAGCGCTCCACGCACGCATCCGGCGTATCGAAGATCGCCATCACTTCGCAGGCCTGCTCCCACGTCGTGCGGCCGATCCGCTCGACCCGCTCAGGCACACGTGCCGGCGCGATTTCAGACCGTTCGACCGCCGACCGGTAGATGCCAGCCACGGTCTGGAGGTAATGATTGATGCTCGGCTCCATAAGCTCTCTGATCCGGGCGCGGCTCTCGTCGACATAAATTGGCAGGACGAGTGTGACATCCTCGCCGCCGTTGTCGGGATGTCCACTGCTCCTACGAGCTTCCCGGTAAATCGGCAGATTCTGTCTGAGCTTCGGAAAGGGATTGGTTGGAGTGGCGACAAAGATCGGATAGCCCATGCGGCCCATGTATTCGAGTGTTTCGACGCTGCTCGCGGCGGCACGAACAGGCGGATGAGGTTGCTGCACCGGTTTGGGCACCACGCAGAGATTGTCCACTTTGAAGAAGCGGCCGGCATGTGAAACCCGCTCCGTGGTCCAGACCCGTACGATCACTTCGAGTGCTTCGGCAAACCGCTCCCGGTTCTCAGCCAGCGGAACTCCAAAGCCGGTAAAATGACTTGGAATCGATCCCCGACCGACCCCGAATTCCACCCGGCCGTTGCTGAGTACGTCCAAAGTCGCGATCTCCTCGGCGACGCGGATTGGATGCGAAAGCGGCAGCAGAACAATCGCGATTCCCAGCCGTAGCGTGCGCGTTCTTTCGGCCAGCGCTGCGAGCAGCAGCAGCGGCGCCGGTGTGATCGAAAGGTCGGCGTTGAAGTGCTGTTCGACCGGCCATACCGATTCGAATCCAAGCGCCTCGGCGTGGACCGATTGCTCCAATGTATCCCGGTAGCGCTGAACCGAAGACTGCGAACCGAAACACGGCAATTGATAGTGCAGGCCGAACTTCATACGTCATAGCCTTCCTCGGAGCGGCGCCAACCATGGAATGAGGCCGTTCCGACGCGATCTACCGCGCTAAAGCGGCGGTGCTCCGCGGCATCAGCATGGTACTCGACTATCGGGAAAATTTGGAGAAAAAGGTCCCTGAACTACGCCGCCGGCAGAGGGCGGCCGCCGCCCTGGATCCTTTCACGAGAACGAGGCCCTCCATATCGCCCTGGTCGCGCCATTCCTTCAGCAGCAGCTCAGCCCGCCATGTCGCCTGTGGCCCCAGGAGGGCAGCTTCTCTCCCTCTCTCTCCGATGCGTACTTCTTAGAAGAAGACAAAGGCTCGGACTACGACGTTCTTGCGGCAGGGAGCGTCGTCGGGCGCGGTTGGGTCGATGCAGGCCGTGTGGAAAGACCAGCGCGAGACGGAACCGTCGGTGACCGAATCGTAGCACTTGAGCATCGACACCTCGTTGGGCTTCTGCTGGGGAAACCAGTACCACTGGTGGTCGGGACGGTAGGTGAAGCGGGTGGTCTCGCCGACGCGGTCGTCATAGATGCGGTAGTTGGTGATGTACGGCTGATCGGCAAAAGAGGGCCAGGCGCAGAGCACGAAGGGGTTCTGGCACACGGTCTCCATCGGCTTGGCGAGGTTGATGGACATGAAGCGGCGCGACATCTTGGCCTCGGCCTGCGCCTCGGTGTAGTGCTGCTCGCGCCCGAAGTTGCGCAGGTTCTTGGTCAGCAGCTCGCGGCATCGCACGCGGCCGCTGTTGTCGTTGAGATCGTTGTGCACGAGGTAGGCGTAATTTGCGTTCACACCGGGATTCTTGTTGGCCTGATCCTCTCGGCGATCGCCCTTGTAATCCTTGTCGAACACGTCGTGGTTGTAGACGAGTGCGTCGCTCGCGCCCGGGAAAAACTCGAGCAGGAGCTTCTCCATCTCGCGGTAGAACACGCTTTCCACTTCGGCAGAATCGTAAAAGTTCTTGCACTTCGACTCGCAATACCCGAGCGAGACGCCAAGTTTGTCCATGCATGCGGCGCTCGAGGGCGAAAGCCCAGGGTAGTATTCCCCGATTCGCCGCGCGTCGCGCAGGACGTGCGGAAAGTAAAGGCAGCGGCGCACGATGTCGTGCTCCTCCTTGCGCAACGCTTTGGCCAGTTCTGCCTGAGTCGGATCACGCCAGATCGTGTTCGACGGAACGATTGAATAGGACGGCTGCTCGTACACGGTATAGCGGAGTGGAAGCGCAATCCCGCCCTCGGCGGCAGTGATGTTTTTCGCGCGAATGTAATCGAGGCACTCCCGCTGAGTGCGGAAACCAAGGCCCCACCTGGTTTCGATCGGACCGGGAGGCGCGTTCTCGATCAGGTCGATAATCGCCTGTCCCTCGGGGTTGCTGAGCAGCTCGATCGCCGCCGTGGTCGCCGCTGCCGTTCCCGCGTCGCCGTCCTTATCGAACGACATATACGACAAACCGCCATTGGCGGCGATCGGTGTCGACTGCCCTTTCGTGAGTTCGAAGCGAGGAACATATGCCGAAGAAATTCGACCTGCTGCCCCTGCGACGTTACCTGCGGTCTTATGCTCATCCATGGCGAGCCTCGCGGCTAATACACCCAATCGTGGGTAGGGGTTTCACTTCGTGGAGATCTGTATCGCCCAGTGAGGCGAACTTAAGCCGCGCCCGATCCGCAATCAAGTGCAGCGTCAGGCGTGGTCGGGGTGCGAACCCAATCCGGAATTAACGTGGAGCCACCTGTGTGCGGCGAATTACTGATTTCCTTGATCCGCCCTGTCGACTACACGGGGCTGGTGACGCCGAACGGTTGCGTTCGGGGATAGACTCTCGCTATGCGTCAGACTCGAGTACGGGTCGAAAAAGGCATGGCGTCCCATGGATTCCCAAGCTACGAACATCGAATACGAGCTCGACGATTCGATCGCTACAGTGCGGCTCAATCGGCCCAAGAAGCTCAACGCCTTTACGTTCGAAATGATCGGCCAGATTAGCGACGCGGTTGAGCGTGCCGCCGCGGACGAAGGCGTGTTCGCAATCATTATTACGGGAACCGATCGTGCCTTTTCCGCGGGGCTCGACGCAGGAGATCTCGCGCGCTCGACGAAGGGCGGCGCGCCGCCGAGCGCTCGCGAGGCCGCGACGGACGATTTGCCGGCGCTGTTCAGCTATCTGCTGCGCGTGCCGAAGCCAGTGATTGCGGCAATCAACGGCGTTACTGCAGGAGGCGGCTTCGTGCTCGCTATGATCTGCGACATGCGGTTCGCAGCGTCCGACGACGCGAGCTTTACGACCGTGTTCTCCAGGCGCGGGTTAATCGCCGAGCATGGTACGGCATGGCTGTTGCCGCGGATTGTGGGCACGAGTCGCGCACTCGATCTGCTGTGGAGTTCGCGGCGCTTCGATGCCGCCGAAGGATATCGAATTGGATTTGTCGATCGCCTGGTGCCGCACGAAGCCCTGCTCGCGGAGACCAAGGCTTATCTGCGCGAACTCGCAGCGAACGTCTCGCCGAACTCGCTCGCCGTGATCAAATCCGAGGTGTATCGGCACTGGTCGCTCGCAATGGAGCCTGCGTTTCGCGACGCCGATGACCTGATGAAGGTGGCGCTCGCGCATCCCGACGCGGCGGAGGGCGTCAAATCGTTCGCCGAGCGCCGTGCGCCGCGATTCAAGCGAATTAGAGGAGAACGGCCGTGAGCATCACGACCTTCGAAACGATCGTCTATGAGAAGTCGGGGCCGGTCGCGCGGCTCACGATGAATCGTCCCGACCGACTGAACGGAATGACCAATCGGATGTTGGTCGAGACGCGCGAGGCTGTCGCGGCCGCCGCCGAGGATCGCACGCTCAGAGTGCTGGTCCTGACCGGCGCAGGCAAGAGCTTCTGCCCCGGCGCCGACATCAGCCAGGTCGCGTCGGCAGCGCCGGACGCCCCTCTCACAGCGGACGATTTCCGCGTACCGATCTTGCTGCACAACATGCCGGCCGTAACGATCGCGGCGATCAACGGCGCTTGCGCGGGGGCCGGTCTCGGATGGGCGCTGGCGTGCGACTTCAGATTTGCCGCGGAGTCGGTGCGCTTCAATGTAGCGTTTCTGGAGGTTGGAGTGGCGGGGGATATGGGCGGACCTTGGAGCCTCTCGCGAATCGTTGGTCCGGCGCGTGCCCGCGAACTTTATTTCCTGCCCGGCAAGTTCGACGCCGCCGAGGCACTCAAGCTTGGATTGGTTACCCGCATTTTCCCGGACGATCGATTTCGCGAAGAAGTCGATGCAATCGTGAACCGGCTTACCGATTCTGCTCCAATCGCGCTCCGCACGTTGAAGGCAAACTTCGTCGACTCGGAACGGATGGACTTTGCGGGGTACGTTGCGCTCGAAAGCGAACGCCACATCAGAATGTTCGAAACCGAAGACACTCGCGAGGCGTTTGCGGCCAAGGCCCAAAAGCGCAAGCCCCAATTCAAAGGCCGCTGAAAAGGAGAGTTCTCTCATGTGGCTCAGACTTCGACAAATCGCGCTCGTCGCGCACAAGCTCGGCCCGGTAGTCCAGGACATGCGCGATGTGTTCGGCCTCGAGGTCGGATATCGCGACCCAGGCGTAAAAACTTTCGGCCTCGAGAATGCGATCTCCCCCGTCGGCAATCAGTTCATCGAATTCGTCTCCCCAATTCGCGAGAACACCGCAGGCGGACGTTATCTCGATCGCCGCGGCGGCGACGGCGGCTACATGGTCATCTGCCAATGTGACGACCATCGGCCGCGCAAAGAGCGCGTCAAGCAACTCGGCATCCGCAAGGTGATGGAGAGCGACGGGCAGGAGTACAGCGTGATGCAGCTGCATCCGCGCGATACCGGCGGCAGCTTCCTGGAAATCGATTTCCAGAAGGGCGGCGAAGACATCAATGGCCCATGGGAGCGGGCGGGCAAGGACTTCCACAAGGCGATTCGGGCCGATGTCGTTCGCGGCGTCGCAGCGGCTGAAATTCAATCGCCCCACGCGAAGGACCTCGCCGAGCGCTGGAGCAAGATCATCGAAATTCCAGTCAAGCCGGACAAGGCAGGCAACCCGAGCTTATGCCTCGAAAACGCCACGATTCGATTCGTCAAGGACCTCGACGGGCGCGGTGAAGGTCTCGGCGGACTAGACCTCATAGCGGTCAATCGCGCCCGGGCACTGGAAACGGCCGCGCGCCTTGGCAAAAGCGCGTCAGACGGTACGATCCGAGTCTGCGGTATGCGGATGAACCTGGTTGAGGCCTAGCTGGCAGTCTGACTCCAGGAGTCTATTTTCGAAAATGACCTACAGCTCAATCACGTAGCCGTCAGGGTCGGACACATACGCGTATGGGAACCGACCGCCATGTTTCCCACGCGAGAGCAGCTTTCCTCCGGCTCGCTCGACTTGCTTGATTACCCGATCGTGATCGTTGACGTCGAGCTTGAACC
>Ga0126373_10000451_pt1 | contig 27027 bp, 19 predicted proteins | sample PanSoiMetPlot_11_FD_92545 | JGI IMG/M metagenome (GOLD analysis project Ga0126373, IMG submission 92545) | Tropical forest soil microbial communities from Panama - MetaG Plot_11 | ecosystem: Environmental > Terrestrial > Soil > Tropical forest > Bulk soil | place: Panama | collected 2016-02-17 | reverse complement strand
CGCTCGCTTTTTACCAAAGCGGCAAGCTGGCGCGCCCCAAAGAACTCCCGCTCGCCTTCGGAAGCACCGATGAGAACCGGAAGTCTGGTCTCAGCTGCGGCTGCGACCACCGCCTTCAACAAGACATGGTCAGAGACATTGAAATGGCCGAGGGCTGCGCCTTCTGTTTGTAACCGTGTCAAAACATCGCGTAGCCTGTCTTTGCTCGTGTTCCGGAGAGTTCCAATTGCCGTCATTGCTGCTCCTTGAGTTTGCGATAGCGACGAATCAATGTATTGGTTGAGCTGTCATGATTGAGAACAGGCTCCGCCGGGTTTTCGAGCTCCGGAACAATGCGCTGCGCCAGGACCTTGCCCAGTTCTACGCCCCACTGATCGAACGAATCAATGTTCCAGATCACGCCTTGAGTGAAGACCGAGTGCTCGTAAAGCGCGATAAGCTTGCCGAGTGTTGCGGGGTCGAGCCGCTCCGCGAGGATCGTATTTGAGGGGCGATTGCCTTCAAAAACGCGATGTGGCACCAGCCAGTCCGGAGTGCCCTCCGTTTTCACCTGCTCGGGCGTCTTGCCAAATGCCAGCGCTTCCGCCTGGGCGAAGACATTGGCAAGCAGCATGTCATGATGACGGCCCAGCGGATTGAGTGGCTTCCCAAATCCGATGAAGTCGCAAGGAATGAGGCGCGTGCCTTGATGGATGAGCTGATAGAAAGAGTGTTGACCATTGGTCCCGGGTTCACCCCAGTAGATGGGCCCTGTGTCCGGCTCGACCGCTTTCCCATCGAGCGTCACATGCTTGCCGTTGCTTTCCATCGTCAGTTGCTGCAGATAAGCAGGAAAGCGTTTCAGATATTGTTCATAAGGCAATACCGCGACCGTATCGGCGCCGAGGAAATCGTTGTTCCAAACCGCTAGCAGGCCCATGAGAACCGGCAGATTGGCCTCGAAGGGAGCCCTGCGGAAGTGCTCATCCATTTCGTGGAAGCCGCTCAGCATGGCGCGGAAATTTTCCGGACCGACCGCGATCATGGTTGAAAGGCCGATCGCCGAATCCATCGAGTAGCGTCCGCCAACCCAATCCCAGAATCCGAACATGTTGGCGGTATCAATGCCGAACTTCGAAACTTCCGCCGCGTTTGTCGAAACCGCGACAAAGTGTTTCGCCACCGACTTTTCATCGCCTCCCAGTCCAGCCAGCGACCAGGAGCGGGCGGTATGAGCATTCGTCATGGTTTCGAGAGTCGTGAAAGTTTTCGAAGAGACGATGAATAGAGTCTCCGCCGGATCCAGACCCTGTACCGCTTCGGCGAAGTCTGTCCCGTCCACATTGGAGACAAAGCGAAAGGTCATCGAGCGTTCTGAGTAGTGCCTGAGCGCCTCATAGGCCATGACCGGTCCAAGGTCGGAGCCGCCAATCCCGATGTTGATGACATTCCGAATGCGCTTTCCGGTGTGCCCTTCCCAATCGCCGCTGCGCACACGATGGGAGAAGTCAGCCATCCGCTCCAGTACAGCGTGGACTTCAGGCACGACATTCTTTCCATCCACCAGGATCGACGCGTCTTTCGGAGCACGCAGCGCTACGTGCAGCACCGCCCGTTTCTCGGTGACGTTGATCTTCTCCCCGCTGAACATGGCGTCGATCCTTGCTCGCAAACCAGAGTCGGCGGCCAGTTGGAGAAGGCGCTTGAGGGTCTCATCCGTAACACGATTCTTGGAGTAGTCGAGGTATAGACCCACCGCCTCCACTGCCATGCGTTGCCCGCGCTTGGGGTCGTCTACAAATAACTGCCGCAAGTGTAGTTTTGAAACTGCCTTGTAGTGCGCGGTCAGAGCTTTCCACGCGGATTGCCTGATCGCTCGTTTCTTTACCTGCGGTTGAGGGCTCGCTGCCATTTTTGATCTCCTTTTCAAACTTGCGAATATGCCGTTTCGTCGCGCGACTAAACAGGGGATAGAGACACCATTGCTGCTTCGCGGTTCTTGATTTTACTCAGGCTCTGCAGTCCGAATGTAGCGGCTCCTAAAAGAGCCGCGCGTGTAGTGATGATGTGAATCGGCATCCGCTCCATCAAGTCTTTGAATCGGCCTTTTCTGCTGAAAGTCTTCACGAACTGCGGGGTTTGCAACAGCGCCAGGAGGTGCAGAGCAATACCGCCAGCCAAATACACTCCCCCGGTCGCCAGAACTTTCAGAGCAAGATTCCCGGCCTCACTTGCCAGTATCGACGCGAGCAAATCAACCGTTGCCCGGCACAATTCGCTGGGAACCTGGGGATTGAAAGCTGCCTCGACAATGGCTTTGGTGTGATCTTTGGCAGACGCAATCGACTGCGCAATTTCCGGGCGTTCCGGAATGTTTTCTTCATCGCGTAGAAATTCGTAAAGGTTGGGAATACCGATGCCCGAGCAAACGCGCTCCACTCCAACGTGTCCAAAACGGGGAAGAAGATAGTGCAGCAGACGGATTTGACGCTCGTCAGTCGGAGCAAAATCCGAGTGGCCGCCTTCGGAGCTGTGAGCCATGTACTCGGAGCCATTCCAGGTCAGAAACGATTCCCCTAAACCCGTGCCCGGTGCAAGGACGGCGATTGGACCATTCCTCACGGGCTCCCCTTTGTTGACGGTGATGATGTCCTCGGTGCGTAAAGCCGGGACCGCACGCGCGACTGCTTCAAGATCGTTCATCAGGTGAGCGGCCTTCAGATCCAAATCGTTTGCCAGGGTTCCTTCATCTAGAGTCCAGGGCAGGTTCGTGGTCTTCACGCGGCCATTGATGACAGGCCCCGCAACGTCAAACGATGCGACATCGACGGACGTCTTACGCTGGGCGAGAAATTCCTTGACCATTGCCTGCAGGCTGGGATAGTCGGCGCTATGGACCTCAGTTTGAGCCAAGGGTGTGTGCGGCCCAGACTCGCGCGAGTAGATCGCCAAGTCTGTTTTCGTACCGCCGACGTCGCCTGCAATTAACATTGTCAACTCCCAGCCAGCTGTCTAAGCTGTCGCGTATCGTTCGCTGTTCGGTTTCGATCCCATCCAGGCGTAGTACAGAATGTAGAGGTAACAGATCACCGGAATGAAAAATGCATGATGAATTCCGATGTGGTCAGCAATCAGGCCCTGGATCAAAGGGACGATTGCGCCGCCCACGATGGCCATGTTCAGAATGCCGGATCCATTTCCGGTCAAAGGCCCGAGTTCAGCCACTCCCAAACTGAAAATTGTCGGAAACATAATGGAATTGAAAAACCCAACGGTTAGGATGCTCCACATGGCGAAGTGCCCGTGCGTCAGCATGGACAGACTAACCAGCATCGAAGTGCAAACGGCAAACACGCCAAGGAGTGGCCCGGGTCGAAACTTCCGCAATAACCCCGCACCGAGAAACCGACCGACCATCGCACCGGCCCAATAGAAAGAGACATAGCCCGCCGCACTTTTTGCCGACAGCCCTGCAATCTCTGGCTGACCGAAATAATTCACCAAGAAGCTTCCAATCGAGACTTCTGCGCCGACGTAAGCGAAAATCGCGAGGGCGCCAAGAACCAGGTTGGGATGTCTCCAGACGGAATCACCGCCCTTCGAGGCAGGGCGATATTCCGCGTGTTCAATGGTCGGCAACTTTGATGTGGCGATCAGTATTGCCAGCAATAGCAACGTTATCCCGACTACGGTGTACGGCATTTTCACCGACGCGGCTTCTTGCACGCGGTATAAATGTAACGCCGCGGGCGACAGGGCTTTCATTTCTTCGACGGCCAACGGTGCCGCAGCAAGAATGAGCAATCCTCCCAGCTTGGGGGCGATTGTTGTGCCGAGCGAATTAAAGGCCTGCGTCAGATCTAGGCGACTGGAAGCGGTTTCTGGTTTTCCCAGCACCACCACGTACGGATTGGCTGCTACCTGCAAGCCGGTGATGCCGGTTGCAAGCACCATCAGCGCTCCCAAGAAAAGCGGGAACGAAGCAGAAGAAGCCGCCGGCACGAATAGAAACGCGCCCGCAGCCATACTGAGCAATCCCGCCACCATGGTTTTCTGATAGCCGATTGCGTTCACCACCTTCGACCACGGAATAGAAAACAAGAAATAGGCAGAGAAGAATGCGAACTGAATCAGCATCACCCGCGCATAGCTGAGATCGAAGATTGACTTCAGATGCGGAACCAGAATGTCGTTCAAACAAGTGAGGAAGCCCCACATGAAAAATAGCGTCGTGACGATAGCGAGCGGGCGTCGGTAATTCTCGACTGGTGCGTCCAGCGTAAGAGTGGATGTCGAACTTAATCTTGTTATTTCTCGAGTAGCCATTCTCCGTCTCCCTACCACCACGTCTCGGCTTGCACTCCGTAAGTGAGCCCGTCGGTTCGATTCTGGAACGGAATTCCACCTACATATCCGCGCAATCCATTCGACCAGTTCGCGTAAGTCAGGAATGCGCGAAAGACAGGGCGGCTGAAGAACTGGCGTCCAGCTCCAATTTGTGGCGCGATCGTGAATTTCCGGAGCCAGCCATCGTATTGCCCGGTACTGCTGCGCGTGTGATCAAAACCGCCCTCGAACGCGAGCGAAAGGTGCTTGGTGAAGAAAACTTGCGGCCGCGCGCCGAACGATGCCCACTGGTCCCAACCGTGTTGCGGATTTCCATCCCGCGTGCGCTGAAGAATGAAGATTGGCATGATGGCAAACTTGTCGTTAGGCTGCAGCAAAACATTTTCAGTGAGCAAGAATCGCGCGGTGCTGTTGACAAATCGTGTTGGGTCATCGATAGACGTGCTGAAGTTGCTGGCGGGCCCGGTGCCATACTGAAGGCCAAACGCGTGATACCCGCCATGCCATTCCAGTCGCTGGTGGCGAATTCCGAACGCGTAACCGCTGCTGCTTGGGATGACTTCGCCGCCGGGTGTCGTGCCACCTTTGCCAGTGGCGAAATCAAACCATCCCGCAAGTGTGCCGCCCGGTGCCTTCACGTCATAGAAGCGCACGTCAATGTTGCTTTTCGTGTAGTTGCCGTTTGCGGTCCGGATATCGGGACGTGCTCCGGCCAGAAAACCCACTGCCAGCTTGCCGACTCCAAGATGCAGGTCTTCAAATCCTGCGCCGTAGCCGCTCATATCGAGTGGGTAGAAATCGTTTATCTCAATATGCTGGCGCCGGTAATATCGCTGGCCGGCCCAGAACTTCGCGTCTGGCTGGCTTTCAAAGACGTTGCCCGCGCGAACAAAGACTTCCCGCAATCGGAATTGGTCGTTTCCGGTCCCATTGTTGAAGTTTGCATAGCTGGCGGAGTCACTCGTATTGGCCTCGAGCATGACCTCGGTATGGAACCAGGCCCTGTCGGAGTCGTGGTCGGGGTTCACCCAGTTATTCACAAAGATGAATTCGCCGTAAGTTTCGGCTTCATTCCCCAGCCGATATTTGGCGCCTGCGCCCGGAGCCTGGAAGGCAACCTGCTGACCACCCTGGCTGTTCAACCCGTAACCGGAACGGAAATATCCGTGAAATTCGAAGGTTCCCAATTGCTGTTGGAGGCCCTCAATCTTCTTTTCGGCCTCCTGCAAAAGGTCATAGCTTGGGACCGATGGGACTTGGCCCTGGTACTGTGCGCCAACTTTATCTGAGTTTCCGAATAGAACCTTTTTTACAGCATTTTCAGCAGCAAGTTCGGCAGCTGGAACCGTCGCTTCATCTGAAGCCTTCGTTACCTCCTTGCGTTGTTCTGCCGCTTCGTTCTGTTTTTGAATCTGCTGCTCAAGATATGTGATTCGCTGCTGCATGTCTTTCGTGGTCTGTTCGTATTGTTGTTTCAGTTCCTGGAGTTGCTGCTGGAGACCACCGTCTTGCTGGGCCGACGCCAGTGTTGGCAGAAGCACCACAGCTGCGCTTATCGCAATCCCCTTGGTTTTGAGAGCGCCACGCATGCGTTGATTATTCGGTCTCCTCGAACCGCGCGATAAGGTCGCGTCGGCCTGATTGTCGATTGCAATCACCTTGCCGTTTCTCCGATCGCATCGGTCAGCTCGTCCTGTGCCTGGGCGTATTCGAGTTGGGATTGCAACAACGTCGTCTGGGCCGCCAGCTCCTGTGCGGAAGCGGCATCGGCTTGCGAGCGCAGATAAGCGCCCTGTTGTAACTGCTGTGCGGAGACTCGGCGGGCCTCCTGGCGGGTGGCAAGCAGTTCCCGGGAGACCGCAACCATTTGCTGGGTACGCTCCATCTTGTTATAGGCGGTTTGCACTCGTACTTGGACTGCGTCGCTAATCCGAGCCAAATTTTCTTTGGCTTGTGCCAACTGTGCGTCACGTTCTCGAAGTGTGGCCCGCTTTTTCCCTCCGTCGAACAGGTCGTACCCAAAGTGAACGCCGAACGTCCCAAAGTTGCGGGCGAGAAACGGCACATTGTTTTGGTAGCTATATCGGGCAAACGCCTCGATGTCCGGGATGTATTCGCGCTTGGCCGCGCGGACGCCGGCGGAAGCCTTCTCCACCTCCGCCCTTGCTTCGGTGATTTCGGGGTGAGACTCCAATGCAAGCTTCATGCATTGCACGCGCTCGCAGCTTGCGATGGGGGTCGGAACATCAGGATCGAGAGCGATGTCAGTCTTGAGCGGCAATCCCACAACATCGTTGAACTTCAATTGCAGATCTGAGAGTTGCAGCTCAGTCGTCAGCAGCTCCTGTTTCGCCTGCAGTACCTGCGCTTTGCTGTCGATTAGATCTACTTCGAGTGTGCTGCCATACTTGACCTGCTGTACGCGCTCACTTTGCAGGTCGTCGACCGCGCGAATCTGTGCTTCGATGGCCTGCTGTTTGGACTGCACTACTAGAATGGTGTAGTAGAGCTCACGGACTTTCAGAGCCACATCATTCTCGACTCCACGGGCCTTTGCACGGCTCGCGTTCCATTCCGCTCGCGCGACGTCATTTCCCGCCTTGATTTTGAACAGCTCAGAGAGCGGTTGCGTCAATCCCGTGCCGCTAGAGATGAAGTTCTTGTCGCCCTGATTTATGGTGAATGACCGTTGCGGAATTGCAGTGCCTCCTACGGTTCCGAATGCACCTGTGGGGATGGCGATAAACTGGGTGTCAGTTGCGTGGACAAAAGCACTATCATTTCTGATCTTTGGCAAGTAGGCACTTCTGGCAACTTCCTTGGAGTGCTGTTCTTCGTCGACATGAAGAGCCGCGATCCGCACAACGTGGTTGTGCCTTAGAGCAAGCTCCACCGCTTCGTGGAGATTGAGATGACGTGAAACGTTCGATTCCGGCTGTTGCGCCAAGGCAAACGTTAGCAGGCCGAAAAGAGAGACAAGAGCCGTCGTCCACTGGCGGAAAACCCGATTTGGCCGATTTTGATGAACAGTCATGATTTCGCCTCCTCAGGCGCGTGCAGTTGTCCCTGAATTACAGTGAGATCGCCATAATTCAGCGGAGACTTGCGCAGCAGGACGATTAACAGCAACATCACGGCGCACGCCCCGGCCACGAGATAAAAACCATCGTTTATGCTCAGCGTGTAAGCCTGAAGGCGAACCCGAGCGCTGATGACACCAACGGCCCGCCCTGTAGCCGCCGCGGCTCCGGATGATTTTGAAAAGAGTCCCGTTGCCAGTCTGTGGATGTTGGTATCCGTGATCCAATTTCCGCTCTGTACGTGCAGGCCCAGCAGATTCGAATGCAACTTCTCGCGCTGCGCGATGAAGTGCCCCATGTAGACGGCACCTAGATTTCCGCCGAATAGCCGTACAGTGTGAAAGAAGGCGGAGAAGGTCAAGATCCACTGCGGCTTCGATAACCCCCCAGAAAAGATCCCTTGCAAAATGATGGTTCCGACCAGACCAATAAACGCAAATCCCTGCCCAACTCCCAGAAGTAGTTCTGTGCGGTAATAGTTCGAGGCCGACCAGGCGCTGGTGAGCTCAGCATTCAGATAACAGGCAAACGCCATGCAGACAAATCCTGACGCCATGAGGAGACGGGAGTCCACTTTGTTCGCCAGTAAGAGCCCGGCAATGAGAGCGATCAAGATCAGTGGAACAGCACTCCAAATAATCGCAGAGCCAAACTGCTCGGCAACGAATCCCTGAACTGACAACGACTGCGGAATAAGGATGATGGTCGACACCAGACAGAATCGAAAGAAAAACAGTGCGATACCCAGCAGGATCGTGTTCCGCTGCCGTAGGTAGGGCACGGCGACCATAGGGTTAGGGATTCGCAGACGTCTCACGAGGGCGCAGACAATGAGAAACGCACCACCGTAGAACAACCCATTGAAAAGGCCGGAACGCCACCAGTCGAGCCGTTGGCCTTGATCGATCGCCGCGTAAAGCATCGCCAGTCCCGCACTCCAATACAGAAATCCGGCAAAGCTTGGAGCGGGGCTTGGCTTCTTTGCCGCCGCTGGCTTGGGAATTCCGAAGTAGATGCAAAGCATCATGAAGGCGGTAATTACCGCGGAGTTCCAGAAGATCCAGTGCCATGAAAGGTGTTCGCGGTACCAACCGTAAAGCCATGGCGCGATATTGACGGCTCCGTCCACAAAGGTGGCATACAGCGCGATGGTGTAGGGAAGAAATCGAAGTGGAATATTGCGCAGCGCAAAGGTCAGCGTCAGGGGATAGAACGTGCCTGAGGTAAGCCCCGCCAGAACCATGGCAACGATCATGAGGCTGTAGCTGTGGATCAAGGGAGCCAGAAAACAGATCAGGGTGAATGAAGTTGCGGCCAGGAAAAGTACTCTCCGTGGTCCCAGCAGAGCCCCGACATAGACGGTAAACGGTCCGATGAACATTAGGGCGATGTTGTAGGCGCTGCTGATCCAGGAGCCTTCATCGAAACCAAATCCCAGAGCACCCTTGAGATCGGCGAGACCGAGCGAAATCATGCGTCCCGTAAGTGTGACTACGCCGGCGCCGATGATTACACCCAGTATCCCGAGCAGCGGACTCTTTGACAGCTCAGACGGCATCGCCGCAGCGGCGGATTGCGCGAAGCGGACTGGGGCGTTGATCGGTGCCGCTATGGTAGAGGAGGCCATCATTCGTCCCATTAGTGGCGTGTGCGGACTGTCACTACTGCCGAGAGCCCGGGCCGCAATTGAGAGCTAAGGGAAGAGTCTTCGAGCGCGATCTTGACTGGCACCCTTTGCGTCACTTTGGTGAAATTGCCGGTGGCATTGTCGGGGGGTAACAAAGCGAATTGGGATCCACTCGCGGGCGCGATCTCGAGAACCTTCCCTTTAAAAACCCGGCCGGGATAAGTGTCAACGCGAATTTCTGCCTGGTCGCCGACTTTGATATTTGTTAGCTGCGTCTCGCGAAAATTGGCCGCGACCCAGCGAATATTTTCGACAAACGGCATGACCTGCGTTCCTGGAGAAACGAGTTGTCCGGGGCGGACTTGCCGCTCGCCGACGGTGCCGTCGGCCGGTGCGAGAATTCGTGTGTAACCCAGATTCACCTGGGCCACTTCCAGCGCCGCTTCCTTGGCGTGAAGGTCAGCGATGAGCTGGCTGCCTTGCGATTCCAGGACAGTTTTGCCACGCCGCTCCGCTTCGGCGGCCGACTCATTGCTACGAAGCAAAGTATGAGCTTCCGTCAAGTCCGCATCACTGCTGGCATATTTGGCCGCAAATCTTTCTTCGTCGGCGACTGCTTTTTCCACGGTCTGTTGGGTGGTGGAATTGGTTTTGAGCAGTGCCTCCTGCCGGACCCGCTCCGCTCGCGTGCGCGTCACATCCGCCTGCACCCCGTCTTTGCCTGACTCCGCAGCTATTATCTGAGCCTTGGCTTGATCGATGCCGGCGAGGGCACGTTCGATCTTTGCATCTTGAAGTTGGCGCTGCCGTCGATTATTTTCGAGCGCAGCTTTCGCGGCTTCGACCGCGGCAGCAGCCTGCGCCAGTTGAGCCTTGTAATCGTCATCGTCCAGCTGAACCAGCAGGTCCCCCTTATGGACTTGTTGGTAGTCGTTGACTTTGACTTCGCGGACCAGTCCCGGGACTTTTGTGCTGAGGGGGGTGAGATCACCACGAACGTACGCGTCATTGGTAATCTGCTCAATATGGCCGCCTTCCCAGCGATTCCAGTTGCGTGTAATGGTCACAATGATGGCGATCGCCAGAACAAGGACGATCAATGGTGTTCCATACTTTTGCCAGGCCGGTTTGAGAAGTGGCGGCACGCGCTCAACCACCTTCGGCGCGGTTGCTGGTGCTGGAATGGTTGCCGGTGCAGGAGATGTCGCCATTTGTCTTCAGTCGCTCCTCAACGCCGTGTCGTGCCGGCTTTACTGTTGCAGATTGGTACCCGCAGCCACGACGCAAAGCTTCAAGCACTTTCCTGGCCGTTCTCAAGAGTGTCGTTTTCTCTCGTCGTAGACATTTTTGTGCCGAGAAACTCCCGGTCACCTTTGGCATCTGACAAACTCTCGTCATGGCAAAAGCGGAATGCAGCTTGGAGGGATTTCATCAACCTGCGAAGCTTGGATTTATGCACGCTCCAATATCCTGGTCTGCGTCTCGGACTTGGAACGCAGATTGCACCAACTCCTTGGAATGAGCGATCCTCCAGTGATGGAACCAATCATGGTTAGAGACGATGGCACTGCACCCGTGACAGCCGCAGTGCTGAGGCGCTCAACTTGGGAGCAGGCCGAAGGCAGTGCATTGCCCTTAGGTGCGACATGGATTGAAGAGGAACAAGCTTTCAATTTCGCTGTGCATGCTGAGCATGCCGAAAGCGTCACGCTCTTGCTCTACACCCCGCCGGAGTTAGTCGATCCGTCGTTCGTGTACCGTCTCGATTTTCTGCGGAACAAGTCAGGCAGGATCTGGCATTGCCGCATCCCGCTCAGCGAAATCGGCGACGCTCGGTACTACGGATACTCGGTTTCGGGCCAGGCAGTTTCTTACATTCATACCTTTGATCCGCAGAAGGTGCTGCTTGATCCTTATGCACGATGCGTATTCTTCCCTCGTGATTTCGATCGCAAGCTGGCCATGAGAGAAGGATCAAATGCTGGAAAGGCGCCTCTCGGGGTCTTATCGACTCCAGACTTGACATTCGATTGGCAGGGAAGCCGGTCTCCGTTCCACGAGTCCGACGCAGTTATTTATGAACTTCACGTGAAAGGCTTTACAAAAAATCCGAACTCGGGTGTGGAATCGTCTCATGCTGGTACCTATGCCGGGCTGGTCGAAAAGATTCCGTACCTAAAGGAGCTTGGGATCACGGTTGTCGAGCTGATGCCAGTTTTTCAACGCGATCCTCAGGAAGGCGATTACTGGGGTTACATGCCGTTGAACTTCTTCGCGCCACACTGTCAATATTCGAGTGCTGGGCCCGACGAGCAGCATGTCGAATTCAAGAACATGGTGAAAGCGTTTCATCAAGCTGGTATTGGGGTCGTGCTCGATGTCGTTTACAACCACACCTGCGAAGGGGATCATCGCGGTCCCATTTACAGCTACAAAGGCTTCGACAGTGCCAGCTACTACATGACATCCTCGGACCCTACAAATCCTTACGCCAATTACTCTGGGACCGGCAACACTCTGAATTTTGGCCGGGGGCACGTGCGCAAAATGGTCATGGACAGCCTGCGCTATTGGAAACGCGAGATGCATATCGACGGATTCCGTTTTGATCTCGCCTCCGTTTTCAGTCGAAATTCAGACGGATCTCTCAACTGGGGACATGCTCCGATCTTCGCTGAAATCGCCGGTGATCCAGAGCTGGGTAAGTTACGACTCATTGCCGAGCCCTGGGATACAGCTGCTTTCCAGCTCGGCCGCGGATTTCCCGGCATAACCTGGCTTCAGTGGAACGGGCGATTTCGCGATGACATTCGCCGTTTCGTCAAAGGAGATTCGGGAATGGTTCCCGATCTGATGCGCCGTCTCTACGGCAGCGACGATCTCTTCCCCGATGACCGGGCTGATGCCTATCACGCTTATCAGAGCGTGAACTTCCTGACGTCCCATGATGGCTTCACGCTGTACGATCTGGTCTCCTACAACACAAAACACAACTGGGCGAATGGCAACGACAACCAGGACGGCATGGATGCCAATTACAGTTGGAATTGCGGTTATGAGGGTGACGATGGAGCATCGGCCGAAGTGCTGTCCTTGCGGCGCAGGCAGGTAAAGAACTTTTTCTGCCTGCTCATGCTGTCGAATGGGATCCCGATGTTCCGCGCCGGCGACGAATTCTTGAACACACAGTTCGGCAATAACAACCCGTACAACCAGGATAACGAAACGGGATGGCTGGACTGGAGCCAGTACGGGAAGAACAAGGACATTTTCTGTTTCTTCAAGAACATGATTTGTTTTCGGAAACGGCACCCTTCGCTGAGCCGGAGCCGGTTCTGGCGGGAGGATGTTACCTGGTACGGAACGGTGGAGAAGGCTGATCTTTCGCACGACTCGCATAGCCTGGCGTTCTGCCTGCACGGAGCTTCTCAAGACGATGATGACATCTACGTGATGATCAACGCTTACTGGGAGAAGCTGGAGTTCCAGGTTCAAGAAGGAATGGTACAAGAGTGGATGCGAATTGTGGATACTGGCTTGGCAAGTCCTGACGACTTTTCAGAGCGTGGCGAGGCTCTGCAATTTGCGGGCTATTTCGTCGCTCCAAGGTCGATTGTGGTTCTCGTTAGGGCGAAAAAATAGTCGGGGGGGTTCGTTCCGTTCTCAAGGACGACCCATCACATGCAGATGCGCGTAGGGGGAACCTGCCCACATGATGTAAGCGCCATTATCTCGATGAGCGGTCGGCAGTCCAGTCGTCTTTGGGTCAAATGGCCACATAACCATCCAGTGAGGACCAACGTGGATCGCAGGACTTGTCTCATCGTTCGGGTCGGAATCACTGCGCTGAGTGGCTCCTGCGAGCATGTAAGTGATTCCAGGAACTGTGTTGGTTGGCTTGGGTTTGTGTGCCTTGGCATCAGCGAACCATTGCATTGATGCGGGGTCAGCACACATGGGAGGCTCCCCGATTACTTCGGGATTGCCGGGCATGCAGGTGAAGCCATTACTACCCGGACGCAGAACGACAGTATTTCCATTCGCGTCGGTGTCAATGATTCGAGCGGATCGAGCGATGTCCTCGGGTCCCGCCGACATCGCTCGTGCAATCTTGCTCTCCATCGCCTTGTCTACGCCAGCCGATCGGCTACCGGCAGCAACCGACGGAAGCTTCAGCAGACCCGCAGCGCCGACCAATGCGAAACCGACCAGCATGAATAGGGTGTGTTTTGGTTGTTGCAGATTCATTTGGACCTCTAAGCTGGCTGGATGGAATCGGCGCGCTGGCCGAATCAAGATCGAAACCTGACCGGCCAGCACTTACACTTACCCTACTCTTTCCGCAACCTGGGAGAGCGCGTACTCTTCCAGTTTCTGTGCGTCGCTATTGAACTTGCGGATGCCTTCGGCCAACTTCTCAGTCGCCATAGCGTCTTCGTTGTGCAGCCAGCGAAAAGCTTTCTCACTGAGGTGCAGGCGCTCGTCTTTGCTCCCCTTGGCTGCGGCCGGGTCTAGCTTGCGCGCCACCGTCCCCTCACTCTGCTCCAATTGGTCGAGCAGGTCGGGGCTGATGGTTAACAAATCGGATCCCGCAAGGCGGATGATCTGATTCACGTTGCGGAAACTCGCTCCCATGATCTGCGTCTTGTAACCGTATTTTTTGAAGTAGTTATAGATCCGCGTGACCGAGGCGATGCCGGGGTCCTGGTCTGGGGCAATTTCTTTGCCGCCGCCTTCTTTCTTGTACCAGTCATATATACGTCCGACGAATGGCGAGATCAGAGTCACTCCAGCCTCAGCACAAGCGACTGCCTGCGCGAAACTGAAAAGGAGCGTCAGGTTGCAATGAATTCCTTCTTGCTCCAGTGTATTGGCCGCCTGAATCCCTTCCCAGGTGCTCGCGATCTTGATCAAAATCCGCTCGCGGGACACGCCTTTTTTCTGATAGAGAGAGATCAGCTTTCGCGCTTTGGCAATGGTGCCAGGAGTGTCGAAACTCAGGCTGGCGGCGACTTCAGTGGAGACGCGGCCGGGAACGACTTTGAGAATCTCGCTTCCGAATAGGACGAAGAGCTGATCGATGAACTCTGCCGCCATTTGCTCGTGGCTCCCGCCAAGATCGGATGCCTGTTCGGCGGCTTCCTCCACCAAGTGCCGATATGCAGGCATCTGTGCAGCATGGTAGAGGAGAGACGGATTCGTGGTTGCGTCCTGCGGGCGATGGCGATGGATGGCCTCGATATCGCCAGTGTCAGCCACCACCGTTGTGTACTGTTTTAACGACTCAAGCAGCGTCATTGGGTTCTCCTCTCTTGGCTTGTCGCATGTAAGATTCCAATTCGAAAGCGCCCAATGGCAATCGCTAGTCTTTTTTCCGAGAATGGCTTAGGGGTTCAGGTTTCGCGGGGTCGGCCGATTTGGTCCGCGCTAGGAAAGCGAGAGTGGCAAGCAATTGGCAAATGACAGATGCCATTTCCAACACGTTGGCTTCCTACAGTTTCGCCGTGCTCAGAACCGCCGTCATTTTGTGTTTTTCTCCGGGAGACAGAGTGACGGATGCGGTTAGGATATTGCTCGCTTCGACACAGAGGAACTGCGTCCAGTCGCCGTCACCTAAATCTCCCAGTCGTGCAGCGCCTTCGCGCCAGGGACTCCACACAACAGTACTAAGTGAATTGACTTTCTTCAGTCGAATGTGACGGCGAAACTTCGGGTCGATCAAATCAACGTCGTTCTGAGTGCCCATAAAAGCATTGTCAGTTGGCGAGGTAATCGTCATATCGCCATGCTGTACCTTTGCTCTGTTCGAATCGGTATTGTCGAGGAATTGCACAGCATCCAGCCCCTGCAAGCCCACATTCGCCACGTCGGACACACGGTTGTATGTATGAAGGGCCTCTTCGAAATGCAAATCGGTTTTGCCCGTGTTTGTGCACACGAGGTCCAAGGTGAGCTCGCTACTAAACTTCACGTTAAGCACAAGCCGAAACTCCGCAGGCCACCAGCGCCGCGTTTGCTCGTCACTGGCGGTAGACATGCTCACGACGACTCCAGTTTGCTCTTCAACCATAGACTCGAGCTGCCAGCTTTTTGTGCGTACAAACCCATGTGCCGGCGCTTTTGGATCGTCTGCCTTGGCGCGAAACCACGGAAAGCAAATCGGAATTCCTCCGCGAATCGCGTAGCCTTCCTGCCAGCGCGATTTTGTGCTCAGAAAGAGAACGTCGTCGTTCCCAGCCGGTTTCCAGCAGGTGACCTGCGCACCGTGGAGATACATCTCCCCTTCAACCTGCGGAGTGGTGATCTGGATTCGCGGCAGACCGCCGTGACCTTGGCAGATTCTGGCCACCCCCTGAATTCCGAAGCGGCGATCAAGTTCTTCCACTGCTGCCAATGTCTCCATTTTGCTCCTTGATGCCCTGCATCGGTTGAGACTCAAGACACGGTCCACTTCGCCCGCAGCAAATGCAATACCAACTTCAGTTCAATTCGTAAATGAAGGAAACTTCATGACAGATACGTTCCATATCGCAAGGCTCACTAACAATTTGGCATTTGACAGATTCGGGCTCAGCATGACGCGCAGAATTCTATACAGAATTCTATAGCGAGCGAACCCGTGCCAGGGCAAATGTGTGAAAAAAACAGATAGTCCACAGATGGCGGCGGCGCCCGCCTTGGGCACGATGTGTGCGAGTATCTGAAAATATTGCCCGAACTTATTTCTCCCCGAGACATCGAACTACAAGAGAAGGATCGTGATGGAAAAACTTCCAGTCGTCTATATCGCACGACACGGCAACACAGCTTGGACCCACTCCGGCCAACACACCGGACGTACCGACCTACCCTTGACACCCGATGGCGAGCGCAATGCCGTGCGGCTTGGAGAACGGCTTAAGGGAATGAGCTTCGCCAAGGTTTTCACCAGCACATTGCAGCGTGCATCACGCACCTGCGAACTAGCCGGCTTTGGGGCTCGAGCAGAAACCGATCCGGACTTGGTCGAATGGGACTACGGCAAGTATGAGGGGCTGACTTCGGCGCAGATTCTCCAGAGAAACCCAAACTGGGATCTATTCCGTGATGGTGCCCCGGAGGGTGAGTCTCCCGCAAAAGTTGGCGAACGCGCGGACCGTGTCATCGAACGTATCCGTCATGTTGCGGACGATGTGCTTCTTTTTTCCAGCGGGCATTTTATTCGCGTATTGACCGCTCGCTGGTTGGGTCTCGGTCCGGGAGTTGGGGGAAGGTATTTTCTGCTGAACCCGGCCAGTCTCAGTGCGGTCGGCTATGAGCATAACCTCTCGCGGCCAGTTATCCGACTCTGGAATGATGACCATCACGTTGAACGTACTGCGCCAATCGCATCGCCTAATCCATTGGAATTAACCACAGCGAAGTAATATCACCGGAAACACGAGGCTTAGGAATGAGCACAAAGACCGTTACACAACTAAATTCCGCGACCATGGTTCCAATGGCCCCAAAAAAGGGCAGCACTCCAGACCTTCTTCAGCAATACTGCGGCGCTTCGATTCAGTTTGCTGGAAGCGCAGAGGCGCTCTACGATCGCCACCTGATTTTCGATCGCGCGATCGACCCGAAAGTAGCCAGCGCGCGGGAACGCTTCGAAGCTTTCGCGCATTCTGTACGCGACGTTCTGGCGCAGCGCTGGGTGAATACGAAGTCGACATATGAGCGCCAAAATGCGAAACGGATTTACTACCTGTCTATGGAATTTCTTCTTGGGCGTTCTCTTGCCAATAACGTCACAAACCTTTTGCTCGATCCGATGGTCGAGCGCGTGGTCAAAGATAAGAGTATCGACTGGCTCGAACTGATCGAGCAGGAGCCTGACGCCGGCTTGGGAAATGGAGGCTTGGGCCGTTTGGCAGCGTGCTTCCTCGATTCCATGGCCACGATGCAACTGCCGGCTACGGGATACGGTCTGCGCTACGAGTACGGCATGTTTCGACAGTCATTTGTGAACGGCTGGCAGCAGGAGAGTCCCGACAACTGGCTGCGCGACGGCGACCCATGGGAGATCGCTCGTGCGCATGAGAAAGTCGAAATGAAACTAAATTGCAGCTTCAAGCTGCGGGATGGGAAGCTCGAGGTCATCCCGAATCGGCCATCCACTCTATTCGGAATCCCCTTCGATCGTCCGGTTGTAGGATACGGCGGGAAGACCATCAACACACTTCGTCTCTGGGCTGCGGCTGCACCAGATTTCTTCGATTTTCAGGAATTTGGCACTGGTGATTTTGTAGGCGCCCTGGGTTCGACCCTGGAAGCAGAATCGCTGACGCGGGTTTTGTATCCTGACGATTCCACCACCGCCGGCCAGGAACTCCGCTTCCTGCAGGAGTATTTTCTGGTGGCATGCTCATTGGCTGACCTAGTACGGCGCTTCCAGCGGCATAACACAGATTGGGAACAATTGCCCAATAAGGCGGCGATTCAGCTCAACGATACCCATCCTTCGATGGCAGTCGCTGAACTGATGCGTATTCTGCTCGACGATGCGCATCTCGGGTGGGATCAGGCCTGGGATCTTACGAGGAAGACGTTGGCCTACACCAACCACACCCTTCTGCCTGAGGCGCTCGAGAAGTGGCCGGTTGCGTGGTTTGAAGCCCTTCTGCCCCGGCAACTGGAGATCATTTACGAGACTAATCGCCAGCTTATCGACGAGGTCCGCGTCCGATTCCCGGGCGACGAAGGTCGCGTTGAGCGCATCAGCCTGGTAGAAGAGACGCCTTCGCGCAAAATCCGCATGGCTAATCTCGCGATCGTTGGCTCGCACAGCACGAATGGTGTGGCCGCCGTGCATTCAAAATTGCTGCGCACGACGACGGTGAAGGATCTGGCAGAAGTGTTTCCCGATCGCTTCAGCAACAAGACGAATGGCGTTACGCCAAGGCGTTGGCTGCTTGAAGCAAATCCTGAATTCTCGCGTGCGATGACAGACGCTATCGGCGACACGTGGATCACTGACCTGGGTCAACTGAGCCGCCTCAAAGCACTCTCCGGTGATGGCGGTCTTCAGGAATCTTTTCATGCCGCGAAGCGCGCCGCCAAAGTAAGATTCGCAAACTGGCTCAAGGCAACGACCGGACAAATGGTGGATCCGGGCACTATCTTCGACAGCCAGATCAAGCGTATTCACGAATACAAGCGGCAACTGCTCAATGCGCTGCGAATCATTGTCGGTTACAACCGGCTGCGAGAAAATCCGAACCTGGAGATGGTTCCGCGAACTTTCTTTTTTGCCGGTAAAGCTGCGCCCGCCTATCGGCTCGCCAAACTCATCATCAAGTTCATCAATAATCTGGCAGACACGATTGACGGTGATCCCATCGTCCGCGGCCGGATGAAAGTGATCTTTCTCCCCGAATACAACGTCTCGCTGGCCGAGCGCCTGATCCCCGCCAGCGATGTGTCGAACCAAATTTCGACGGCTGGCTACGAAGCGAGCGGAACCAGCAATATGAAATTCATGATGAATGGAGCACTGACAGTGGGGACTCTTGACGGCGCGACCATTGAAATGGCGGAGGAGGCGGGCAAAGAGAACCTGTTCCTGTTCGGCTTGACGGTGGAACAAGTCCAGAACAGCCAGACCTGGTACAACCCACATTGGCACTATGAACACGAACCTGAGACGCGAACGGCTCTGGACCTCATCTTTTCCAATTATTTCAGCCGTCACGAGCCGGGCACTTTTACCCCAATTCGCGACACACTGCTAACGAACGGCGATCATTACATGCACCTGGCCGACCTGACGTCCTATGTTCAAGCTCAGGACCGGCTGGGCGAACTCTACTCGAATCCGGCTGAATGGGCCCGAAAAGCCATCTTGAACGTGGCGAGTTCAGGAAAGTTTTCCAGTGACCGTACCATTCACGAATACGCGAGCGAAATCTGGAAGGTGGAACCATGCCCCATACCTTAGAAAAACATTCTGTGACAAAAGGAGCGGCGCTCTCGCCGCTGGCCGGCAAACCCGCACCCAAAGAACTGCTGGTTGACGTAGCCCGCTTGGAGAGAGAGTACTTCGAACGCAAGCCTGACGTGACCGACCGCACTCAGTTGGTTGCCTTCGGAACCAGCGGACACCGCGGTTCTTCACTTCACGGCGCCTTCAATGAAGCGCACATCCTGGCGATTACCCAGGCAATCTGCGATTACCGCCGGAGGCAGGGAATTAATGGTCCTTTATATATGGGCAAGGACACCCATGCGCTTTCCGGGCCCGCACAGCGAACTGCACTGGAAGTACTTGCGGCGAACGGCGTCGAGACCATCATTCAAGAACATGATGCAGTGACGCCAACTCCAGTGATCTCACGAGCGATTCTTGTCTATAACCAGAATCGAAAAGAACACGTGGCCGACGGAATCATCATCACGCCCTCGCATAACCCACCCGACGATGGGGGTTTCAAGTACAACCCGCCCAATGGCGGTCCAGCGGATACCGATGTCACGGGTTGGGTGCAAGATCGCGCCAATGACTTATTGCGGGCAGGGAATAAGGATGTAAAGCGCGTCCCGTTCGACAGGGCCATAAAGGCGGCAAGCACACATCAGGAAGATTTCGTTCTTCCCTATGTTCGCGATCTCAAGAACGTTGTGGATATCGAGGCCATTCGAGGCGCGAAGCTCAAGCTCGCAGTTGATCCCCTGGGCGGAGCTGCGCGGCCATATTGGGAGCCGATCAATTCGATTTACGGATTGGACGTCGAAGTCGTCAATCCGACCATCGACCCGACTTTTTCATTCATGACGGTGGACCACGACGGCAAGATCCGGATGGATTGTTCCAGTCCTTATGCGATGGCGAGGCTGGTTGGGCTGAAAGATCAATATCAAGTTGCGTTCGCCAACGATCCTGACTCGGACCGGCATGGAATTGTCACGCCAGTTGCGGGCCTGATGAATCCGAATCACTACCTCGCGGTTGCGATCCAATATCTCCTGCAGCACCGCCCGCAGTGGCACCAGGATGTCGTGGTGGGCAAGACCCTGGTGAGTAGCAGCATGATCGACCACGTCGTTACAAAGCTTGGACGCAAACTGTCCGAAGTGCCAGTGGGTTTCAAGTGGTTTGTCGCGGGACTGGTTAACGGGTCATTCTGCTTCGGCGGCGAGGAGAGTGCGGGAGCAAGTTTTCTTCGCCGCGACGGCACGGTGTGGACAACAGACAAAGACGGTCCCATCATGGATCTGCTGGCCGCTGAGATTACCGCCCGCACGGGCAAAGATCCCGGGCAGCATTATCAGGAATTGACGGCCGAGTTTGGCAACCCTTACTACACCCGTATCGATGCGCCGGCCACGCCCGAGCAGAAAGCCAGATTGCAAAAGCTCTCGCCCAGTGCAGTCAAGGAATCGAATCTCGCCGGCGAGGCAATCACTGCCAAACTGACGCGGGCACCCGGGAATAATGCGCCCATTGGCGGGCTGAAGGTGGTCGCAAAGAACGGCTGGTTCGCGGCTCGGCCTTCTGGCACCGAGAACATCTACAAAATCTACGCGGAAAGTTTCACCAGCGAGTCGCATCTGCAGGCAATTGTGAGCGAGGCTCAGGAGATGGTGAACAATGCGCTGGATTCTGGAGTCGGGAAATGAGCAACCAGGGAGAGCCCGCGAGCATTCCTCCATTCCCGCCGGAGTATCGTGCTTCCGGTCTGTTGCTGCATGTTACATCTCTCCCGTCCCCATACGGCATCGGCGATCTGGGTTCCTCGGCATTCTCGTGGGTGAATCACCTCCATGATGCCGGACAGAGATGGTGGCAGGCGCTGCCGCTCGGTCCGACTGGGTACGGCGACTCTCCCTATCAGCCGATGTCGTCCTTTGCGGGAAACGCGATGTTGACTAGTCCCGGAAGTCTGGTCTCTGACGAGCTCCTGGCGGCGAAAGATTGTGAGGCCACCTTTCCCTCGGATGTAGTTGACTACGATGCCGTGGTGCCCTTCAAAATGCAGCTCCTCGAAAGGGCGTGGAACCACTTCAAAGCTGGGCGGCGCAAGGATCTGCAGGCGGAATACGATGGGTTCTGCGCACGGCAAGAACATTGGCTCGAAGACTATGCACTTTTTCGCGCGTTGAAAGCCAGGTATAACGGCGCCTATTACCTGGATTGGCCCGAAGACCTGGTTCAGCGCAGGCCCGGAGTGCTAGCCAGCGCCCGCCGTGAGTTAGCGAATCAAATCGACCAAGTCCGGTTTGCGCAATTTCTGCTGTTCCGCCAGGGCGGTCAGCTCAAAGCGTTTGCCCATTCCAAGGGCGTGCGATTAATTGGCGATTTGCCATTCTTTGTTTCACCCGATTCGAGCGATGTCTGGTCGAACCCGGAGTTATTCCTGCTTGACGAGCGTCGCCGGCCGCGATTCGTTGCCGGTGTTCCTCCTGACTATTTCAGCGCGCAGGGCCAGTTGTGGGGCAATCCCGTCTACAACTGGGACGCCCTGCGGGCGACCGGTTACCGATGGTCGATTGACAGAGTGCGTGCCCTGCTCGCTCATGTGGATGCGATTCGCCTGGATCACTTCCGCGGCTTCGCGGCCGCATGGCACGTTCCAGCAGGTGCACCAACGGCCCAGTCTGGACAGTGGGTACCAGGGCCGGGCGCACATTTTTTGGAAGCGGTACGAAACGAGCTAGGACATCTGCAATTCATCGTCGAAGATCTGGGCATTATTACTCCGGATGTGCAGGCACTGCGCGACCAATTTCAACTGCCTGGTACCCGGGTTTTGCAGTTCGCCTTCGACGGTCATCCAGATAACCCATACTTACCGGACAACTTTGTCGCGAACACCGTTGCTTATACCGGGACCCATGACAACGCTCCAACTCGAGAATGGTACGAAGAATTACCTGATTACCAGCGGCAGAACTTTTGGGCCTGCCTCAAGCGCTCGCCCGGCGAGAGATCTGAAGCTGCTTCGGCATTAATGAGCCTGGCATGGTCATCGAAGGCGGCTTTGGCGATTGCTCCCTTACAGGATCTCCTCAACTTGGGAGCAGAAAGTCGGATGAATGTTCCTGGTCGTGCCAGCGGAAATTGGCGCTGGCGCAGCCCGCAAGACATGCTGGCCGACCGGGCGTTTGAGTGGTTGCGGGAACTGACCTCAAATTCGAAGCGCTCGGGTTCGTCAGCAGGTGCTCAAGAAAGAGATTTGGGACACGAGTCGATGTCAGTTGCGGTGTCAGGACCTTAGGCGGGATTTGTCAGGCCATCGAAGGGTAAAAGTTCCATTTTCGCCGTCGCATGATGCCCGCCTCCGCTATACCTGGGTGCCAATGCGAGTTGAATCCCCAATATTCTTTACGCTCAGCGTGGCTCGCGGCTAATTCCGCTACAGAAAACGATTCCCTGGTTGCACCTGGTATGTTTTAGGAGACCTTTTCGAGCTCAGCTTCTGAGTGTCGATCCAAACCACTTACATATCCCATCGCTGGAACGCCGGACTCACGCTCGACTAACTTGGTCGCCAATGCAACGAGGCCGCTTACGGAGATGCCACACATCAGCACGCCGGTGACACTCTCAATTGGCCCTAGCAGGCGGGATACCCCGGGTAAAACAACATCACCATAGCCGACCGTGGAATAGCTGCTGGCGGAGAAGTAGAACGACGACTCCCACGACGGAAGACAATACCAACGGTAGAACACTGACCAGACGAAAATCTGCAAAAAATGCAGAACAATCACGAGGGTCGAGAATCGGATCATCAGGACGGCGGCGTGCAGCGAGCTCAGGCGGGCGATCCCGCGCTCGACGCTTCTGGCCCAGGAAATGAGCACCGCGATTCCGGCGCATTGAATCGAGAGCGTCAGCGTAACGAGAAATACCGCAGCACCGGCTTGGTGAGCAAAGGTCATGGTCTCCATTCGCATGCGGTAGTGAACACCGGAATTTCAAAGATGCACTTTCCTCTCCAAACGAAAGCGGCTCGCCAAAAGAGCTAAGAAACTCCGGAACATCGAGTGGTTTGTCACCTGCCAGACTACCGTCACACCATGCGGATTCTGTGGCTCAGGATGCGTGTACTGCCGGTTGCAACTCGCTGAAGTTACAGGATCTCCATCCATTTCGCACTCGGCCTCTTGACTGGAACATTGAATGCAGAAGCACGATGGGACAAGTTCACAGGCGCTTAGCTATATGTGGCGCGCCTCAAGAGTTCGTCTCAGGAGGATGAATGCAACGAAGGTTAGCAAAGCTGGTTCTCTTCGGGATTAGTGCTCTGGCCCTCCCCACCGTCCAGCCGTTGTGGGGCCAGCAACCCGCTGGCCAGGTGCGGAAGCTGACGCAATCGCCCAGCGCCAACCTGTACGAAGATACGCAATGGTCTCCCGATCAAGATATCCAATTATTGAAAAGCAACATCCGCTCACAAAAGAAACAGATTGTCGCCGCCAACATGAACTTGACCGATGCCGAAGCGGAGAAGTTCTGGCCGGTCTACGACCGCTATGCGGCGGACTTGGGGAAAATCTACGACAGGAAAATCGCTCTTTTACAGGAATACCTCGAAAACTATGATTCGATGTCCGGGGATCAGTCGGAAAGTTATTTACGCGAGCGCGCCGCGGTGGAAGAGGACGTGATGCAACTGCGCCTCAAGTACCTGCCGGAATTTCGGAAGGTGCTAAGCGGGCGAGAAACAGCATTCTTTTATCAGATTGATTGGCGGCTCGATCTCATCGTCAATCTGCAGTTCGCTCAAGCACCCATGATCAACCAATAGCAACGCATACCGCCCAATGCACTTCAAGGGCGATGGATCCAGGGTAGAGGCTCCATAGGAGCAATCGAATGTCAGCAAAGGTTGCCATCATCTACTACAGCGCCACAGGCACCACCTATCGATTGGCCCGGGCCGTGGAGGAGGGTGCAAGCGAAGCAGGTGCGGATGTGCGGCTCCGCAAAGTACGTGAACTCGCTCCTGAGGAAGCAATCGCGTCGAATCAGGGATGGGCCTCTCATCGACTTGAGTCGCAACATGTTGGGGAAGCGACCCTTGACGATTTGGCTTGGGCCGACGCGTTAATTTTCGGAACACCGACGCGATACGGGTTGCCCACGGCACAGCTGAAACAATTCCTTGACACCACCGGTCCACTCTGGGTGAAAGGAGTCCTCGTCAACAAGATCTGCTCCGCTTTCACAAGTTCAGGCACCGCGCACGGTGGTCAGGAGACGACGATCGTCAATGTCAACACCACCTTTTATCACTGGGGCGCGATTATTGTTGGGCCAGGTTATGCCGATCCGGTTCAATTCAAAGCGGGTAACCCGTATGGAGCATCGTTCACCAGCAACAATGGCGCGCTGAAACCGGACGAGACCGCGCTGGCGTCAGCGCGCTTCCAGGGTAGGCGTGTGGCGGAGTTGGCAGGCCAATTCATCGCTGGAGGAAAGACGGCTTGACGAGGGGATGGAAATGCAACGCGTGAAAAACACCATCAGGACTGCCTTGCACTCATTGGGGTTCTTATTTTGCTGTATGACTACGGCTGCCGCCGCAGGCCCTTCTTCGACGAATATTTTTGCTCCTCAATCCCCGCAGGCTAAGTCCATCTTTAACTTTTCGATATTTGTGCTGACCATCGTGGGAATCATATTCGCAGTTGTCTCTACGCTGCTGGTCTATTCAATTTTGAAATTCCGCGCGAGAACAACGAGTGCGAACGGCGAGCCCGCCCAGGTCTACGGAAGTACTCAGATCGAATTGGCTTGGACCATTATTCCAATTTTGATTGTGGTCGTATTGTTCATGGCCACAGCACGGATGCTCCACGCGATACAGGATGCCCCGATGCCCGCGAGCGCAGTAGAAGTTACTGTCATTGGGCATCAATTCTGGTGGGAATATCGCTACCCGCAACTTGGCGTGGTTGCCGCCAACGAGCTACACATTCCAGTGAGCGATCCCGCCCACCCGACGCCCACGTTCTTGCAGCTGCTTTCGGCCGATACCGACCACAGCTTCTGGATACCAGAGTTGGCCGGCAAGACGGACCTTGTTCCGAATCACCCAAACCGTATGTGGATGGATCCCGAGCGCACCGGAATCTTCCTCGGTCAGTGTGCGCAATACTGCGGGACGCAGCACGCCAAGATGCTTCTGCGGGTATCGGTCGATACTCCTGAAGACTTTGCGCAGTGGATTCGTGAGCAACAACGGCCCGCAGTTGCAGAGGAACGAGTCGCCGCGGGCAAGCGAGTATTCGAAACCACGGCCTGCATTAACTGCCACGCGATCAAGGGCACCGTGGCGAACGGCCGCTTCGGTCCGGATCTAACGCATTTGATGAGTCGCACCACCATTGCCGCTGGCGCGGCAGTGAATACGCCGGAGAATCTCCGCCTTTGGATCCAAAACCCAGACGCGATCAAACGCGGTTCACTGATGCCAGCGATGCAGTTAAGCGATTCGGATCTGGACGCATTGATGGGTTATCTCGAAACGCTTCGTTAGGGAAGTCGAAGGGCAACTATGTCATCGAACGCGATCACAATTCCTGGCATTCGGGTTGAAGGGAAACCTTGGGTTGACACGCTTCACGAGTGGGTCACCACGGTCGATCACAAGCGACTGGGGATTCTCTACATCGTGTACGGGCTTTTGTTTCTGGTGGTGGGTGGGGTTGAGGCCCTCATCATTCGCATCCAGTTGATGCATTCGCACAACAATTTCGTCTCTCCGCAAGTCTTCAACCGCATGTTCACCATGCACGGCACAACCATGATCTTTTTTATGGTGATGCCTATTCTGTTCGGGTTCGCCAACTACCTCGTCCCGTTGATGATTGGCGCACGAGACATGGCGTTTCCACGGCTGAATGCCTTCAGTTTCTGGCTGACGGCCTTTGGCGGCCTCCTGCTGTATTTCAGTTTTGTTGGCGGAAGCGGACTGTATGGCGCGGGTAACGCGCCTGACGTTGGCTGGTGGGCCTATGCGCCATTGGGAGCACGGGCGTTCTCACCTGGACATAGCTCCGATTATTGGACACTTTCGCTTCTGGTTTCGGGGTTTGGGAGCATCGGAACCGGAATCAACATTATCGCCACAATTCTCTGCATGCGATGCCCTGGCATGAAGCTTGGCCGCATGCCCCTGCTGGTGTGGCTGTACCTTGTGATGGGCGGCATGATTCTGATTGTGATAACCCCGCTCTCGGCAGCGCAAATCATGCTCCTGATCGATCGGTATCTTGGAGGGCATTTCTTTGATACGCAGGCTGGCGGCTCAGCTGTGCTCTGGATGCACTTCTTCTGGATCTTCGGACATCCAGAAGTGTATGTCCTGGTGATACCAGCTTTTGGTTTTCTGTCGGAAATCATTCCGGTCTTTTCACGCAAACCAATTTTTGGATATCCCGCCATGGTTGCAGCCAGCGTCGCGATCGGGCTCGTGAGTACAAGTGTCTGGGCGCACCACATGTTCACAGTTGGCATGAACTCGTATGCCAATAGTTTCTTCGCAATCACTACGATGGCCGTCGGCATTCCCACTGGAATCAAGATCTTCAACTGGATCGGCACGATGTGGGGCGGCAGGATTCAGTTCAAGGTGCCCATGCTGTTTTGCATAGCCTTTCTGTTTCAGTTCTTAATCGCAGGTCTCACCGGCATCATACAGGCGTCTGTACCTGTCGATTGGCAGCTTAGCCTTTCCTACTTTGTCGTCGCGCATTTTCATTATGTGATCGTGGGTGCAATTGTGTTTGCAGTCTTCGGCGCGTTCTATTACTGGTACCCGAAGTTGACCGGCCGGATGCTGAGCGAGCGTCTGGGAAAATGGCATTTCTGGCTGTTCTTGATCGGCTTCCACCTCACGTTTGATGTCATGCACATTCCCGGATTGCTGGGCATGCCGCGTCGCATCTACACCTACGAGCCCGGGCGCGGTTGGGACACGCTGAACCTGATCGTCTCGATCGGTGCAGTCATTCAGGCGGTCG